>PVBE011274226.1_pt1 | contig 14244 bp, 13 predicted proteins | sample 1631181 | NCBI WGS metagenome assembly PVBE01 (sample SAMN08397723, study PRJNA350692) | Marine metagenome, whole genome shotgun sequencing project. | isolation source: water | place: Pacific Ocean | collected 2012-04
ATTATAAAGGTTTAAAATAGATGCACTAATTCTTGAAGTCACACCACCTTTAGTAAATCCATCTCTAGATCCTTTAATCCATATTGGTCTACCTTCACGAGTTTTGATTAAAACATTAGCAAAATCAGAGCCATCATAAAAAGTACTTGAATACCAATTTGCAACACCTGGTGTTATTTCTTCAGGTTTATCGACATAAGGTATTGATTTAATTACAGGTGCTTCACAAGAAGCTAGCGTAGCAGCAGCCACACTAAATCCCATGAATTTTAAAAAGTCTCTTCTTGGAGTTTTAAATTTCTCAATACCTTCTCCTCCAATAAATTCATCTATTGGGAGATCCTCCTGAAACTCTTTTGAGTTTGATTCAATAAAATCTGGAGTTTGATGTCTTTCCGATAAACCTTTCCAATATGTTTTCTTTTCACTCATAGCTTTGTTATGAATTCATCATCAATAATGACATTTTGCACATTCCCATCCGCCCATCTCTCTTACAGTAACTTTTTTATCTTCTTTAATGCTCCTCATGTAATCAGGTCTATTCTTCATCCTTTCGTGCATTTCAATATAATACGCATTACTAGTAAGGTCAATTTCTTTTTTGTTATGACATTCAATGCACCAACCCATAGTAAGCAGGGGTTTTGATAACTCTAAAATACCTTTACCTTCTTCTGTTTTAGAAAATTCATTAATCTCATTAACAGTAGCTACCCTACCTAGAGTAAATGACTTTACATCACCATGACATTGTGCGCAATTAATATTCCCTGTGTTAGGGTTAACATGCTGAGCATGGCTAAAAAAGACATGGTCTGGTAAATTATGAGCCTTATTCCATACTATTGGTTGCTCTTCACCGCTATACTCTTTTGTTTGCTTATCATAACCAGCTGCTTTATGAATTTTATCTATTTCCTCAGCACCTGATGAAGAACCAAAAATAGTATTATGGCAATTCATGCAAACATTAGTAGATGGTATTCCTGCATGCTTTGATTTTTCAGCAGAATGATGGCAGTATTTACAATCTATACCCATATCTCCCGCATGTAATTTATGTGAGTATGCAATCGGTTGAGAAGGCTGATAATCTTCAAATATACCTACCTGATATAATCTCCCAAAAAGATCAACACCTAAGGCAATTAAAGTAACTACAATTAATAATGTAACAATAAGCCAATTTCTTAATGCCCACTCTCTAATATTATCTGCAATTGATTTGTCAATGTTAATTTCTTTACCTTCCTGTTCATCAATTAAATGAGCTAATTTCTTTCTTGTTCCAAGAATTGTAAAAAGAACAATAAGCAAAAGACCCGCTATTAAATACCACCAATATGCACCTGAATCTTCAGCACCTTCAGTCTGAGTTAACTCAGATCCCTCAGTTGAAGTTGGTGTTTGATATTCTTCATCAATATATCTAAATATAGCATCTATTTCTTCATTCGATACACTTTGTGGCGGCATTCCAGCAGGGCTAAATTTTGAAGCCTGTTCAGCCATAACTGATCCAGAACTAATTAAATTAGGAGAATTCTGAACCCATTTATAAATATTTTCACCTTCACCAGCATCAATCCAAGCTTGCCTAACTCCTTGTAGTTTAGGTCCAGTTGAATTCTTTATTGGATGGTGGCATGCTGCACAATTTGACTTAAACAGCGATTTGCCATCAAGGTTATTAATAGGAGAGTTAGTATTATCTGACTGACCGTTTTCGTTTTCGTTTCCATCTTCAACTTCAACTAAAGCAGTGTCATTGTTAAGATTAAGATCTTCAACACCCTGAGCATTTAGTCCAGTAATTATTATTACATTAATAAATAAAAGAAAGAGACATTGACCTGATTTTCTGATCCAACTATAATTCATCTTCAAAGTCCTTTAGATAGCTTTTAGCATTTTTTAACAGTCGCAAATGTAATATCTGAAACGCATTTATCAACCTATATTCATATAAATTGTCACAGTTTTATCATAATTTAGAAGGATTCTAAATAGCGCCAAATACAGTAATAACCATATCAAAAAATATCTTTAAATTTTAATATCTAGTTATATGGCATAATATTAGCCCTTTATCGTTAATTTTATAAGATTTATATTTATTTTATATGAAACATGCTATAGCTATATTGTTATTTTCTCAATTATGCTCAACTGTAATTAGTCAAGAAGAAAGGCAATTATCCCCATCAAATGACAGCCTTAACAACCTTCAACCAATTGATTCAAATAAGCACTATTTAGATTACACACTGAGAAATGGAGAAATAAACCTTTATAAGGATTCGCGTATTGACAGTATTCAAAAAGAACTATCAGAAGAGCCAACTATTACAGGGTGGACAGTGCAGATATTGGTAAGTCAACAAAAAGAAGAGCTTAATAATACCAGAATAAAATTCCTAAAAGCATTCCCTGACCAACAATTATTTGATGAATACAAAACGCCTAATACATACTTATATGCAGGAAGGTTTTATGACAAAACATCTGCGTATCATTTCAAAAATGAGGTTAAAGGTCTTTTTAATAATACCAGAGTTTTAAAAAAAGATATTGAATTACCTGTTCTACCAGAAAAAGAAAGTCAAAATAAAGAAACTGAGCTGGTCCCTAATGATGAATCAGAAAAGTCTGAATAAAAAAATAGGGAGCAATGCTCCCTATAATTAATTAATTATTTTAGTTTAAAAAATCGCTAAAAAGTCAGCATTTTCAAAAAATTGAAAAAACTCCCTATCTCTTTTCGCTTTAACCTTTAAATCAGCATCCTTCTCAAATGCGATTTTTAAATTATCTAATAACATTGCTGAATTATTTGTCCTTGCTCCAATGATTGCTTTTAAGTAATAAGAAATAGCATCATCACTTGTATTACTTGCATCAATTATCTCTGATGCTCCTTCAGCATCACCTGAAAGTAAAGTAGCTAAAGCAACATTAAAGGACTTGTTGTCACCCATATTATTTACAGCTTCTTCATAAAGTCCCTGTTGGATATTTAATAATCCTTGATTGTATTTGCACTCACTTCCAGATCCAGCAGCAGTAAATAATTCCATAGCTCTCTCATTATCACCTTTCATATGAGCTACTGCACCAATATTATTTTGAGTAGTTGCATTTTCATCAGCAACATTTGCTTTTTCAAAATTTTCACCTGCAGCGTCCAAATCACCTTGTAAGTAATATACATAACCTACATTATTAGTTGATCTCCAATCATTTGGAAATAATCTAGCAGCTTCTTTAAACACTCTCATTTTCTCACCAAGATCTTCATAAAGACCAGCTGTATATAATAGCTCTTCGATGTTTAAAGTATCAGGATTTGATTTAGAAAGCTCTTTTAATTCTTCATCACTATAACCAACCTTATCATATGCAAGAACCAAATGTGATCTTCTTAGTTGTGGTAAAACTTCTTTTTCTAAAAATTTATAGGTTTTAGCCATATTCCTAATTTCCTGCTCTCTTTTATCAAGATCAGCTGTCATTTGCAGAACTCTTAAAATTAGTTCTTTATCCTCATGAGAGGTTTTATCAACTTCTGCTTTAAATCCATCCCAATCTTCACCTTTTGGATCGAGACCATAAAAAGTTTCTTGCTGACCTGCCTCATATTTCATTCTCTTCATTTCCTTAACCAAAAATGCTTTTGCGCTTTTAGCTCTATCATTTGCAAGATCTGTATTCTTGTCAATCTCACCTTCAGGAGAAGCGTATGACTGAATAGCCATATTCTTCATTTCAAGACGAGGATTAGTAGAAGCATCTAACGCAAGTGCTTTAAGGTCTGTTATATCAGCTTGTTTTAATTCAGAGCTTTTTACATTGAATTTTCCTTTGTCAAAATTAATTACAGCCTCAGCTTGGTGTGAGGTAGTTCTTTGAAAAGCATCAGTTGCCATCACTACTTTATCATCTAGCTGAATTAAATAAGGAGTAATTATTGTCCCATCTGCAATTTTATCTGTAAATATCTCTTCTTCTTTCTTTCCTTTTTTAGCTAAAATTCTAACCTTAACTACGCCTTCTTCCATACATTTTTGATAAGGAATGGTGCTTTCATATGCAAAAGATGTTCCTTCCTTAGGAACTACCTTGCCATTACCAGCAGCTTTTGTTCCTTGAAAAATTTCAGTAGTAAAAGCTATTTCAGTACCGTCATTACACACAAATAAAGGAGTAACTTCTGCAATTGCTTTAGCATTTAAGCCTTTTTCTACGAATTTACCGTTTATCAATAATGTAACCTCATCTGCATGCATCTGCAAAGGGTTTTCTTTTACTGAATATTCAAGATCTTTTATAGTAGTACAGTTGTTAAACATTGAAAGTAATGCGATAACTGATATACTTTTAATTGTCATCTTTTTCATTATAAATTTTAATATAATTTGGATTTTGAAAAATTTCGATGCAAGTATAAGTACTATTTTTCACTTATAAAAGACTTTCAATGTCTTATATGAGATTTATACACGTTAAAAATGAAGAACTTTTAATGAATTAGGACTCAAGCAAAACAACATCAACTTACAATTCCATGAATTCTTCTTTGATTATTTGAGTATTCTTGCTCAAGTATTTTTTTGAATCCATTTGCTAATTTTTCAGGTTTGCTCATGTCAATTTCACTTGCTTTTACTCTAAGTACAGGTCTATTAATATTAACAAGCCAATCTTCATATCCATTGTTTAAATTCTGAATATATTTTCCATCTATTTTTTGCTCATAAACCCTTCCTCGTTTATTTATATTTTCAATAAGTTCATCTGTATTTCTATCAATAAAAATAATTAAATCTGGTTTTTGAAAATTCTTATAAAGAATACTAGTGAGGTCTTTAATAATCTTAAATTCAGAATTAGACAGGTTCATCTTTGAAAAAATCAAGCTTTTTTCTGGGACATAATCAGAAATAATCAGCTGATGTTTTTTAGAAAAAAAATCGGCCAACTGTTTACTTCTGTCCAAAATAAATTGAATTTCAGCATGAATTGCAAAATCCTTTCCATTATAAAAAGCTTTTAGGAAATGATTGTCCTCAAATTCTTCCAAAAGTAAAGAACTACCTAAATACCTAGATAAAATTTTAGCCAAGGTGGTTTTTCCAGCACCAATGTTTCCTTCGATAGCAATGTGTTTATACTTTATCATAATTACCATCTATAGATTCAACTCTCTTAGCTTCAGAATAGATATCATTTACTGTTTTATTAAATCCAGGAACAAATTTATTAGGGACAATTTCATTCATTGGCTGTAAACAGAAATTCCTTAAATGAAATCTGGGATGTGGAATAATTAAATCATGCGTGTTAATCAATTTATTTCCAAATAAAATTATATCTATATCAATTGTTCTATCAGTATATCTAACTTCACTTTTACGAACTCTTCCCAGCTTATTTTCAACCTTAATAATTTCAGTCAAAAGCTTATCAGGAGAAACCTCACACTCAAAAAGAGCAGCTACATTAATAAAGTCATTTTCTGATTTAAACCCACATGGCTTTGAAGTATATTTAGAAGAGGTCCTTAAACATTTTAAACTTTGCCTCAATAGTTGCAATGCTTCTTTAATATATCTCTCCTTGTCATTTAAATTACTACCCAACATTAATACCACTTCTTCCATCTACAAACAAATGTAATTAATCAAAAGCTTATTTTACATAAAAGCTCAACTATGCTAAAATACATTAAATAAAAATTATTTTTCATTATTGAATTTTCATCATATAAATAATTATTGTTATACATTTATCATAATTTTCAACTAAACAAATTATGAAACCATTTTGGAGATCTTTTTGGGCCTCTTCTCTTGCCAGTATAATTATTGGATTGATATCATTTTTAATTATTCTTTTAATTATCATGGTTATTTCAAGTAGCCTATTTGAAAAAAAACCATATACAATTAAAGATAAATCTATTCTTCATTTAAAGTTGAATACCTTAATTTCAGAAAAATCTTATTCTGAAGTGGACGCTTATAAGGAAAATTTCATTTCTCAAACATTTGGCATAAGAGAAATTAAAATTGGACTTAATGCTGCTGAAAAAGACCCTAAAATCAAAGGTCTTCTTATTAATGTTGATAATGTCAATACTGGCTTTGCTTCACTTGAAGAAATAAGGAATTCTATTGCTGGGTTCAAAAAAAGATCAAAGAAGTTTGTATATGCTTATTCAGAAACTTATGATCAAAAAGCCTATTATTTATCAACTGTAGCAGACAAGGTTTATTTAAATCCAGCGGGAAGAGTAGACTTTAGAGGTTTGGCTGCAGAGCTCATGTTTTTTAAAGGAACTATTGATAAATTAAATATTGATATGGAAATAATTAAAGGTCCAAACAACGACTACAAGAGTGCTGTTGAACCTTTTACTAAAGATAAAATGAGCCCTGAGAGCAAAGAACAAACAATAAAATATTTAAAAGATATTTGGGGGAACATGTTATCAAACATTCATGAATCAAGAGAAATATCAAAAGATTCTTTAATAAAATATGCTGACTCACTATACATAAAAAATGCACAAGATGCAAAAGATCTTCATCTTGTTGATGATCTAATTTATGAAGATCAATTAATCTCTATTTTGAAAGAAAAATCAATTACCTCTGAGTCTGAAGACCTGAATTTAGTATCTTTTTTCGAATACTGTAAAAACAAATCAAAAAGTGATCCCTCCTTTAAAAAAGAGACTAAGATGAATGGGAATATTGCAGTTGTTTATGCTGTTGGGCCTATTGAAAGTGGAAAAGGTTCCCATACAAATATGGGTTCTGAAACCATTGCCAAAGCAATAAGGGATGCTAGGGAAGATTCTGACATTAAAGCGATTGTTTTAAGAGTCAACTCTCCAGGGGGGAGCGTCTTAGCTTCTGATGTGATTTGGAGAGAAGTTAGTCATACTACTGATCCTAAAAATAAAAATAAAAAGCCTTTAATTGTTTCCATGGGTGACTATGCTGCTTCAGGTGGTTATTATATTTCTTGTCCTGCTGACCAAATATTTGCTCAGAAAAGCACAATTACTGGTTCAATTGGGGTTTTTGGTATTATCCCTAATTTTGGTCCTATGCTGGAAGAAAAACTAGGAATCACATTTGATAGGGTTGGGACGAACTATCATTCTCATTCAATATACTCTTTAAACAATGAGCTTACAGAAGAAGAAAGAATGATTATTCAAAAAGAGATTGATCAAATTTACTACTCCTTTATTGAAAAAGTTGCTAAAGGAAGAGATGGACTTAAAGAAGAAGATGTAGATAAAATGGGAAGAGGAAGAGTTTGGTCTGGGAAAGATGCAGAAGATCATAATCTTGTTGATCAAATAGGAGGTTTAGATGATGCCATTGAATATGCCGCAAAAAAATCAAACATAAATATAAACAGCATACAGCTTCAATTTTTTCCTGAAGAAAAAACAAATCCGATCTTAGAGTTTATTGAGCAACTAGAGAAGTTTAATGACGATAATGAATCTATTTCAAATGCTTCATCGACAATACTTAACAAGTTTAAAGCTTTTATAAATATTGCTGAAGAAATTGAATCTTTAGATAGGTTTCAAGCTAGGTTACCTTATGAAATAATTATTGAATAATTATTATTAGATTTGCTTTAAATTATAAAAAATGGCAGATAAAAACTTTCATGGAAGTACAGAGATAATCGGTTACGTATTTGTATCTATTACATTATTGATCATCTTTGGATTAGTCTTTTTTGGTTAACTTACTATTAGCTTTTTTGGTATTTAATTTTTTAGTTAATGACTAATAAAATTGGAACCCCTTTCAATTCAATTTTTTCTTGGTATATAAAAAAACGTATACATCAAATTGAATTATTCAAAAAGTACCCTTTTGAAGTTCAAGAAGAAACTCTTTTTAAATTACTTAAAAGAGCTAAAAACACAGAAATAGGTAAAACCTATGATTTTAGGTCAATTCATTCAATATCAGATTTTAAAAATAGGGTTCCTTTACAGCAATATGAGGATGCTTTACCGTATATAAAAAGATCTATTAATGGTGAAAAAAATATTCTATGGCCATCACAAATAAAATGGTTTGCTAAATCTTCTGGAACCACAACTGGCAAAAGCAAACTAATCCCCGTTAGTCGAGAATCTCTTGAAGATTGTCATTATAAAGGAGGTAAAGATCTTTTAGCCTTATACTATGTCAATAACCCCCAAACGAAACTATTTAAAGGCAAGCACCTTATTATTGGTGGGAGTTCAACTATTAATTACTTAAATAAAGATTCATACTTTGGAGATCTTTCTGCAATTATCGTCAAAAATTTACCTTGGTGGTGTGAATGGAGAAGAACTCCAAATAAAAAAATCACACTTTTACCTGAATGGGAAGAAAAAATAGCCAAACTTGCTGCTAATACCATTAATGAAGATGTATATATTATTGCAGGTGTGCCCTCCTGGACATTAGTTCTTCTAGAGCATATTCTAAAAGAAAATAATGCTAAAGATATTCTTGACATCTGGCCTAATATTGAGCTTTATATGCATGGAGGTGTTAATTTCAAACCCTATAGCCAACAGTTTAACAGACTAATACCTAAAAAGGGAATGAACTATGTTCAAACTTATAATGCTAGTGAAGGGTTTTTTGGAATTCAAGATTTAAGAAATTCCTCTAGTATGTTATTAATGTTAGACTATGGCATATTCTATGAGTTCATTCCATTAAATGAATTAAAAAAAGGGCACCCCAAAACCTTATTACTAAACCAGGTAAGTCTGAATGAACAATATGCGCTAGTCATCTCATCAAATGCTGGTCTATGGAGGTATATTATTGGCGACACAATTAAATTTACATCTTTAAATCCTTTTAGATTTGAAATAACTGGCAGAACTAAACACTTCATCAATGCTTTTGGAGAAGAATTAATTGTAGAAAATACCGATGCTGCCATAACAGCTGCAGCAGAAAAAACAAATTCTATGATTTTAGAATATTCTGTAGCTCCTATTTTTATGAATAAAAAATCTGGAGCTCATGAATGGCTTATAGAATTTGAAACCTTCCCAAATGATCTTAAAAAATTTACTGAAATTCTAGATTCAACACTAAAAAACTTAAATTCAGACTATGAATCAAAAAGACATAAAAATTTAATCCTAAACTTTCCCGTTATTAAACCGTTAAAAAAAGGAGTTTTCTATGGTTGGTTGAAATCTAAAGGTAAATTAGGTGGGCAAAATAAAATACCAAGACTGTCCAATGACAGAAAGTATATTGATGAAATTTTAGAGTATGCAGAAAATCATTATTAACATAACTGTTTCACTTTTTTTGACACTTACATTCACTTGTTATTCACAAGACTCATTAACAATTGAAAAAACAATTACAATAAGCAATCCTATTGATTTTTTTGAAATTGACCAGATTGGAAATATTTATCAGGTTTATAAAGATGAAGTCATCAAGCTTGACCAAAATGGAGTAGAATTATACAGATATAGTAATAAGTCTTTAGGGAATATCACGCAGATAGATGTTAGCAATTCACTTCGTCCATTAATTTTCTACAGAGAATTGTCAAAAATTGTAGTGCTTGACAACACGCTAAGCATACAGGACAACTACAGTATTCAATTAGATGAGTTAGGGCTATACAGAGCTTTGATAATTGCAAATAGCAATGTAGATAATGGAGTATGGATATATGATCAAGATCAAAAACAGATTCTAAAAGTCAACACAAAATTAGAGCTAATTCAAGAGACTGGAAACTTAGCCATTTTGTTAAATAAATCTATGATATGGCCTATCCAGCTAATTGAAAAAAATGGCCGCCTTTACATGTTATCTAAAAATGATGGCTTATTTATATTTGACATTTATGGAAGTTATATTCAAACAATTGAGCTTAATTCTCCCGAAAATATTCAAATTGAAGAAGAGTTTATATACATATGGTCTGACAATCAATTAATTAAATACAATAGCAAAAGCTATATTCAAACTGAATTTTTTCTACCAAAAAAGTATCTAAACATCAAAAAAAATAAAGACTATTTTATAGCTCTGTCTAAAAAAGGAGCACATTATGACTTATTAAAGTAGATGTCTTATTTCTTTATTTTAGTCCTAAAAGTTATTAACAAAAAAATAATTCTAATTCTATTTTTTCTACTTTAGTGAAGCATTAAAATTGACATGAATTATGCACATAGCTGTAGCAGGAAATATTGGAGCAGGAAAAACCACATTAACTCGTCTTCTATCGCAACATTATGGTTGGGACACTCATTTTGAAGATGTTGATGAAAATCCATATCTATTGGATTTTTATGATGAAATGCAACGTTGGTCCTTCAATCTTCAGATCTATTATTTGAATAGTAGATTTACTCAAATACAAGATATAAGGCAAAATGAAAAAACCGTCATTCAGGACCGCACCATATATGAAGATGCTTACATATTTGCTCCAAATCTACATTCAATGGGGTTGATGACCTCAAGAGATTTTGAGAACTATTTTAGTTTATTTACACTTCTTGAATCATTTATTTCTGCTCCTGACCTTTTAATCTACTTAAGAGCTAGTGTCCCAAAATTAGTTCAGAATATTCAAAAGAGAGGTCGAGATTATGAAGAAAGTATCCGTTTAGATTATCTAAAAAGATTAAATGAAAGATATGAGGCATGGATATCTACTTATGACCGTGGTAAGCTACTTGTTGTAGATATTGATCAAAATTCTTTCAACGAAAATCAAGAAGATCTTGGGTCAATTATCCAGAATATTGATGCTGAAATACACGGACTATTTATTGAAAAATAAAAAAAGCGACAATAATCAATAGTTACTGCCGCTTTAAAAAAAAATCTAACTCCTTTTATTCGCTCTTTTTCATAAGGTATTTATAGGTAGTTTGCCCATCAGATGTAGTGGTAACAGTTTGCTCAACATAATTCCATCCATTATGCTCCATAAAATTCAGAGCATGTACATTACTATTAAAAGCAACTACTTTTTTATTCTCAGTCATTATATTTTGTCTTTTCATTGACCATTTCTGACCATAATCAACATAGACCTTAATCTTTGTAGGGTTCAATAATTTTGCTGAAATACTCAGCTCACAATATTCAATGTCTAGCTTATTAATATCAACATCATTAACTAAAACATGTTGCGCTTTTAATGCTGTAAATGATAAGAAAAAGCTACAAACCAATAATAAAGTATTTTTTTTCATTGTTTAAATTTTAAAGTTTATTTTATAATATTACTAAAATTTCTTTACGAGATATATGCCAGATTTTAGTTTATTTATTCTGTCAGGTGGTAAAAGTAGAAGGATGGGGTCGGACAAAGGTCTCATGTTATTTCAAGGTAAACCCATGGTCAAACATTTAATTGATCGTTATAAAGATATTACCCCTAAAATTATCATTATTGCAAATATTAAAGATTATATAAATTTTGATGTTCCGGTAATTAAAGACAATTATCAAAATTGTGGGCCCATAGGCGGCATTGAAGCGGGTTTAGCTTATTCTGATACTGAAATTAACCTTTTCCTGTCATGTGATAATCCATTTGTTGAATATGATTTACTTGAACATTTAATAAATAATCGAAGAAATTCAGAACTAGTTTTTCCTGAATTTGAAAAAAAACATCCTTTTCCAGGACTATACTCAATGTCAATCCATGAAAGACTAAAAATTCTTATTGATGAAGGGCTTAGAAAAATGTCGGACCTTAAAACCCACTTCAATGTGTGTCACTTAAATTGCACCTCTTTTAATAAGAACAATTTCATTAATTTTAACGATTCCAAAGATATTGAATGCTGGAATAATAATCTTAAGCCATGATAAGTGTTGAAAAAGCAATTGCATTAATAGAAAAAAATTATGATGAACTGGGAGTAGAAACAATCCACTTAGAAAATTCTTTGGGATTCACCATAGCATCAGATATTATTTCACCTATAAACATGCCTCCATTTAAACAGTCAGCTATGGACGGGTATGCAATTAATTTTAACAATAGCTCTTCCTCATATAAAATCACTGATGAAATTCAGGCTGGGAAAGACCCAAGTGGTTATAAAATATTAAAAGGGGAGGCTGCAAGAATTTTTACAGGTGCTGTTATACCTGAAGGAGCAACATCAGTTATACAACAAGAATGGTGCGTAGAAAAAAATAAAATACTTTCCTTTTCAAAAAAATTACAAGATAATTTAAATATCAGACCTGTCGGTGAACAGTTAAAAAAAGGTGAAAAAGTTCTCTCTAAGGGACATGTGATAACCCCTGCTACTATTGGACTATTAGCTGGATTAGGGTTGGAAAAAATTGCTGTTTATAAAGAACCAAGTATTGCTTTAATAATTACTGGAAATGAGCTTATTAAGCCTGGTAGTGCATTAACAAATGGCAAGATTTATGAAAGTAATTCTACTATGTTAATTGCTGCATTACATTATTATGGGTATAAAAAAATAACTACTTTTTATGCAAAAGACAATTTTAAAGAAACTGTAAAAACACTTAATGAAGCAATCAATGGAAATGATGTTATTTTGATGTCAGGTGGTATTTCTGTTGGTGATTATGACTTTGTTTTAGATTCCTCAAAAGAGTTAGATGTAAAAGAAGTCTTTTATAAAGTCAAGCAAAAACCTGGAAAACCATTGTTTTTTGGTAAAAAAAATAAAAAAGCAATTTTTGGTTTGCCGGGAAATCCTGGAGCTAGCTTAACCTGTTTCTACATTTATGTTCTTAGGTATCTTTCTTTAATGACTAAAAAAACAATTCCTATAAAAACTGAGTTAGTAACACTTTCAAAACCTTATTTTAAAAAAGGAGTTAGGGCAGAATTCCTTAAAGCTAAGATAGCTAATGGAGTTGCCGAAATATCTTCACATCAAAATTCTTCTATGCTTAGGTCATATTCTGAAGCAAATGGACTTCTTTATATAAAGGAAAACACATCGGAAATTAATAAAGGTGATAAATTAGATGCTTATTTATTATTGTAGAAATTCATTGTTCGATCAATTCCATTACTGCAAAAAGAACAGATCATATCATTAGCAATTTTAATTTTTTCTTCTAAAACCAACAAATCGTTATCATCCCAATTCCCCAAAACATAACTCACTTGCTGCCCTGAATAAAAATTATTACCTATGCCAAATCTTAGTCTTGGGTATTTTGTAGTCCCTAAAGTCTCTTGAATACTTTTCAACCCATTGTGACCTCCGTCACTACCCTTACCTTTCATTCTTAACTGGCCAATTGGCAAACTAATGTCATCTGTAATCACTAAAGAATTCTCAACTTTTATCTTTTCTTTTTGTAACCAATAATTAATGGCTTTTCCGCTGAGATTCATAAATGTATTTGGCTTTAGTAAAATCAAAGTTCTTCCCTTATGATTAAATTCTGAAAGTTCGCCATGTCTGCCTGCTGAAAAACTAGTATTGGATGCATTAGCCAATGCATCCAATACCTTAAACCCAACATTATGTCGAGTAAATTCATATTTAGATCCTGGATTACCTAATCCTGTGATCAAAAATTTCATGAGATCAATTACGAATCAGTAGTTTCTTTTTTATCTTCTGATCCACCTTCTTTCTTTTCTGCTCCTTCTGCTCCTTCTGCTCCTTCTACTCCTTCAACTCCTTCAACTTCTTCTTCTTCTTCCTCAATTGCAGCTCTAGCTGTTTGAACACCAACAACAACTGCGTTCTTTGGATCTAAAAACTTTAAACCTGATATAGCTATATCTGAAACTCTACGTTTATGACCAATCCTTAAAGGTGTGATGTCTATAATAATTGCTTCAGGCATATCCTCTTCTAATCCTAAAACATGTAGTTTTCTGAAATTTTGTCTTAATCGTCCTCCATTTTGGACACCTCTAGAAAAACCTTCCAATCTAACAGGTAGTTTTATTTTAAATGATTTTTTATCAACGATCTGCAAAAAATCAATGTGCAATATTCTGTCAGTAACAGGATGTAATTGAGATTCCTGTAGTATTGCCTTAACTTTTTCCCCATTAATATCTAATTCAATTATATATACATTAGGAGTGAAAATTAATTTTTTTGCTTCATTTTCTGGTATAGAGAAATGAATTTGTTTAGAGGTAACTGCTACTTTAGGTTTAACAGTTGCTGTTTCAGTTTCA
>PVBE011591738.1_pt1 | contig 14243 bp, 10 predicted proteins | sample 1631181 | NCBI WGS metagenome assembly PVBE01 (sample SAMN08397723, study PRJNA350692) | Marine metagenome, whole genome shotgun sequencing project. | isolation source: water | place: Pacific Ocean | collected 2012-04
CATCTCGAAGATGGCCAACCTGAGTAGGTTCCTGTCAACAATGGCCATCTGGCCCACCGGCCAACTGGGCGCGAACTCAGTAATTATTTTATCGATTTCTTCCCGATTTTCAAGTACCCCGCGGACGAGGCTGTCGGCGAAGGACTCTGAGGATGATGAGAGGGAATCCTCCTCGGTTCTCCTCTCGAGCACCGAACTGGAGTCGTGCCGTACTGCATCCGCCTCGTACAGGACCTGAAGGGCGATGATGCGCGTTTTCCGTCTCGAAGTGGAGACCCGAGTTTCTCCCATATCGGATTTTGGGCACCGCATCACAACGGCATTCAGGGAGTCTAGTTCTTGTGAAGGTTCAGGATCGAGTCGATGTCGCCGATGCTGGTGACCGTGGCGTTTTTGCTGATACGTTTGACCATGCCGCTCAGGACCTTGCCGGGGCCGAACTCGATGAACTCGGAGACGCCCGATCCGACCATGTAATCGACGGTGCGCTTCCATTGTACGCAACCGCAGATCTGAGATACCAGCTCCTGCTTTACGCTTTTGGCGGTGGTCAGTGGTCGACCTGTGCAGTTGGCTATGATGGGGACCTGTGGGTCCTCGAAGGTGAGGCTGTTTATGGCCTCGACCAGGCCGGCCGTGGCGGGTTCCATCAGGCCCGAGTGGAAGGCTCCGCCGACCCTCAACGGGATGACCTTCTTGGCCCCCCGGGCGGATGCCAGGTCCAGCGCCCGAGCTACGGCCATCCGCTCGCCGCTGATAACGATCTGCTCGGCGGTGTTGACGTTGGAGACGTAGGTGCCGGTTTCCCGGGCGATTTCCTCGAGGGTCATCTCGTCCAGGCCCAGCACGGCGGCCATCGTCCCCGGGTTCTGGTCGCAGGCCTCTTGCATCAGTCTGCCCCGCTCCTGGACTAGCTGGGATGCCTGGGCCACGTCAAGGACCCCCGCCGCGGCCAGGGCCGTGTACTCGCCGACGCTGTGGCCCGCCATAACGATGGGCTGGGGCATGACGTCGGTCCCAAGTTTCTCTTCCATGGCCTTTATACTCGCCAGGCTAACCGCCATGATGGCGGGTTGTGCATTGACCGTCTGTTTGAGTTCCTCCTCCGGACCGGAGAAGAGGAGTTTCGACAGCGGGCGGCCCAGCGCCATGTCGACCTCGTGGAACACCTGGCGGGCCGTGGCGGACTGGTCGTAAAGCTCATGGCCCATGCCGACGGCCTGGGCGCCCTGGCCCGGAAAGAGATAGGCAACCTTGGTCCCATTTGTTTTCGGCATAAAGGAGAGCGTCATGACAATCTCCCAACCCCTCACTTGATGGGTTCGCGAGGACGGACGGTGGCTACTCCGGCTGTCCCATGGGAATCACCTCTCGACCGTTGTAGTACCCACACTTGGGGCACATGCGATGAGGCAGCTTGGCGCTGTGGCACTGGGGACATTCGGAGCGAGTAACGGCGCGCAACGCGTTGTGGGCATTGCGACCGCCCTTTCTGGCCTTGGAGTGTTTCTTTTTCGGTAGAGGAGGCATTTGATTCTCTCGCTAGGCTATTCTAATCGCCGGACTGGGTGTGCTCCAACAGAGCGGCCCAGCGTCTATCCGTTTGCAAACCGTCGCAAATACATTCGCCGAGATTCAAGTCTGTGCCGCATTTCGAGCATATTCCTGAACAACTCTCCTTGCAGACGGGCTTCATGGGAGTGCTGAGCGCGGAGTACTGCGTGACGGCATCGCTCAGGTCCAGGATATGGTTTGAGTTGATAAAGAAACCTTCGTGGTCATTGGCGTGGTTATCGGAGCGGTCCAATCGGGTTCCGGTGGCCACGTCCACCAGTGGAAAATACTCCTCCTCGATGGCCATATGTAACGGCTGCTCGAACTCGATAAGGCAGCGGCTGCAGGTGCAGGGGACCGCAGTGTCCAGCGCCGCGGTTACCCATATGCCCCTGTCGGTCCTTAGCATCTCTACCTTGCCGGATACGCGGACCGACGAGCCTTCCTCCGCAAGAGACAGTGCCTCATCGACCTCGGAGGTTCGGTGGGAGCCGTTGGGCTCCCTCATTAGCTGTGAAACGTTAAAGAACATCCCATCCGACTCCACACACTGGGCTGTGGCCCCCACCCACCGAAATGTAATTCTAGGTCGAACCGTCGCTTTGTGTCAAGAATCACATTGTATATCTATGCACCATTTCTTCTGATTCAGGAAACCCGCAACTTTTTATTGCGAGGCCTCGTTGATATCCTCAACCACAGATGACTTATTGCGAAGTGGAGGCTTCCAACAGCCGCGCGACCGTTCCCCCTATCAGGGCGTCCCTGTCTTCTGGAGCGAGAAAGTCACAGTATCTGTCGATCAGGTCGATGTTCTGGCGGTAGGTCCAGAAGCGGGTCACCATGGGCATGTCCGTTCCCCACATCAGCCGATGGACGCCGATGCGTTCTACGCACTCTTTAATGGTCGGTATGACCTGCGGCATGGGGAAGTCCCACATCCTGCCCAGGCCGATCGGGAACAGGAGTTGGAGGTAAAGGTTGGGGTTGTCGAAGGGCTCCCAGACCTCTCGTGGCAGACTGATGCCATCACCTTCGATGAACAGCGGCCATTGGAGGCCGTGGGTCTTGACGACAGTCACCTCCGGGTATCGCTCCATCCAGCGGACGAGAGTTTTAAGCTCCTGGAGGTAGCTGTCGCGTACCGGGTCTTCCCTCCCCTTGAGCGAGAAAAATACCGGCACGTTTAGATCGGCGACGGCGTCCCAGAACGGTCGGAAGCCGGGCCCGTCCCAGGGACCTCTCTGTCCGTACAGGTTCAGCTGGGGCGGTAAGAAATGGAACCCCGAGAGACCCTGCTCCCCGATCGCCTGTTCCACCTTCGATATCGCTTCATCGGGGTCGCTCTCTACCAGCCATTCCTCCACGTGGGCCAGGCCCATCAGCCTGTCGGGAAAGCGCCACACGCAGTCGGCGATGAATTCGTTGCCCACTCCCAAGTACGGCGTCCTGTGGAGAAGGGCACTGTCCACGCCGGCGTAGTCCATCTCGGCCACCAGGCTCTCGGCCGGGTAGGACATATCGACGATGGAGGGCGGCAGGTACTGCTTGAAGTAGCGCTCTCCTTCGGTGGTCCATTCGAACCGCCCGTGGCCGGCGGCCCGGAAATCGGAGTCCTCGAGGGCGTCGAGGCTGGGCCAGTTTGACGGGTCTATGAGGCCTTTGACGTCTCCTTCGACCCGGCCCGTGGCACTAAAGGCTGGCTGGAAGTGGTTTGCGATTGCGTGCTGAAGGTGTCGCCGCAAATGTTCTGCGGTTGAGAATCCGGCGGTACCTCTCAGAGACGGGAAGCAGTAGGCGTGTCCGTCGAAAATCATAGATCGCCTCCCTTAATCCATGGGAATAAGAAACTATCTCAAGACGGAAGGGCATTTACCCACCCGACCATCTTCAAAGTTGTGGGATCTCTCATGCGCGTTGGAACTCGGGTGAGACCGCCACCAACTGGAGGACCTCCGCGACCCGCTGCCTGGCCTGGTCGCTCGGACCCCGGTCGTCGATACGCAGGTCGCCTCCTCTGGTGGCGAACTCCACAAGGGCCGCCTGCGTGCCATCCGAGACGCGAATGGCCCCCAGTTGGTCCAGGCAGCCTTGCACCAGGCGCTCCGGCGAGATGGTCCCGCCGCGGTCCGCCAGAATCCGCCCGATAATGGCGTTGGCGCCGGGCTTGCCGGCGTTTCCAAGCTGCTCGGAAGCGAAGTTCAGCCGCTCTATCAGTGTACCGGTGTCGATCCACTCCGTGCCCTGGTGCCAGCCCTCGACGGACGGCGGGTTCGTGAGCTGCTGACCCATGTAGATCATCTGTCGCGTTCTATCCAGGATGTCGCGACGGGGTCTCTGGAAATCGCCGGTGAGCCGCAGCACGCCGGCCACCAACTCGGCCGGGCTCTTCACCTTCTGATACCAGGAGTCCTGGGACTTGAAGAAGTCCGAGTTGAACAGCACCCGAAGCATCTGTGTCATGTCGTAACCGCTCTCGAAGTAGGCCCTGGACAACTCCTCGATGGCCTCCGGGTCCCTGGGCGGGGTGTAGGGCCACTGGGGCACCGGTGGCTCGTCGGCCACGAAGAAGTGGTAGAGGTGCCTGGAGAAAAAGTGGGCCGTGGCGGTTTGACGGCAGATGATCTCCACGATGTCCTCGCCGTTGAAGCGGCCCCGCTGACCCAGGAAGACCTTCTCTCCGTCGTCGTGGTCCTCGGGGTTGTACTGGAAATGCCACGAGAGCCGGCCGTATGGCCAGACAGAGTCTCGACGGCCCCGGATCTCCATGTACTCGGTGTTGGCGAAGGTCCATCCGGTAAAGGCCCGGGCACACTCCTTGATGTCCTGCTCGGTGTAGTTGCCCACGCCCAGGGAGAAAAGCTCCAGGAGTTCCCGGCCGAAGTTCTCGTTTATGGCCCCTTTGTGGTTGTTGTTGTTGTCGAGCCAGGCGATCATGGCCGGGTCCCTGGACAGCTCTACCAGGAGGGTCTTGAAGCTGCCCATACCCTGACGCCTGAACATCCTGATCTGGTCCATCAGGACCTTTCCATGGTTTATCTTGGGGTATCCGGTGGCGAATATGCCGTGCCAAAACAGGGCCATCTTTTCGTGAAGTGGGGCAGTCGTCGAGATAAAGCGGTAAAGCCAGTTAGCGCCGGGGTTCTGGTTACCCATCATGGCCGACTGCTCGTTGTGGTAACGCCGGATGACGTCGTCGGGCATCCTTTGCGGCTCGCCCGGGTTCAACAGGTCCTCGACAACCGACTCGTAGCCCCTGGAAACCAGGTCTTCGAGTTCCTGGCGGTTGGCGCCAAATCCCGCGCGCCGCATGAGATGCGCCATCACCGCGATGTCTTGGTTTGTCATGATGTCTCCTTCCAGGGCCAGGCTCCGTTGTTGGCGAACGGGGCTGACAGAGCCTTCCACCGGCGAATGAAGTCGTACCGCTTGATCCGGCCGTTTACGATGGGCATCGTCCTGTAACGACCGTGTAACGCGTTAGTTTAATTGGGCCTCGATCCGGTGTTAACCGTCACGGCGCGGGCCGCGAGGGACCGGCCACGAGGCCTCAGACCGCCAACGTCAGCGCTTTTTCAGGACGGCCGTGAAGGCGATTTTCAGGTCGGGATGATGGAACTGAAACCCGCTGTTCTGGAGCTTGGGTGACTCCATTCGGGTGCTGAAGAGGAGTGTATCGGCCAGCTCCCCGAACAGGACTCGAAGAGCGAAGGAAGGCAATGGGAGCAGCGTCGGGCGCTTGAGTGCCCGTCCAAGGGTCCTGGTGAACTCGGCGTTGGTCACCGGGGCAGGGGCTGCTGTGTTGACCGGGCCTCCCAGTGCCTCGGTTATCAGTGCGTGGTGATAGGCACGAAGTGCGTCGTCCAGGGATATCCAGCTAACGTACTGTTTACCGCTGCCCAACCTGCCGCCCAGGCCCAGCTTGAACGGCATTAACATCTTTGCCAGCGCGCCCCCGCCGGAACCCAGGACCAACCCGAATCGAAGGTTGACGACGCGAATCCCGGCCTTAGCGGCCGGCGACGCCGCGGCCTCCCAGTCCTGCACTATGCCGGCCAGGAAGTCCGAGCCCGGCCCGCTCTTCTCTCGAAGGACCTCGTCGCCCCGGTCTCCGTAGTAGCCGGCGCCCGAAGGGCAGACCAGCACTTTGGGCTTCGGGTCCAGGCGCGCCAGGGTCTGGCTCAACAGCCGGGTCCCCTTCACCCGACTGTCCCGTATCCTCGCCTTCCGCCTGGCGGTCCACCTGCCGCCGGCGATGTTCTCTCCGGCCAGGTGCACCACCGCGTCGACACCCGCCAGTCCGTCGGTGTTTATTGTGCCCGTCTCGGGATTCCAGCGCACCTGCCGGCCCTCGGGAGCGGTCCGGCGCCGGACGAGTCGAATAACCTCGTGTCCCTCTGCTTCCAGATATGGCACAAGGGCGGTCCCGACGAATCCCGTCGAGCCGGATATCAGAATTTTCATATCGTGACCTCCCGTCGAACTTGCGGTCACCGAACTCTGTCGGGGACCGGCGATACGTGGCTAGAGGCTGTCCCAAAAGACAGGGTGGCTTCTTTCCGCCCACCCGCCCGCAAGGGTTGGTTATTATATCTGGGGGATTCCCCCAGACCCCCTATTAGCAGGCTGATGAATAATAGGGTGTGCAGAGGGGCGAAGCCCCTTTGCCGGGAGTCTGAGGGTGCCCCTCAGCTATAAATTCTTCCCCCTTCCTGGCCAGGAAGGGGGAAAGGGGGATGGTCGAATGGGTTTTTCAGCACCCTGTTAGAGAGAGTTACCCCCTATGGACTCCCCTACTCAAGAGTATTGGGATGACCGTTAGGCGACCGGCAGGGCCGAGACGGTGACGCCCTCGTCGGGGACCATGTCGACCAGTGCGACGGTCCTGGCCTGGTATCCGGAAGGCGCGCCTGAATAGAACGCGGGCACGCCGTTTTGGGACACGTCGCGGAACACGTGTACGTGTCCCAGCGCGATGTAATCGCAGGCCGCCAGGGCGATCTCCTCCGGAGTGACCGGCGAAGAACGGTGGGCGTCCTGACGGGAGTCGACGAACAGGCCGTGGGCCATCGACACGAACCAGCCGTTCTCTGGCCGTGGCGGCAGACCTTCCAGGGGGCGGAACTGGGGGCTGTGGTCGTTCACCGGGCGACCCCACACAGTCAGGCCCAGGTCCGCGAACTCCACCGACTCCCCGGCGGCCTGTGTCAGGACGGTCACGTTGCCATGCCGGCTTGCCGGCCACCGTCCGCGGGTTAGCACCGTGTCGTGGTTGCCCGGCAGGATGATAACCGGTTTCCCCGCGCCCTCCAGCCTGTCTTTTACGAGCCGCACGGTGCCGTCGGGGACTCGGAAATCGTCGAACAGGTCGCCGACTATAAGCACCGCGTCGGCGTTCCGCTCATCGGATAATGACAGCACCCTGTCGAGCCCGGCCATGGCTCCCTCGGGATACAGGTCGATGCCCAGGTGCAGGTCCGATGTGTGCACCAGCCTCAGTTTTTTGCGGTCGTTTACCATTCGCGGCCTAGTACTTACGCGCAAAAGAGCGCGGCATAGAGAGCCGCTCATGGTGAGCTTGTCGAACCACGAGCGGCCCACCCTTCGACAGGCTCTCCGAGGATTCGGAGTCCGCGCCAATACCGATTAAGGTGGCGGACAGGGTTAGCGGACTTACTGCTATCTGTGTGCACACGGACTTGGTAACTGAGTACTAGATGAACTTGGCCTGGGTCCGGGGGACACCACCGTAGTCGACGTAGACCGTGATGACCTCGCTGAAGAACTCCATCGCCTCGACGCCCTGTTCGCGGTGTCCCACCCCGGACGACTTGAGGCCGCCAAAAGGAAGGTGGACCTCGCCGCCCAGTGTCGGCGCGTTGACGTGGACCATCCCGGCCTCGGACGTGTTGACGTAGTGGAACGCCTTGGTCAGGTCCCTGGTGTATATGGATGACGACAGCCCGAACTCGACGTTGTTGGAAATCTCCATGGCGTGGTCCATGTCCCTGGCCTTGAATGCGGTCAGGACCGGCCCGAAGATCTCCTCCTGGGCGATGCGCATCGATGGGTCCACGTTGGTGAAGATCGTCGGCTCGACGTAGTAGCCGTCGTCGTAAATGCCGCCCGAGAGCTGCTTGCCGCCGTAGGCCAGGTTCGCCCCTTCCTCGGCGCCGATGCCGATGTAGCCCATGACGGTGTTTAGCTGGGACTCGCTGGACAGGGGGCTCACGTCCACCTCCGGGTCAAGACCGTCGCCCACCTTGAGCTTGCTTGTGCGGTCTATCAGCTGGCCCATGAAATCATCGTAGATGGACTCCTCGACGATGGCCCTGCTCGTTGCCGTGCAGCGCTGGCCGGTGGAGCCGAAGGCGCCCTGTACGATGCCGTCCAGCGCCTTGTCCAGGTCGGCGTCCTCCAGGAGAATCACGGCGTTCTTACCGCCCATCTCGCACTGGACCTTCTTCAGGCTCCGCGCGCCATCGGCGTAGATGCCGGTGCCGATCTCGGTGGAGCCCGTGAAGGATATACCCTTCACGTCCGGGCTCTCGACCAGGGTGTTGCCGACCGATGAGCCCGAGCCTGTCACCAGGTTCAGCACGCCGGGCGGAAGACCGGCCTCTTCGAACACCTCCACCAACTTGACGGCGGTCATGGGCGTCGAGGACGCCGGTTTGAACACCAGCGTGTTGCCGCAGATGAGAGCGGGCCCCATCTTCCAGGCGGGGATGGCCAGCGGGAAGTTCCAGGGAGTTATGATGGCGACCACGCCCACGGGACGCCGGACGGTGTAGGCGACTGTCGTCGGCAGCTCGGACGGGGTGGTGTAGCCGAACATGCGCCGTCCTTCGCCCGCGGCGTACTCGATGATGTTCATGGCCCGCTTGACCTCGCCCTGGGCGTCGGGGAGCGGCTTGCCCTCCTCGACGGTGATGCTGCGGGCCAGCTCATCGCCGCGCCGCTCAAGGATTCCGAGAGCGCGGGACAGGACCGAGGCCCTTTGCGGCGCCGGGGTGTCGGCCCACGCGGCCAGGGATGCGCTGGCCGCGTCGATGGCGCGCGAGGCATCGACGCGGGTGGACGACTGGAACTCTCCCACAACCGTCGTCTTGTGGGCTGGGTTCTTGACCTGGTAGGTCTTGCCGGACTCCGAGTCTACCCACTCGCCGCCTATGAAGTTCTTGTGGACTTGCGCTTCAGCCATCCGGGTCCTCCTCAAATCTGTGCTGGCACTTCCATTCGGATTTCCACGTCAACCAACCTGTTTGGAGTCCCGCTCATGTCCCCTTCGACTTCGCTCAGGACATGCTTCGACAGGCTCTCCGAAGATTCGGAGTCCGCGCCAATACCGATTAAAGTGGCGGACAGGATGAGCGGAACTTTACCTCCGCTCGTGGTGCCTGCCCCGGCTCCGCGGGGAGCCTAGTTTACCCTGAGCGGAGCCGAAGGGAACTATACGAGCGGAGGGGTGTAACGCTCTTTTTCGCAAACAGATACTAGCGGGCCCTCGACGGGCCACTCAGTCCACCGTCGCTGGAAATGGGGACTGCCAAAGGTTAGCATCGGCTCGGGGTTCGAGCAAGTCATAGACATGCACAGCGCCGCCGTCCGTCCGGTTCCGCCGTTACAGGCCTTGTGCTAAACTCCTTGTGCTAAACTGCTGACCAAGCCTGAGAGGAAGCGGGAAGGGAAGACCGGCCCGCGTGTTCCACCGGAAGAAGGAGATTGGACGCATGGTTAAAGATGTTGTCAGAGGCCGCACCAGCCTGGAGCTTCTGGAAGACCTGGAGGAATTCATCCCTGGGGGCGTGATCCATCGGGCCAAGCTCCCGGACCAGGTCAGGACCGTCTTCGCGAGAGGCAAGGGCAGCCGAATCTGGGACGTGGACGGCAACGAGTACATCGACTATATCATCGGCTCGGGACCCATGCTGCTGGGCCACGCCCACCCGGCCGTTACCAGGGCGGCCCAGGAGCGGTTTGCCTCGGGCACTCAGTTCCTGAAGATCACCGACGTAACCCTGGAGCATGCCCGCAAGGTGCTTGAGGCCGTTCCCGGCGGCGAGCAGATCAAATTCACCGGCACCGGCAGCGAGGCGACCCTCCTCGCCATGCGGCTGGCCAGGGCCTATACGGGCAAGAACAAGGTCATGAAGTTCGAGGGGGCTTTTCACGGCACGCACGACTACGTCGCCTGGAGCACGAATCCCACCCAGATGCTGCCGTTCCCCCGGGCCGAGGCCGACACAGCCGGCATACCTCCTGCCATCAGGGAGACCGTGCTGATCGCGCCATACAACGACGCCGACAAGACCTGTGAGCTGATCCGGCAGAACAGGGACGACCTGGCCGCCGTTATCTTCGACACGTCAACCAGGAACATCAAGCCCAAACGGGAGTTCCTGGACGCCCTGCGCCAGTGCACCACGGAGAGCGGCGTCCTGCTGATCATGGACGAGGTGATCACCGGCTTCAGGCTGGCGTGGGGCGGGGCCCAGGAGCACTACGGGATCCAGGGCGACCTGACGACGTTGGGCAAGGTCCTGGGCGGTGGGGTCAGCATCGGCGCCCTGGCCGGGCCCAAGGAGTACATGGGCCGGCTGGACCCGGCGCTGAAGGCCACCGGGCAGTACGCCATGGGCAGCGGCACTTTCTCGTCCAATCCGCTGTCCGCGGCCACCGGCCTGGCGACGTTGAAGGAGATGGAGAAGCCCGGCACTTACGAAAAGCTGCACCGGGCGGGCGAGAGGCTCCGAGACGGCCTGCTTCAGGTGTGCCAGCGGCTGGAGGTGCCGGCCCTGGTGGACAACGAGGGGCCGATAGTGGACATCAAATTCACCGATCGGGAGGAGATAACGGACTACCGCACGTCCCTGGAGCAGGACCACGGACTGCACCAGAGGCTGTCCATCGGGATGATAAAGCGGGGCGTGTTCATGCTGGCGGCGGCCGGTTTCTACATCTCGCTGGCCCACACCGACGAGGAGCTGGACGAGACCGTCAACGTCTTCGAGACCGCCCTCCGCGAGGCGCGGTAAGGTGCGATCGCCTGAACCGGGTCGCCTCTCCGGATAAAGAATGCCCCTGGAACTGCCAGGGGCGTGCCTGTTTTATGGGTCGTCGATGCCGACGTGGGTAGATTATACACACCGTGTCGTGCGCCGGAACTTCGAAGCGGTCCGATTCAAGTACACTTACTGAAAAGACTTCCAAGGGAGAAGAGGAATGGAGCGACGAGCCCTGGGATGGACGGGGCGGACAGTCAGCGCCATAGGGTTGGGAACGGTCACGTTCGGAAGGGAGATCGACGAAGCGACCTCCTTTCGGGTGATGGACTACGCCTTCGAGAAAGGGATCACCTTTTTCGATACGGCCGAGCTCTACGGTGGCGGTGCATCGGAGCGCATAGTCGGGCGGTGGATACGCGATCGAGGATGTCGGGACGAGATCACTCTCTGCACGAAAGTGGGCACCGGGGCCGGGGCCGCCAACATCGCCAGGGTCGTGGGCGAGAGCCTGGAACGCCTGGGCCTGGAGAGCGTGGACATCCTCAAGATTCACAGCCCCGACCCCAAAGCGCCGGCCGGCGAGACGCTTTCAGCGATGACTGCGGAGGCCGAGGCCGGCCGCGTGCGGATAATCGGCTGCAGCAATTACTCGGCCGCACTGCTGCGCGAGGCCCTGGAGGCGAGCGTCACAGGTGGATACCGTCGGTTCGACGTGCTGCAGCCGCCCTATAGCCTGGTTGCCAGAGGGGGCGAGGATGAGCTGTTCCCGCTTTGCGTCCGCGAGGAGATCGCCATCACCGCGTACAGTCCTCTTGGGGCGGGGTTTCTGACCGGCAAGTACACACCTGACCGAGAAGCAATTCCTCAAGACACCCGGTTCGGGGTGATGCCTGGCCACGCCGACATCTACTTCTCCGAGCCGAACTTCCGAATCGTCGATGCGCTGCGCTCCAAGGCCGAGGAGCTGGATGTGCCGATGGTGAGGTTGGCCATGGCCTACGCCATGTCCAACTCGGACATCACGTCGGTCCTGGTTGGAGCGCGGACAACTGGGCACATCGACAACGCGCTGGAGGCGTTCGACATGGGGCTGGACGAAGGGCTGCGGGCAGAGATGTCGTCCTGGCCGGAATGAGACGCCCCTGAAAGGCTCAGGGGCGCTTGCTCTTAGACTGCTTGGTGCCGAGAAGGTCGGATTCCGGCAAAGCCGTGATACTAGGTGTCAGAGAGTGCTGTCCGTATTTGGACGGTGTCTTCCACGTGCCGGTCTGTGTCACTCTTTCCACTGCCTGTCGGCAAGGTGGTCGGAAAAATATCGGCAGACTCCTAGCGTAAATTTATCAGATGGAGAGTGTTGACAATCAGCGCAGGTGGGAAACTGAAGAACCCGAGCCAAAGAAGCAGTGGAAAAATTATCGCAGTCCCAATTTTCGCAGATGCCCTGCAGCGGTCAGGATACGGGAACTTCTCCCTTAGTTCTAGTTCGCTGATTGTTCACATTCCCTTACAAAGCCGCGAACACTCTCGGATAGGCCTATCGTTTTTCAGGCGCTATCAGTTGGTTAAGTCAACTACCAGGGCTTCCACCAACGGCTCAACGGACGCAAGCTTCGCCCAATAAACTTCTCCACACTGACTCGGTGCAACACTGTCCTGCCACCGCCACTTGACTCCTCGTCAATAAGTGTAGACGGAATATCCTCCCACTCAAACCCACTTCTGCCGAATGCGTCCCGTTGCTCCCACACGACAATCTTAGCGCCTTCAATCGTCCAGCCATTGGGCACGTCACCCTCGCTCCTGGCATGGGCCGATACTCTCAGTAAATTATTGAGGCGGGCTTTCACTCTGTCATACCGCTTCTCGGCATATTCAAGCCAGGTTACGGCCCGGCACCACTGCGGCGGCGATCCGCTAGTGGCGTCCGCGATGATGCCGCTCAACACGCCTGACGACAGCGCCAGCCAATCTTCCGGCAACCGCTCCTCGTCGAGGCGATCCATGACCTCTGACAAGTAACGACGGTAGAGGTCTCCAGTCAGCCCTCGGCGCAACTCCTGTACGCTGCCCTGCAGCTGCTGACGCAACTCTTCGTTGTGCGGTGGCAACGCGGTCGTCGTATATATCATCATGCTGCGTTTCACCACCTCGTCGGGGAACGACTGGGGCTCCGCATTCATGGAGAGTATGAAGCCGGGGTACTCTGTGACGGGAGGCAGCATTTCGTCCTTGATCATATCTCGTCCATGGCGATTGAAGGCGTTGCGCCCGATGTCGTCAAACACCACTGGAAATCGCTTGTATCCCTGCTGTAACGCACGAAGTTGAGACGTAGTAAAGCTCCGTTTATCTACAGTGTGGGCATAGCCGAACATTGAGGTGATCAGAGTATCCACCAGGCTGGTTTTACCGCAGTTGGACTTGCCGAAAATTATCGCGAAGGAGGGAAATCGGACTACATCACTATCCTGCAATAGTGCCAGGGAGCGCATGTCACAGACAAACGGCGAAAAGTATAACCAGGTCATTAGGGTAAAGTAGTCGTGCTGGAGGCGCGCGACATTTCCCTCAAATGCGCCCTCATAGTTCTTGAAGTAGTCCAGCAGCAGTGTTGCGTCCCCGCTGACTGATTCGTTATTCCATTCCAGTGGAAATCGCTCACCCGACAGCAGGGCTGAACGGTTCGTCCGATCAAGGGAGAGATAGCGGCTGTCCGCTTCCTCGGCCGACTTGACGAGCCGGATGCGGCTTACCTCCCTCTTAATCTCAGGCGTAATCCGTTGCTTGCCTCTGAGGATCGGCGGAATAGCTGCAGACAGGGGTGGTCCCATCACTCTCAAAACCTTTTCTATCCGCATCACTTGGACCGGCGCTGCTACTTCCACCTCCTCAGCCGAAGGCGGTTCAATAACGAGTGTGGCCGAGACGTCGGCCATTACCGGGGTTTCCGATATTTCAATTTCGGCGCTAGAGATCCGGTCTTTGGGTAATGGGATCTCATTTGAGGCCGAGTCTCTTATCTCATCGTACATGCGGTTGTAGTGGTGCCACGCCTCCTCGTCGTCATCAAACTTAACCAACGTCTCGGGCTGATTTCCTGAAAAGGCGCGCTCAGACAGGTTGGCGGAGCCGATGATTACCCGTGTGTGTCCGCCTGGGTCTGATAGCAGATAAAGCTTTGCGTGAGCGATGTACTTTCTGAGTACGCGGAAGTGTGCCCGACCCGCATGTACGGCTGAAAGAACATGCGCGTGTCGCTCGTCTTTTAGCCCCATGATAGCGGCGCGGGTATCGCCAACGACCACCTTCTGGAACGCCAGGATATCCTTTATGTCGCGGAGTATTCCTTCATATCCAAATACACACTCAAACTCCGTGAACGTGTACTTATCCAGCATCCTTACGATGGCGCTGATACTCGCGGAATATGTCAGCACCCGTAGGCTGTCGTAACCATCGAAGAGATCCCAACTGAACATCTGCTCGCTTAGGAACTTCGCGCTCACTACACGAAGCCCAGCACCGTCATCCAAGCCGAGCCCGGCCTGGATCTCACGCGATTCGTCAGATTCCCAAAACGGTCCGTTAGAGGACATCGCTCTCCTCAGACCATAAAACCATAAACCTGAATGGTATTATCATATGGAGCGTGTAGAAGACGGTCAAGGTGATCTATGTTAG
>PVBE012263244.1_pt1 | contig 14240 bp, 16 predicted proteins | sample 1631181 | NCBI WGS metagenome assembly PVBE01 (sample SAMN08397723, study PRJNA350692) | Marine metagenome, whole genome shotgun sequencing project. | isolation source: water | place: Pacific Ocean | collected 2012-04
CATCGGGGGTGTAGAAATCGAGCAGGTTGTAAAAGGCGTCGGGACCGGCCTCCTCCAAGCCTCCGGCGAGAACGTAAATGCCGTGTTTCTTCGCGGCGTCGGCCAGCTCTCCGGTGGGGTCGAAATCCATCGAGCCGGAATAAGGCCCGGGATAGCCCTCCGGGAAACAGATGAACTTGGCCCCTTCCTCCCCCGCTTGGCGGATGTATTCGAGCGCGACAGGCAGGTTCTCCGGCTCCCGTTCCTTCTGAAACGTCATCGGCTGGGCGGCGGCTACGCGGACCTTCATGATTTATCCTCTCAGGGGATTTTGTGACGGCGTCGGATCGGCGGCTTTGCGCCCTCCGCCCGGGTCGGAGATCTGATTACAGCCCCAGGTATTGTATACGACCAGGGCGTTGTGGTTGCCCAATATACGGGTTGGACCCGCTGCCTCGCCCGCTCCTCATTCCGGATTGACAGGCGCCGGAATCACCTCATGGGTCACGATGAAGGGTCTCGGAACCGCTTTACAGAACGCCGCGGGACTCGCACGCACCCGCAGGGGGGGTGCCACGCCGCCAACGGATACAACTGCGTCAACGCGATGACGGAAGACCTGGGTATTCCGAAATGGTGGGTGAAGTAGTTTCAACTTCGCTTAGAGACGGTTGCACGGCCGGGAAGGTGTAGACGCCCAGAAAGGTTCGCTCAGGTCTTCTTCGGATTTTCCGCCTTTTCCAGAAACGCCGCCCAGGTGACGTCCTGGTTGATGCGGTCTTCGGTCCGGCAGTAGAGGGGCCCGTAGTATCGGCCGATGGGCGCGAAATCGGGAGAGACGTACCCATCCTTGATGATCTCGTCCGCCACATGAAAGTGGACGACCTCGCCGAACAGGACGGTCCAGCGCGCGTCGGGGTCCCCCAGGCAGAGCGTCTTGTAGAGCAGGCATTCCATTTGAATGGGGGATTCCGCGATGCGCGGCGGTTTGACTTTGACGCTGGGCAGGGTGGTCAATCCCGCCTCTTCGATCTCGGAGACGCCGCGGTCGAAATCCCGCGCCGAGACCAGCATCGCCTCCATCACCTTCTCGGTCACCACGTTGACGACGAATTCGCCGGTCTCGACGATGTTGCGCCGGGTGTCCTTCTCCTGGTCTTCACGGCGGGCGGTCGAGATCGAGATGATGGGCGGAGAGGTGCAGTGGATCATGAAAAAGCTGAACGGGGCCAGGTTGGCCGTGGCGTCCGCGTCGAGGCTGCTCACCCAGGCGATGGGCCGGGGAAGGACGCATGCCTGGAGGAGCCGGTAAACGTCCTTCCGATCGGAGGTCTTCGGGTCCAGGTCCATTCTTTTCCGTTCCGGATGTTGTCGGTAGGCCGGCCGGGACGCCCGGCCCGCCGATTCACGCGGCGCCGGGTCCTCTGTTAGCCGCCGGCCTCCCGGATCTCGATAGGCATCACGCCATCGAGCCATGTCCGGCTGCACATCCGGGCCAGCGCAAAGAGGTTCTTCGTCACCTGCGCGAAGAGGGTCACCCGGTGAGGGCCGGAAGGCATCCGGAATCCGCACACGCCGTACGCCAGCGCCATCTCCTGCTCCTCGACGTCGTACGTCAGATGGCCGGGCGCGCCGTATGTCATGATGTTCTCGAACGCCTCGACCGGCAGGTCCACCTTCTCCAAGCAGCGTATCATATCTCCCGACCAGGCCACATGGACGGCGTGCCCCCGGATGGGCAGGCGCCGCCGGAACGCCTCGCAGGTCTTCGGCGCGCCCCTGTCGAGGAGGGCCCCCGCGGCCGTGACGCCGTTGAGCTCGATCTCGAAGCGCCGCGCGCCGGGCTCCGGGATGAGGTGGCGCGCCCACTTCTTGTTCCACGCCTCGTCCCAGTCCCTTCGCAACTTTTCCATGTCCGGGCTCATTTGATCTACCTCTGGGCGCCTTGTTGAAGTCGAGTGTCGGGCAAGATGCCCCCCCTCACCCATCTGCCGACACGGCGCTGCGGCTTCGTTCACCCGCCGGCCGGCCGAAGCTCCACGGGCATCACGCCATCGAGTCGGGTCCTGCCGCACATATGTGCCAGCGCAAAGAGGTTCTCCGTCACCTGCCCGAAGACGGTCAGCCGGTGGGGGCCGGAGGGCATCCGGAACCCGCACACGCCGTAGACCAGGGCGATCTCCTGCTCCTCGACGTCGAAGGTGATGTGGCCGGGCGCGCCGTACGTCATGACGTTCTCGAACTCGGCCACCGGAAGGTCCACCTTCTCCACGGAGCGGATCATGTCGCCCGACCAGGCCGCGTTGATGGCGTGCCCGCGGATGGGCAGGTTTTTCCAGAACGCCTCGCAGGTCTTCGGCGCGCCCTTTTCGAGGAGGGATCCCGTGGCCGTGACGCCGTTGAGCTCGATCTCGAAGCGCCGCGCGCCGGGCTCCGGGATGAGGTGGCGCACCCACTTGTTGTTCCACGCCTCGTCCCAATCCTCTTGCAGCTTTTCCATGTCCAGGCTCATGTCTTTGACCTTTCGGCGCCATGATGAATTCGGTTCTGGGCCGGCCGCGGCTCCGAAATGATTCCGTACAGGTCGGGCCGCCGATCTTCCAACAGGCGGAGCTCGAACTCGCCGGGTTTCAGGACGAGGTTCCGGTCGCGCGACGCGTCGGGATCGATGTCGGCGTAGATGATGTCCGCAACGTCGGCCGCCGCCTCGGCCAGGATGTCACCCTCGGGGCCGCAGATCTGGCTGCGGCCGAAAAACCGCGCGCCCCGCTCCTCGCCGCCCCGGTTGGCCGCGATGACGTAGAGGTGGTTCTCCCGGGCGCGGGCGCGGACGACGTAATCCGCGTTCCCCTCCCGGCCGGCGGGCCAGTTCGTGGGCAGAAGGAGCAGGTCCATCCCTTCCAGCATCAGCGCGCGTGCGGGCTCGGGAAAGAAGTTATCGTAGCAGATGAGGATGCCGATGCGCCCGATGGCGGTCTCGACGATATGGAGCGGCCCCGGGCCGGGGTCCACGAAGCGGTCCACGCCCAGGTAGGGGAGGTGGGTCTTCCGGTAAACGTGCAGGACGGCCCCCTGCGGGCCGATGAGGACGGCTGTGTTGTAAAGGTTCTCCTCCTCCCGCTCCAGGAGCCCGGCCACGACGTAGACGTCCGTCTCCCGGGCCTTGGCCGCCAGTGCCTCGGTGCAGGGGCCGGGGACCTCCTCGGCCTGGACCTCCGCCTCTTTCCGGCTGTCGAAGCAATAGCCCGTCAGGCCGCACTCGGGGAGGACGACGAGGCGGGCCCCGCGAGCCGCGCATTCATCGATGAGACGGAGCGACTCGACGAGGTTGGCCCTCCGGTCGGCGAAGACGGGAATCGTCTGGACGGCGGCGCAGGTGATCATTCGTCCATCTCCGTGATTTTCCGGTACAGGAAGATCTGCGGGTTTCTCACGTAGGGTTTCAGATGCGCCCAGCCCCGCCGGTCTTGGAACTCGGGGGTGTCGAGGGCCTTCTCCGAATCGATTTCATAGAGGGCAACGTATTTCGGGCAGGTGTAAGTGGGAGGGGCCGCGCCTTTCTGCGTGGAAATGGGGGCGGCCACAAAGCGCCTTGCCCTCCGGAATCCCGGACAGTCGATGATCTCGGGCAGGTGGACCTCATCGTACCATCGGTTGAACTCTTCTTCATAGGCCGGGTCGATGTCCACCCAGACCTCCATGATCATGCCGCCGTCTGTTTCCGCCATCTGAACGCTTCTCCTTTCCGATCCTTGCCTCCGGGCCGGCGCATTTTATCGCTTTTCGGATTCCCCGGCGACCGGGCGTTTCCGGATGGCCCCGCCCATCCCGGCGGGTGGAGAGAAGATCCCCAGGAACCGAACCGGCTCATCGTGCGGATTGGTGTGCTGGTGGGTCGTGCCTGGCGGGATGAACAGAAGCGATCCGGGGACCAGGCGGTGCGCCTCGCCCTCAGGCGTCACGATGACCTGTTCGCCCTCCAGGAGGTAAAGAATCTCCTCCTCCTCGCGCGAGTGCACGTCGCTCTTCGCGCCCGGCGGCAATTCGGCGTGGCACACCATGACGTTCTTCGCGCCCGTTGCCTCGTCCACCAGGACCTTCGTCAATCGGCCGCCCGGGGCCTCGTATGCGGTCTCGTCCCGGAGGTTCACGACTCTCATGCGGTTTGACTCCTTTGCGGTCGGCCGCTTGATGGATTTACGTTGTGATCGCCTTCTCTTTCACTCTGTTCGAGCGGTGCGCCGCGGGGGTTTCAGCCCCCGTCCGATCGTGGGATCGAAGAACAAACACCCGGGCGGAGGCTACGGGTGACGCGGCCCTCGCCTCCGCGCTGTCCGGCCCCCCGATGGTCAAAGTGGAAAATGCATGGTCTTCCGCTATCCCCGCTCCAGGACGAACACGCAGGCCACCGAGCCGGGGCCGCCCAGGGTGTGGGCCAGGCCGACGCGGGCGTCCCGGACCTGTCGCTTCCCGGCCCGGCCCAGGAGCTGATCGGTGATGTCCCCGACCATCCGGGTCCCGGTGGCCCCGATGGGGTGGCCGCACGACTTCAGGCCCCCGCTGGTGTTGACCGGCAGCTCTCCATCCAAGTCGGCGGCGCCGCCGCTTACGAAGGCGCCGCCTTCGCCCCGGCCGCAGAATCCCAGATCTTCGTAATTCACGATCTCCGTGATCGTGAAGCAGTCGTGGACTTCGGCCACGTCGATCCGCTCCCGGGGGTTGTCGATCCCGGCCTGGGCATAGGCGGCCCGGGCGGCCTCGCGCGTCGAATCGAACCCGAGAAAGTCGTAATCGGAATCGAAGGCCATCGTGAAGTAGCCGGACGCACACGACAGCCCCGTCCCCTGGATGACCACGTGGGGCTTTCCCGAGCGGCGGGCCAGGTCCGTCCGGGTCACAATGACCGCGGCGGCCCCGTCCGTTGTCGGGCAGCAATCCAGAAGGCCCAACGGCTCCGCCACGCGGGGGGCCTGGAGGATCTGCTCGACCGTGATTTCCTTCCGGAAATGGGCTTTGGGGTTGAGCGCGCCATGGCGGTGGTTCTTGACGGCCACGCGGGCCAGGATCTCTTCGTTGATGTCGTACGTCTCGAAATAACGCCGGGCCAGCAGGGCGAAGGCCCCCGGCGCCGTCCGCCCCTTGCAATACAGGGGGTGGCCCTTTTCGACGTGTTGGGCGATGAGGCTGTCCCGGGGCGGGACGTCACGCATCTTCTCCGCGCCCACGGCGAGGGCGACGTCATACTCCCCCGAGGCCACGGCCAGGGCCGCGCCCCGGACGGCCTCCATCCCGGTCGTGCAGAAGTTGGACACCCGGGTGACGGGAATGGGATAGAGATTCAGGGCCTCGGCCAGGGTGGACCCGGAGACGCCCTCGTACCCCCACGCGTAGGGAAGGTAGGTGCCCAGCCACGCGGCCTGTACGTCCCGGCCTTCAATCCCCGCGTCCGCGAATGCCTCCCGGCACGCCTCGGCCAGCATGTCCGTGTAGCCCTGCCGGAAGTTCTCGCCGAAACGGGTTTTCCCGACGCCGACAATGGCGACGTTGCCGGAGACTCCCATGACCCGATCTCCCTTCAGTCCGTGGCGTCCATCCGGCGCGGGTCACCGCAACACGGGACGCATCTTCCAGAAATAGTTGTGGAAGCCATCGCCCGCGTGCAGCCGGCGGAAGCAAAGCTCCACTTCCATCCCAACGGAGACCTCATCGGGCGCACAATCCACGAGCTGCCCATAAAACCTCCCTCCGCCGTCCAGGTCGGCGCTGGCCATCACGACGGGCGGATCGGGCGTCGGCGCCAAGTGATCCACAGTATACGTAAAGACGCGGCCCCGGCGGGAGAGCTTGAATTCCTCGAATTCGTCCGCGGCGCCGCATGCCCTGCACACCTTCCGGGGCGGGAATTGAACGGCCTCACACCGCCGGCACTTCTCCCCGTAAAGCCTGAGATTCGCCTTTTCCTCCCGGTGCAGGACGGCGGGGGAGGAATAGGGGGCGAGGGCGGCGTCCTCCCTGAGCAGGTTTCGGAACCGGAGGTACCTCCCGTAATGCTCCAGCGGACGGCCGGTTTCGCTCTCCCGCTTCCAGGATTCTTTCCCCCCGAGTGAGCCCACGCGTTCCGTCGCGCGAAACAGAACGGCGTCGCAGCCGCTTCCGTAGATGAGGAGCAGGACCCTTTGACCCGCCGTGAGCCGGTCCGCCTCGGCGGCGAGGGCGAGGATCGGCGCCGCCGTCCCCGCGTCTCCCAGGACTGAAGCCGGCGGCCTTTGCGGATACACCCGATTTTCAAACCCCAGTTTCCGGGCCAGGGAACGGAGGGTGCGGGTGTCGGGGACGCAGAGCAGGACCCGGTCCACGTCCGCCTTGTCCAGCCCGGCGGCTTGCAGGACGCCGCCCGCGGCCTCGACGCCGAGCGCCTCATACCCCTCTTCCTGGACGAACTTGGCGTCTCCCCGGCGAATGTACGGGTCGGTCTCCGTGCGCCACGCGTCGTAGAAATCCTCGTTCACCGTGTGGGCGCCCTCGATGACGAAGGCCGCGTCTTCCGATCCCAAAAGAAGCGCCCCGGCGGCATCGGCCAGAGAGATTTCGTCGGCGGAGCCGGGCGCCGCGGGCCGGAGGTCGGCGGCGCCGATGGCGACAAGGCGGGCGGAGCCGCTCTCCAGGGCGTCGCAAGCCGCGCGCAGGGCCGGGACGAAAGAGCGGAGGGATCCCTGGAAGTCGGACGCATAGACGTCCCTCCGCGCGTCCAGAACGGTCGCGAGAAATCCGGCCGCTGATTTTTCCCGGTAGGGGGGGGTCGTCGTGGCAAAGAAGAGGCCGTCCAGGCCCCGTGGGTCCCGGCCCTGCATGACGGACGCGAGGGCCTCGTGGGCCATCGTCAGGCTGTCTTCATCATGGTTGGCCACGGGCCGCCCGAGGTTTGGCCCGCGCTCCCCCCAAGCCGCGGAGAGGGCGGACGAGCTCAGCCGGTAGCGGGGGATGTAGGCCCCCAAGGACAGGATGCCTGGCATGTGCGTCCCGGTTCCGGACGGGGATTCAACGGGGCATATGCGAAAGGCCCGCGGCGGAGGGAGTGAGCGCGACGTGGCGGCGGATCAAGAGTTGGCGCCCGCTCCCCTTTCCCGTATTTCGAAACGTTAATCGAGCTTGATGGAGCCCATTTTGGGCACGCTCGTGTCCCAGAACTTCCAGCGTTTCGGCTGGACCGTGATGCGGACGCGCTCTTTTTGCCCCGGCACCCCCTTGAGATACCCCTCCACGGCCCCTTGGCCCAGGTAATGGACGATCGAAGGGGTGAAGTACTCATGGTCCTTGCCCTTTGGTTCGGACACCTCCGCGGTTCCTTCTGCCGTCACGCCTTTGTAGGGCGGTTTCTGGTCGTCCACCACGATGGAAATGGCCGGGTTTCGCTTGAGGTTTTTCACCGTGAGCGATTCGGCGCCGGTGCTGATCTCGAACGTTCCGTCGCCCGGGTTGAATTTGTACCAGAGCGGGACGCAGTGGGGGGTGCCGTTCTTGTTGGTCGAGGCGACTCGGGCCATCATGGGCTGGGTCAGGAAGTCATCCATGTCCGTCGGTCGTTCTGCCATTGCTAATCTCCTTCTGAGGCCGATAGCCGGCCGAGAAATTGATTGAGCCCCAATCATACTCGCTCTAGTGGGTTGTAACCAGCGATCTCCGGGAAATCTTCCCGGTCCGGGTCATTCCGGCTGTTTGAGAGGGCGCGGGGGAAACGGGGGACCGGCGATTTCACGCCCAGTCGGGCGGATCGGGGGGAAGGCCGTACCAGACCTCCTGGAAATTGCCCAAGAAGGCGATGACGCTGGGAATCAGGAAAAAAGGTGAGAGCCACCAAGCCAACGGCAACGGCAGGAACGCCGCGATGATGAAGATCAGGCCCTCGCCCAAGCGTTTGTGGCGGAGTTGGTGCAGTCCGGGCACCAGAAACGGGAGCCATTTCTCGCGCGTGGTCCGGCCCATCGGCGTTCGGTTCACGGACCTTCCCGCGCGGAGGATGGAAGCGGCGGTAGCCCCAGGGTTTGATGGACCTTTTGCAGGTCTTCCCAGACGACGCGCTTTTGGGATTGGTTGCGCAGGAGGTAGGCCGGGTGGAAGGTGGGCATGACGGGGATTCCGTGGTACTCGTGAAAGTTCCCCCGGATGCGGGAGATTCGTTCCTCCGTCTGAAGAAGCGTCTGGGCGGCGAATTTCCCCATCGCCAGGATCACCTTGGGGCGGAGCGACTTGAGCTGGCGGATCAGGAAGGGCTCGCAGGTTTCCACCTCATCGGGCGTCGGGTTCCGGTTCTCCGGCGGCCGGCACTTGATGACGTTGCAGATGTAGATGTCCTCCCGGGACAGTCCGATGGCCTCCAGCATCCGGTTGAGCAGTTGGCCGGACCGCCCCACGAACGGCTCGGCCTGGATGTCTTCGTCCCGCCCCGGCGCCTCGCCCACGATGACTAGGTCGGCGTTGGGGCTCCCGACGCCGAAGACGATGTTCTTCCTCCCCTCGCAGAGGTTGCAACGGGTGCACTCGCCCAGGTCCGACCGGATCTCCTCCAGCGTCTCGACCGCCTTGAATGGGCCCATCTCTTCCATCGCTCCCGGTTGAGTCGCGGGGGATTCCGTTCGGGTCGCCCGGGAATCCGGGGGGGAGGCCGGCAGGGCGTCAAGCAGCGCCGGGTCCATCTCGACCTCTGAAATCCCGTCGGCCACCTCGTATTCCAGGTGGGTTTTCAGGCTGTGGATGGCATCGCCCAGCAATCTCCGGGGGTCTTCGGTCAACGTTTCCGTCCACCCAGGCTGCGGACATTGCCGGTCTCTTTGCCCAGCAAATCCCGAACCTGGTCCAGGATGACTTCGGCCAGGGCGGGTTTGGTCAAGCGCCCGGTCTCGCGCGTTCTCTCCGTCCGATCGATGAGGAGGGCCGAGGAGACGTCCGAACCCATCGCCCCCCCGTCCTCCCCGACGGCGTTGGCCACGATAAGGTCCAGGTTCTTCTTTTCCAGCTTGGCCTTCGCGTTTGCCGCCAGGTCTTCGGTTTCGGCCGCGAACCCGACCAGGAGGGGCCTGCCGGGTTTCCCGCCGATCTCGTCCAGGATGTCCGTCGTGCGCTCGAGGATGAGCGTCACCTCGCCGTCGGCTTTCTTGAATTTATCCTCTTGGGTCCGGCGGGGGCGGTAGTCCGCAACGGCGGCGGCCTTGATCAAAACGTCCGTTCCGGGCAGGGCGTCCAGGACGGCGCGCCGCATGTCCTCGGCGGATTCGACCCGGACGATTTCCACGCCGGGCGGGGCGTCCAGGGCGGCCGGGCCGCTGACGAGCATGACCTCGGCCCCCCGCCGCCGGGCTACGCCGGCCAGGGCGAAACCCATCTTGCCGCTGGAGCGGTTGGACAAAAAACGGATCGCGTCCCACTTCTCCCGGGTGGGGCCGGCCGTGATCAGGACCTTCCTGCCCGTAAGGTCGCCCGAGCGGACGAGCAGGGCGGAAGCGGCCTCGACGATTGTCTCCGGCGCGGCCAGCCGGCCGGGACCTTCCCCTTCAAGGGAAGAGGCCAGGGGGCCGGTCTCGGGAGAGACGATTGTGACGCCGCGCTCGGCCAGGGTCTTCAGGTTGTCCTGTACGACGGGGTGCCGGAGCATCGTTGGGTTCATCGCGGGGGCGATCAGGACCGGACAGGGCGCCGCCAGGAGCGCCGTTGTGAGGAAATCGTCGGCGACCCCCCAGGCGTACTTTCCCAGGAAGTTGGCCGTGGCGGGCGCGACGATGACCAAGTCCGCCGCCGGTTGCCGGTCTTCCCGGCCCTGGGTCACCCAGAGGTGATCGAGGGGCTCCGGAGGCGGTTCGGCGTCGGTCAGGACCGGTTGGTCCGACAAGGTGTGAAAGGTGAGCGGGTCGACGAACTCGGCGGCGGTTCGGGTCATGATGACCTGGACCCGCGCTCCGTTCTTGACGAGCAGGCGAAGGATCTCGGCCGCCTTGTACGCGGCGATTCCGCCCGTCACGCCGAGGACAATTCGAATCCCTGAAAAGCGGTCTTTGGCTTCGACCATCGGGCGCCGTCCCTAAGTGGAAAGGCCGTCGGGCGCCGGGCGGACCCGACAACGCTCGGCTGTGATGATGGCCTTCAGATCTCCGACGGCCCTGTCGAATTCGTCGTTCACAATCGCGTAATCGTACTCATCGATCCAGTCCATCTCGATTTGGGCCTCGGAGAGCCGTTTTTCGACGGTTTTCTCGGGGTCCGAAACCCGATCCCTGAGCCGCTGTTCGAGGATTTCCAGGGAGGGCGGCTGGATGAAGATGGTGATGGCTTCCGGATACGCGCGGCGGATGCTGCGCGCCCCCTGGATCTCGATGGCCAAAATGGTGTCCACGCCCCCGGCGCGATTGCGCTCAATGGGCTCTTTCGGGGTGCCGTAGAGGTTGCCGTACACCTCGGCCCATTCCACAAAGCGCCCTTCCCGGACCCCGCGCTCGAACTCGGAACGCTCCATGAATATGTAATCGACTTCATTCTTCTCACCGGGCCGGACCGGACGCGTGGTGCATGAGACCGAGCGTTCAAGACCGGGCAGCTCTTGCAGGACCCTCGTGACGAGTGTGGTTTTCCCTCCGCCGGAGGGAGAAGACACCACGAACACCAACCCCTGTCTCTCTCCATCCCTCAATCGTTCGTGGCCTTTCGTGCAGGAGAAGCATCTCGGATCTTGGAGCGTGCGCCCGTCCCGGCGAATCCGCCGGGTGGTCCCGGTCCCGGCCGGCTTCGGCCCCCACCTTCGAGATTCACGGCCGGGTTCCGCGTCCTCTCGGGTCACTCCAGATTTTGCACCTGTTCCCGTATCTTTTCCAACTCTCCCTTTAATTCGATGACCAGGGCGGACACGCTCGTGTCCAGAGACTTGGAGCCGACCGTGTTGACCTCGCGGTGCATCTCCTGCAGGAGGAAGTCCAGCTTCCGGCCGGCGGGACTCCCCTTGTCCAATTGGTCCCGGAACTGGCCGATGTGGCTCTCGAGGCGGGTGATTTCCTCAGAGGTGTCGCTTCTTTGGGTGAGGAGGATGATTTCCTGCTCCAACCGGCCGGAATCGGGTTGGATGTCCGCGTTCAGCAGGTCGGCGAGACGGGTGCGCAAGCGCTCTCTGTACTGATCCACCGTCGCCGGGACCGTCTCCCGGAGCCGGTCCAACAGGTCCGAGACCGTTTCCAGCCGGTTGGCGATGTCCTGCCCGAGCGCCTGGCCCTCTTTGCGGCGCATGTCCTCGAGGTTTCCCAGGGCTTCGTCCAGGGCGGTCTCGACGAATGTCGAGGCGATTTCGGGTCCGCCTCCGTTGTCCTCCACAAAGAAGATTTCCCGCATCCCCGCGAGGGTTTCAAGGGTGACTTCGCCCGGCAGGTTCAATTCCCGCTTCAGGGAGTTCAACCCTTCGAGGTATTGCTCCGCCGCGGCCCGGTCCAATCGGATCTCCCGCGAATCCAGCGCGTCTCCGGAAACCGCTATGTACACGTCGAATTTCCCCCGCTCGAAGCGGTTGCGGACGGATTCCCGGATGAGCGGTTCGACGGAGCCGAGGCTCCGGGCGGTCTTGACGGAAATCTCGAAATGACGATGGTTGACTGATCGGACCTCGACGGTGATCGTCTGCCCCTCGTATTCGGCCAACCCCTTCCCCCAACCCGTCATGCTGCGCCACATAGATGTTCTCCACCCGGCCACGGAACTGTTTTGAGCCACTTAACGGTTTAAAAACAAATACATATCAGGAGTTTTTCCGGCTGTCAATTGCAAAAATGGCGTTGAACCGGGTATCTTCTACAGTTATATTCGGTATGAAAGGAGATTTCCGTATATGGATTCATTTGCATTGAAGGCGATCGCCGCGGAGTTGGACGCGAATTTGCGCGGCGGCATCGTGGACAAAATCCATCAACCCCAAAAATCGATGGTCTTTTTGGATATCCATCCTCCCGTCCGCTCCAACCAGTCCCCGGCGGAAGTGCTGGACTCTCTTCCCTGGCCCTCGGGGAAGAAAATCTTTCGGCTCCTGATCTCTGTCGATGCCGGTCTGCCGAGGGCGCATCTGACCGGGTCGGAATTCGAAAACCCGAAGACGGCGCTCTCCTTTTGCATGCTTCTCCGCAAGCATTTGACCGGCGCGCGGATTGTGACCGTCGCTCTCCGGGGGATAGAGCGAATCCTGAATTTGACTCTGGAAAATCGGGATCCGGTTGGGCGGATCCTGCGCTATACACTGGTGGCCGAGATCATGGGACGGCATAGCAACTTGTTTCTGGTGGACTCCAGAACCGGGATCATTCTGGACGCCCTCAAGGCCGTGCCGCCCGGACGAAGCGCGGCTCGTCCGATTCAACGGAACAACCCCTACGTTCCTCCGCCCGCGCAAGAGAAGGAGGATCCGCTGCTCGTCGAAGAGGAAGCGTTGCTCGAGCTCGCCGCGCGCGCCGGCCGGCCGCGGAAGAACGAGAAGGTTTCGGCCAAGTGGCTGGTGAGCACGTTTGCGGGAATCAGCCCGGACGTGGCCGCATGGGTGGCGGACAGGGCGAAGGAGTCCGGGTTGTGGGACGCCTTTCGCGAGACCCGGGACCGGTTCCGCGAGGAGCGATTCTCTCCCGGCATCCTGACGGTCAATGAAGCCGATGAAGGAAGCCTTTGGGTGCTGCCCGTTCCGGCCGGCAAGCGGTTTCTCTCCTTCCCGAGCGCGAATGCCGCCGCCGACGCGCTCTACGGCCGCTCGTGGGATGCACGGCGGTTGGGGGTCAGGCAAAGCGCGGTGCAGAAGGAATTGAACAACGCGCTGAAGCGAAAGCGGCGGACCGCCGATCAGATACGGAAGGATCTCGGCCGCGCGCGGGAGGCGGATGAGCAGCAGCGGAGGGGACAGATTCTCCTGGAGAATCTGGGTTCCATCCCGAAGGGGGCCGAGTCGATTCGCTTGCGGGATCCACACACCGCCGAAGAGGTGGACATCCCCCTGGACGTGAAGCTGAGTCCGACGCGGAACGCTGAGCGGTGTTTTTCCCGCGCGAAGAAGCTCCGCAGAATGTCGGACTTGGGCTCAAAACGCCTGAAGGAGACGGAAGGGCAGATTCAGAAGTTGGAGGCGCTGGCCAAAGAGGCGCAAGCATCGACGAAACCGGAGACCCTGGAGAAGATCGAAAAGAGGATGCTCGCTCTCTCGCCGCCGAAAAGGGTCCAGGCTTCTCCCGTGGAACAGGCCGCGGCCAGGGACGGCGCGAATGGGCGCAAGAAACCCGTAGCCGCCCGGGCCCCCGGCCGGGGTTCGGCCGGAAAGGGAAAAAAGCCGGCCGTGAAGAAAGAATCCGTTCCTCCCGACGGCAAGGGGCGGAGAAGGCAGACGGGAGGGAAGGGGAAAGACACAAAGGGCAAGGCCGCCGATGCGGGCCCCGGGGTTTCGAACTCGACGGAGAACCTTCAACCGCAACCCGCCCCCTCGCAAAAGACTTCGAAAAGAAGACAATCGAGCGACCATCGAAGCTTCGCCCTGGAAGGAGGGTGGGAAGTCCTGGTGGGCAAGCACGACCGGGGGAATGACCGCCTTCTCCGCCGGGTGGCCGGCGGGGAGGATGTCTGGCTGCACGCCCAGGGGGTTCCCGGCTCGCATGTGATCATCCACCATTCGGAGCGGGGGAAAGAAGTCCCCCTGTGGGTTGTGGAGGCCGCCGCCAAGCTGGCCGCTTATTACAGTAAGGGAAAGGAATCGTCCAAGGTGTCGGTGGATTACATCGCGGTCAAGCATCTCCGCCGCATCAAAGGGGGGAGGGCCGGCCAAGTCACCTTTACCGGTCAAAGCACGATATCGGTCTCCCCTGAATCCCCCGAAGGATTGTTGGGTTCGTCCGCCAATTCGTCACGAGATCGGGAGGCCGAAGAAGAGGCCGTCTGATCGTCCAGCCGTAAAATCGACGCCTGCATGCGGGACCGGATGGTCGGGATCCGCGGAGGGATGCCCGAGTGTTTATGTCCGCTCCGTTTCTTGCTCTCGTGACAGCTTTTTGCATCGGAACAGCGGATTTTTCGACGCACTATCCCTTACGGCACGTTAAGGCGCTGCCGGGGGCTTTTTTCGGGCTCTGCTTTCAAATGGTCACCGCCCTGCTGATTCTCCTGGCCATAGGCGGCCAATGGGGGATTTCGGACTGGCGGGGTCCCGTGTATTTCTTTTTGGCGGGGATTCTCCACCCCGGCGCTTTTTACGTCCTTCTGCTCATATC
>PVBE010707687.1_pt1 | contig 14236 bp, 14 predicted proteins | sample 1631181 | NCBI WGS metagenome assembly PVBE01 (sample SAMN08397723, study PRJNA350692) | Marine metagenome, whole genome shotgun sequencing project. | isolation source: water | place: Pacific Ocean | collected 2012-04
CCAATACCTTCTCGACAGCAAGGCACACGCTCAAAGCAGGGGGTATGGGGGATCGGGTGGGAGAGCTGAACGTCCTGGCTGTCAGGCTGGCCCGTGACGCCGTCGAGAGCATTGCCGAGGACAAGCCGGTCCTTGTTGCCGGGTCCATCTCCTCCTTCCTCGCTACCGGCAAGAACCCGGGGCAGTTGGAGGCGCTCACCGTCGCCCAGGCGCGGGCCAACTACCAGGAGCAGGCTGAGCTGCTGGCGGAGGCGGGGGCTGACCTCCTGATCCTGGAGATGATGCGGGACGTGGAGCAGACCACCTACGTACTTGAGGCCGCACTCTCCATGGGCCTCCCGGTGTGGATCGGATTCAGTTGCAGGATGGGCCGGGACGGCACGACCGTCGAGCTTCTGAACGGTGAGCCTGGGCACACGTTCGGCGGCGATCTGGAGGTTATCCTGTCGGCGGGAGGTTCGGTGGTGTCCGTTATGCATACGGACGTGGGGGATACCGCAGCCGCGCTCCAGGTGGTCCGGGAGAAGTGGCAAGGGCCGGCGGGAGCCTACTCCCACAGCGGCGAGTTCGTGATGCCTGACTGGCAATTTGGCAACGTGATCTCGCCGGAAGAGTACCTCGTCCACGCCCAAGAGTGGGAAGGAATGGGGGTCCAGGTGGTTGGCGCCTGCTGCGGCATGGGGCCGGACCACATTCGGCTGCTGCGAGAGCGACTAGGGTAGGCAGCGGCCGGAGGGTGCTCGAACCCCGGTGGGATCGTGGCGTTCAGCCGGTGAATCGAGGGCAGACCAGGTTGCTCGGGCTCTTGGAGGCGGCGCTGCCACGCTCGGGGTGGGCGAATCGGACCGCACTCCACGCCGCCGGCTTCCCAAAGGGACATCTCGCAAGCGTCGGCGCTAGGGCCTCCGTCCCACCAGGACGGAGTAGTGTCCGCCGCGCTTCTTGCGCCCTCTGACGGGATGCGTGGAGGCGGTGAAACCAGCCGCGCGGAGCCTGCTCTCGAAGATTCTTTCCGTGCCCGCCGACCATATGGCAAGCGCGCCCATGGGTCTCAGCGCGCGGTGGGCCGCGGCAAGCCCCTTCGGCAGGTACAGCCACGAATTGCGCGCCTGAGTGAATGAATCGACGCTGTTGTCCACGTCCAGCAGGATCGCGTCGAAGCGTGACTCGCTGTTCCGGATGACATCGGCGACATCACCCACGACAAGGTTGGTGCGGGGGTCGTCCAGTGGATGCCCGGCCAGCGGCCCCAGCGGGCCTCGGTTCCACTCGACCACCTCTGGAATTAGCTCGCTGACCACCGCCGAGCCCCCGGCAGGGAGGAGATCAAGCGTCGCGGCCAGGGTGTAGCCTATCCCCAGTCCGCCGATCAGGACGCAGGCATCCGCGCGGGGCGTAGGGCACGCCAGCGACATCATCGCATCCTCTGAGTCGTGGGAGTAGCTGGTCATCAGGTCGTTGCCGTTGGCCCTGATGACGTAATTGCCGTCGTGGCGCTGCAGCTCGAAGCGGCTGCCGTCGGGCGTGGTGGCGGTCGCCAGCGTCTCCCATGGCTTCATCGGGCGCCCATCCTGTCAGTCAAGGTGCCTTTTCTCGTCCCCACTCCGCTTCCGCTGGCCCGGGAGGTGGCTGCCGGATGCTGTGATGGCGCAGACGCCTGCAGTGGCCGTACCGGACGCTGGAGCGGTCCCGCCGCGACTGGGGGGATGATCGACCCGGACGGCCTCGCGTACCGCCCGTAGTCCCGCCCGCAGCCGGTGGCCACGACCGCCGACTCTCGTTGCCGGAGGACTGTACTCTCGATCGCCACGGCTCGCGGCAGGGTGCTGGCGCGGCTACGCCATGAACTCATCGTACCGCCTGGCGCTGTAAGTGACGATGGGATCCACATCCTCCGCCAGCAGGTAACCCTGGCTGACCATCTCCTGGGCGCACGAGCGCAAGAGATCGAGGTACGCCGCCTTGGACCCATACCGTTCATCGATTGATGGACGCGGGTCGCCGTTCGCTTGCCTCTCGTCCGCCGTTCGCGACAACGGCAACGTGGCCCCAGCAAGGAACAGCGCATGATCGGACCCGCCGATGTCCGGGTGACGCCGATTCCAGCCCGTGTAGGTCGCCAGCGGCACGGCGACATCGGGGTGGCGGATGCCGGACACTTCGTTGCCGTCATCGTCGACGTCCGACACCAGGTCCGGGTATGGCTCCGCTAGCCGCGGCGGCAACTCGGGCGACCGGCCCTCACCAGCCAGTGGGCCGAAGTCGAGTCGCCCCACGGGCAGCACGTGATCGGGAGCTGTGGCTCCGGGGACCCGATTCGAGAATCCCTGCCGCACCGAGCTGCGCGCCACGGCGGTGCCCTCGGCAAGGTTCGGATACCGGCTGGGCGGCGGCTGCTGGCCCCCGGTCGCCCACGCATCCAGGTTGGACAGCGCGGCCCGCATCAGGGGCATGTAGTCGATGCTGTTGAACGAGTGCGCGGCCTTGCCTCCGGTGGCCTCTTGTGTGTCGTTGAGCGGCAGAGGAAGGCCCGCGTGCTGCGTTCCGGCCAGATGGTAGATGCGGACGTTCTCGGGAGGGTCGATGTCAGCCCTCCCGTCCAGGGCGGTGTGGAGCAGAGCGGCCTGGCTCCCCCAGTACTCCACGGAGGTGTTGGTGTAGAACACCTTGGGGGCCTTGCCCCGTGTGATTGCCCGACTTTGAAGCCCGTCAGTCCGGTTCGTCACCGGCTCGGTCTGGACCGAGTCCGCAAACGGGAACAGGTTGATCGTGGAGTAGGCCCCAACGTATGCGGGCTGGGAGAAGCGGGTGTTTGCGTCGTTGCCGCGCCCCCCCGCGATGTGTGGCAGGAGCCCGTCGAAGACGAGTCGCTCCTCCTCGTCCTCACACATGCCCAGGTACAGGAGCTGCCTCAGGAACCGGCCTGACTGAGATGCGCCCCACGCCAGGGCGAAATCGAGCCGACCGGCGCAGGGGTTGCCCTGGTCCGCGGACGCGAACCGGAGGTGGGAGGCGATGTCCCGCACCGCGGCGAACCCGAGGCCGGAGACCGGCGAGCCCATCGCCTCATAGACCACCTCGTACACCTTGCCAGGCACGAACCCGTCAGGGTGGTGGACGTGGCCGGGGTCCTGGACGGCCCTGGCGCCGTCCAGTCGCGCGAAGCTCCAGCGAGACCGGTCGATGGTCGTTGCGGGCCCGAAGGCGTAGTCTCGCACCGTGAGGGTCGCCCGTGGGTCTTCTACGTCGAAGGCCGGATGCGGGCGGTGCTCCGAGCCGCCGAGCCCGTTGGCGAGAAGCATCTGGGTGGTTGGGAGGTTGGGCTCGAACTCGACCAGCACTGGGCCAGCCACAGGCTTGCCGTCCACAATCGCCTCGGGCAGCCGGATGCCGAGCTTGTCCGAGCCGGGAAGAACATCGTGCTGCCAGCCGCAGCAGACCATGGTGTAGCCGCGCTTCAGGAGCCAGCCGTCCCCCGCCACGTACTCGCCGCCACGGACCGCTGGAGGCCCATCCTGGTCGAACCGCATTACGGTGGTGTTGCCACGGTTCGGGACGTCCAAGAGCAGCCGTCGGTTGCCGCGGGTCGGGTCCTGGGGACGCAGGAGGCGGAAGTCCGCCGAGAAGTGGGCCCGACCATCGTCGTCGAGCCGGGCCAGGTCGATGTCCGTGACGACCCGGTTGAGGAAGTGCGCCGGGTCAACAGCGAAGTGGGCGGTGCCCCGGAGCAGCTCGTAGGGGCCGACATCGCCGAAGCTCCAGCCGTCCTCAAAGGGCTCCGTCGTGTACTCCAACCGCGTGACAGCCATGACCGCCTCCCGCCGTCGATTTGGTGGGCCAAGCATACCGGCGCTTCAAGCCCTCCGCAATGGCCACGGAGGGGAGCGACCCGCCCGCCGAAGACTCGTCCAAGAGCGGCCCTCTATGTCGCAGATCGACCGCACAGACATGCCGACGCCCGGTCGTAGATGGGCGTGGGATGAAGCTGCGCCCTTCGAGTCTAGCGGTATCTGATGGCCTTCACTTCATCCGATGGCTCGTAGCGGGAGAAGTCAGTGACGCCAACCTCTCGGAGAACCTCCGTGTCCAGGAGAGCCCGCCCGGTGTAGCTGCGGGGGTCCCTGGTCACGATGGCCAGAGCAGCGTCGGCGAAAAGCTGTGCGTCCAGCATGCCGGCGACGAATCCTCCTTGCATGAGCATCGTTCCCTCACTGGTGCGCTGCCCGTCCGGCCAGAGGCAGTTTGCCGCGATGCCATGCTCCTTGAGCTCCTCCACCAGGCCCAGGGCAAGGCGTGTCTGTAGCTGCTTGGAGAGGCCGTAGGGTGCGGCCCCGCCGACGGTGGCCTGTGGCTGGGGCGAGATGGAGATGATGTGACCACCCTGGGCCTGGAGAGCCGGAAGGGCGGCTCTGGCAAGGAGGAAGAGGGCCCTGGGGTTGACGTTCATCAGGATATCCCAGCGGCGGGGGTCGATTGCGGCGGCGCTTCCAGGGAAGTTGGCCACGGCGTTGTGGACCAGAATGTCGATGCGACCGAACTCGGTGAGAGCTTGCCGCACCGCGCCATCGATGTCCTCGGAAGAGCCGACATTGCAGCGGATGGGCAAGGCCACTCCCCCTGCCTTGCGTATGGCTTCGGCGGTCTCGTGGATGGTGCCGGCGATGCGAGGGTGGGGCTCCTCTGTGCGGGCCGGGAGCGCCACTCGGGCTCCCTTACGCGCCAAGGTGAGCGCGATGGCCCGGCCCAGGCCACGGCTGGCCCCCGTCACTATGGCCGCTTTGCCTTCAAGCTCCGGCATCTCTACGAACCTCCAGTCACTGCGTGGTTTGTCCAGAGTCTATCGCACCGTCGGCCGCGCCTCTATGATGAGGTTGAAGCTTTGTGCGGGGCATCGGTCGCCAGCTCCCAGGTTGGGGCGGCGCTCGGAAGGCCAGGGGGTGATCGCGTGTGAGCGGTGGCGGGGTTGAGGACGCCCGGACTATCCCGCCCGACACACCGGCGCACGCTGCGTGGGATGGTATGGTGGGTACGAGGCGAATCGGCATGCCATCGGCCCGTAGTGCTCAAGGAGGCCGCAAGTTGGTCGCAAAAGAAGCGCCGCGCGCGGGGATGACCGACTTCGAGGCCGTCAACTGGTTCTTCGCCAGAGGGGCCGATCGCGTGGGCCTCCGGGACGAGATCCGCCACATGCTCAGCACTCCCTGGCGGGAGCTCCGCGTCCAGGTCCCCGTGCGTATGGACGATGGGAGCGTGCGAGTTTTCGTCGGCTATCGGGTGCAGCACAACGGCGCACGCGGCCCATACAAGGGCGGCATCCGCTACCACCCCGAGGCCAACGACGACGAGGTGCGTGCCCTCGCCTCCCTGATGACCTGGAAGAATGCGCTGGTGGATGTCCCCTTCGGCGGCGCAAAGGGGAGCGTGCAGTGCGACCCAAGCACCATGAGCCAGGCCGAGCTCAACCGTCTCACGCGGCGCTTCACCCAGAACATCGAGCACATCCTGGGTGAGAACCGGGACATCCCCGCGCCGGATATGGGCACCAACGCCCAGGTGATGGCGTGGATGATGGACGCCTATGGTCAGGCCCACGGCCACACCCCCTCTATCGTCACCGGCAAGCCCGTTGAGATGGGGGGGTCCTACGGCCGTGAGGCGGCGCCGGGCCGAGGCGCGGTCCAGGTCCTGGCCGCATGGGCGCAGGATGCCGGAGTGAACCTGGAGGGCGCCACCGTCGCAATCCAGGGATTCGGGCAGGTGGGAGGTTGGATCGCGCGCCTCGTCGGCAGCCTCGGGTGCACGGTTGTGGCGGTGAGCGATGTGCGCGGGGGCGTCTACAACCCCCTAGGCCTGGACGTCGAGGCCCTTCTGGCGCACGTTCGTGAGAACCGTTTCGTGGAGGGGTTCCCAAACGCCGACGCCATCACCAACGAGGAGATCGTGGAGCTTCCATGCACGATCTTCGCCCCCGCCGCGGTGGGCACGGTCATACACGAGGGGAACGCAGGCCGGATCAAGGCGAGCATCGTGCTGGAGGGGGCCAACCATCCCACGACCCCGGGGGCCGACCTGGCGCTTGGCGAACGTGGCGTCACCATGCTCCCGGATATCCTGGTCAATGCGGGCGGCGTGGTGGTCTCCTACTTCGAGTGGACCCAGAACATCCAGCAGTTCCGCTGGGAGGAGACCCGCGTCAACGAGGAGCTCGGCCGAATGATGGCTCGCGCCACGCAGTCCGTGCTGGAACGTTCCAGTCGCGAAGGCATCAGCCTGCGGGAGGCGGCGTTCGCGATCGGCGTGGAGCGCGTCGCCCGGGCTATCGAACTGCGCGGCTTCGTCTAGCCCACGGCCAAGAAGCCATTGGGTATCGCCGAGCGCCTCGGGCAAGGGCGAAGAGCCGGGGGCGCCAGCCTCAACCCAGCTTCCCCAGCATCACCCGGGCAGCCCGGCCGGACAAGAAGGCCATCCCGTTCATCAGGTGCAGCGAGATCAGCACCATCGGGATTCCGATGAGGGCGAGCACGGACGTTTCCCACAGCGTGTCGACGTTCCACGCACCCCAGTTGATGACGACGCTGGAATAGTAGAAGGGCGCGGCGAGAAGGGCGCCGGTGACCGCCACGAGCGTCACCACAATGATGAACGAGGCGATGCCGAGCGGGAACTTCAAAAGCAAGTAGAGCATCCCGGTCCAGATCAATCTATTCGATACATGCGCCTTGAAGCGACGCCACATCCCGATGAACAGGCGCTCTCCAGAGCTGACGCCTTGAACGTGGGCTCCGACCTGGTTCGACGGGCCCAGGGGGCTTGAAGGACGAATGTCCTCTTTGAGCAAGCTGATTGCCAGCACGCGCTCCAGCCCGCACAGCACCCAGGAACCCGCAAGAACCAGGGCCAGTACCGGGACACCTACCCAGACAATCGTCAGCCCAAGGCCCAGCGATGTGCCGACGACGAGGAACACGAAGTAGGCGATGCCCAGTGGGAACGCCAGAAGCAGGTACAGGATATTGATGTAGCTCTTCGGGTCGGCGACCACGCCGAGGAGCCCTCGCTGACTTATTCCACTCATTGCGTTCCCCCCAAACATTCTTCGTCCCGGTTCGTCATTGTCTTGCGTTCAGGCGACAGCGTGAGGCCGTGCTTCGTTCTTCACTCTTCCATGGCCCTCTCCGTGGCATGGCCCCGCCGCGTCCCTCGTCGCTCTCCCGGCCGCCGGTAGGGTTTGGCAGCCCACCGGCCTATTGGGCTGGAGCCGGTCCTCCGTGGGGAGGACCAGGGCGGCTCCATTCCGGATCAACCTTGCCTCGATGCCTCCTTGGACGTGCCGCTGGGGGCCAACGGACGGATGAACTGGATTGAGAGTGGGTAGCTGTATGGCTCGCCGCTGTTTGCGCGGACCGTCGCGGCAATGACGACGACCAGGTAGAAGACGAACAAGGCAGGCAGTAGGAAGATGCCGACAATGACGAGCACCAGGAGAGAGGATACGATCAGGTAGATAGTGGCGGAGATCTGCCAGTTGAGGGATTCCCTGCCGTGGTCGTCGATGAACGGGGAGTGCTCGCGGATCAGGAGCCACACGAGGAGCGGACCCAAGATGTTGCCGAAGGGGACGATAACCCCGGCGAAGCTGCTCAGATGGCAGAGCATGGCCATGTTCCGGACGTCAACGGGGAGGGACGGGCCGACGGCGGCCACGTGGGGACTCGCGGAGGCCGGACTGCCCTCCGGCCGTTCGGGAAGAGCCCCGCTTTCATCGACCGCCGTGCCGCAGCTCTGGCAGAACCGCGCGTCCTCGGTCAACTCCTGTCTGCACCGACTGCATTGGACCATTCCGTCCTCCACCGCGCCTTTCGTCAGGCGCCTCGACCGTTGGTCTGGATGTGCATCAACCTCAAGCCGTGCTCGAGAGCAAGCTACCGAACTGTTCGGCCCCACTCAACGTCCCGGCGCGACATAGCGCGACCAGGCGCGATGTCGTCACGAAGCCTAGTCGAGGACTGCACCTCGGTGGTCGGGAGCCTGCCGCAACACCGCCCGCAGGCCCCCCTCGAGCGCCAGGAGGAAGGCGTCGGCCATTCTTACGAGATCGATCACGGGATCCGTCTCCTCGTGGGAACCGCTGTCAGCCAGGCCGGGCCGCGTGACTACCGTTCTCGCTATCCCTGGGATCATGGTTCCCCCCTGCCCGATGTTTCTTCACTTCTTGCGAACGAGGCCCGTGGCTTGGGCGTTCGGTTCCGCCTGGCCGGCGCACCTTCTCTGTGGAGAATGTATCATCGGGCTTCGCGACGGTCATCGCCCGGCCTACCGATTCGCCGCGCGACAGACCCCCGATGGTCAAGTCCCCCGGAGGACGACTCCGCCATCGTCCCGCGGAGGGAGCAAGCGCCTGGGCGCCGATACGGGCCGCATGCTGGACCCGCGGGAAATGGGGACGCACGGTGAGGCGACGGCGGTCGGTCAAGGAAGTCATTCTCAGGCGGCGGAAATAGAGGTCCACTTGTCGCGAGGCCGGACCGCCGGACAGGCTGGCCGGCGGTTCGGGGAACGCCCTCGGGGTCGCCGATGCGAAGCGGGGCGCTCCGAATGGCTGGCTACGTGGAGCGATGGCGACGTTGGAGGGTTAAGCTCCGCTGTGAGCGCGGGGCAGAGGTCTTGATGGCGGCTTGCCCGGTTAGCCGCGACCCCCTCTGTTCCCAAGTCGAAACATCTCGGTGCCGCAGCTTGAACAACCGCCCCGCGTTCCCACTCTTCCGTTCCTGAGAGTCACCAGAGTCGGGTTCCGCATCTCCCGCTTTGTCCTGCACTTGAAGCAGTAGCCGTACATTGCATCTCCCTTGTCTCCGTGGGACATCCAATCATGGCTCGCAATGGTCGAAGACCTCTGCCGCTCCAACTGCCGCGGCATGTGACGCAGGGCGAACTCCATGGTGACGATGGGCGTCTTGGCGAGTCGGGCCGCCTTTTCGACGCGCAGGCGGGCGCGGCTCCGCCGGTACGGATCCTCGACGCGCTTGAGCTGCTCCAGGGCCGCCTTGGCCCACCTAAGGGACCGACCGTCGAAGGTCTCCTCGGTCTGGGCGCCGCCCTGCGCTTGCGCCAGGGACTCCAGAGCCTCGGGCGCCACTTCCAGGAACTCCGCCCCCTCCTGCTGACAGACGGGGCAAGCGACGGGGCGGCCGTTTCTGGCGGCGTGGCCGCACCGGGGGCATACGTAGACCATGGCCGAGTCCTTGCGCAGCGTCTCGATCGCCACCGCTAGGGCGGCTTCCTCCATGGACGATGACCCGACCCCTTTCGGCCGCAGTGCCTCCGTGGCCTCCTGAACGAGTGATGCGGTGGCTACGGTGTGCCCCTGCTCCATGGCAAGGCGCTGTACCAGCATCCGCAGGGCGCCACGGTACTGCTCGGGCGTCCGGGAAAGGATGGACTCCGCCTCGTCGGTCCAACGCAGGGTGGAGGCGCTCCACATCTCCAGTGTCGGGCTGTAGCGACGGCTGGCGACCATGAGGTTGCACTGGGCGAAGCGCAGCAGGTGCTCCGTCACGCTGCCCAGGTCCATGTCCTCGCGGCTGTGGGAGCCGATGCGTCCCATGACCATCATCCAGGGCCGGGCGTTCGCGGCGTAGGCCAGCACCTCGTCGGCGGCTCGGCCCGTGAGAAGGGTGGTCGTCAGCTCAACGCCCTCGGCCTCCGCGACCCGCCGGGCGACGTCAAGGTGGGCTTGGTAGAAGCGGGCGAGGCCGGTGTCGATGATCTCCTCGTGGAGCTGCTCCTGCTCCTTGAAGCGAAAGAGGCGGGCGGCCTCCTCGGAGAGGATCTCCACCATGCCGTGGAAGACGGCGTAGTGGAAGTAGGGGTCGAAGGCGGCGACGGCCTCCACGGGGCGGTGGTAGACCTTGGCGAGAGCCAGGGCGGTCTGGAGCGCGCCGAAGGCCTCCTGGCTGCCGTCCACGGCGACGACGATGGGGCGGCCCACGCCGTTGGAGAAGACCTCGGGCTCCTTGATAACCATCGCATCGGTGCGGATGCGGCGAAGGACCCGGAGAGCGACGCTGCCGATGGTGTCGGAGCGGGTAACGCCGTGGCCATGCGCGCCGAGGAGCACCAGATCGTAGTCGGATTCGTTGACGTCCTCTACCAGCCGCTCCCAGTTCTTTCCCTCGAAGGTCTTGCGGCTGAAGGGGACCTCGGCCTCCCGGCAGCGCTCCTCCATGGAATCCAGGTATGAGTCGGAGATGAGCTGGAGGCCCAGGGAGATGAGAGAATCGTGGACCGCGCGCTGGCGCACCAGCTCTCGATCGACCAGATATTCCTCGGGGAGGGTGGCCTCGAGCTGGCGGAAGCGGCGCTCGTGCATGCGGGCGGCGTAGACGTGGCTCCCGACGATCTCCGCCCCGAAGGCGGAGGCGAGGGACACGGCGGCCGTCGAGGAGCCCTCGGCGTACGGCGAATTGTCCAGCGGCACTAGGATCTTCTTGTACATGTCAGACCGACTTGGGGCCGCTGGTCGGCCTCGGGCTCGACATGCGTCCCCCGACCATGCTCCCCAATGCGCCGGCCAGCAGCAGCAGGAGAGGTGAGACGAAGAAGAACGTCGAGTCGCCGACCTCAAGGCCGGGCCAGGGATCTGGAAGCAGCGCGAGCAGCGTTCCGCCAAGGATGAGGACGGTAGCCACCCCGACATACGCCGCCGCCAGCAGGGTCCCGTACAGGGGCTCGGGATCGCCCACACTCCTCCCCAAGTAGAATGCCCCGCCAAACAGGGAAAGCGCGCCTCCCGCGGCAAGCCACCACGAATTGTCCAGCAGAAAGAGAAGAACTCCCCCCAGACCGGCAGTCCCGATCATGCTCAACCCCAGGGCAATCCAGGTCTGCCGTCCGGGCGTCCCCCCACCGTTTCGCTGCCTCTGGCTCACCTGAGCTGGTTGCGTCATGGCTTCCTTCCGGCGGCCCGTGGGGCCTACCTCGGCGCAGTGAGGTAAGCGATGATGTCGCTGATCTGGTCATCGGTCAGTGCATCCCCGAAGGGCGGCATGATAGGGGCATACTCGGGCACCGTGAACTCGTATGTCAAACCAGCCTTGATCTTGGCCCGCAGATATCCTTCGGCCTCAAGCCCAGCCACTCGCTCGCTGGCGATGGATGCGGCGTTCGACAGGTCGGGACCGCGGATGCCGCCCGCGCCATCAACGGCGTGGCAGAGGAAGCAGCCTGGATTCGCGTTCCAGAAGATGGCGTAGCCACGCTCGACTGGGCCAGAGGCGGCTGTCAAGCTGGGGGGTGCGCCCTGGAACTGGGGGAATGCAATCCCAATCCCCATGAGCAATCCAACGGTGCCAGCGTAGACCAAAGCGACGCTCGCCAGAACGCCGAGCGCGGTCTTCGGGTGAGGCACGGTCTCCTGCCGCAGTAGCCAAAAGAAGGCTGCTCCCGACAGGACTACGCCCGTATAGAATATCTGGTAGTGAAGCCCGAAAGCGATGCCGCTGCTCTCGGGAAGCGCCTCGAACCCCACCCAAATGATGAGCAGCAAGCCCACGGTGGCGCCGAGGATGCCTGTCAGGTGGCGGAGGACCCGCGCGCGCCGGCTGATTCCTGGGCTGCCGCTCATGACGGCTCCCCTTCGCTTCCACCCAGCTTGAACCCAACCCAGAAGATGAACCCCATCAGGGTGAAAAATAGCAGCGTTGCCGCCCCAACCATGACGCTCGTCTGCGTCAAGGTTGAAGTGTAGGCGTACGGCGTGGTGTCCCTGAGTACGTTGAACACGTGCCAGTCCTGGCGTGCCAGCTCGCGGACAGCCCCCATCAGGCCCATCGTGTATATGGCCACCGCTGGGATGAAGACCAGCGCGTACTGCGACTGCGGGGCGATCTCACCCCACTGGATGACGCCGCGACTGAGGGCCCGCCGGTAGACCATGTAGGTCATGAAGGTAAAGATGATTATCAGAGTCACCGCGAGAGCTTTGGCCATCATCAGCCCAAGAAAAGCCAGGCGGTCTGGGATCAAGATATCCGACGGCGCGACTCCATCCGGGATAGGCGCGGCCAGGTCAGAGAGGAAGTTCTGCGGCGTCATCCAGACGACCGAAGCCAGGAAGATCACGATGAAGGTGGGCCGCATATAGCCGAGCAGCCGCTCCGATCCGGAAATGCGACGGATGCTCATCCACATGTAGTAGTTGGCGCCCAGGAACAGCAGGGACACCAGGACCCCCTGGAGGACGAAGTAGAAGGACAGCTTGTCCGCCATCATGAAGGTGGAGATCACGGCGTCGTACAGGAACAACTCCTTGGCGTAGATGTAGCCCGCCAGAGGCAGGAGCATCAGGCTGGCGACGCCGATGAAGTTGCCGATGAAACCCATCCAATCGTAGAACGCGCGGTCCTCTCGGTTTCGCGACGACAGGAACATGAACGCGGCGAACAGGGCCACCATCAGTCCGCCGAAGGTGATGTTAGCCACGAACCGGTGCAGGTTCAGCCCGCTCCAGGAGGGGTTGGCCACCAGCTCCCACACGGTTGCCCCCTCCAGCACCTCTGGAGGCGTCAGCATGTAAGACCCCACCGCGTTCATCAGGAACATCGTGGCCGTTCCCACGATGTTCAGCGTCACGCCGATCGAGATGTGCAGGCTCTTTCGTCCCGCGAGCGGCCGCCAGCTGTACCAGTAGACGTACATCAGCATGGTTTCCACGAGGATCAGAATGCCGTAGAAGCCAAACACGGGGCCGAGCTTCGCGAACAGGTGGGACATCAGCGGCCCGTAGGAGCCCATGAGGACCAGCGCCAGCATCGCGCCGCTTATGGCCGTGATGCTGTAGGCGATCGTCACGACCTTCATCGTCTCGTGAGCCAGGCGCTCAAACCGCCCGTCTCCGCCAGAGCGGACCAACAGCGCCACGCTCAGGAGCACCATGGCCGCCAGGAAGAGGATGATGCGGTCCACCGGCCTGTCGGGGAGAACCAGAGATGCCGCGGCGACTGCCACGAAGGTGACCACGAGGGGTAGGCGAATCTTCCAGTTGCGGGGGCTTTTGGGAGCGCCCAGATACTCGCTGAGTACGATGAAGATCGGCGCTCCGAGGGCGAAGGCGGCCATGAACAGATGGATCTGCGCTGCCATCCAGGCGGCGTTTCGCGCGCCCAGGAGCGGAACATCTATCGGCAACGGCTCCCTCCCCGTCCTCGCGCCGGGCTCAGAGGCATGCCATCAAGCCTGGCGGACCGTCCTCGGCGCCCTGCTCGGTATTCGCGTCCTACTGAGACAGGAATGGCGGGTCCGGATACTGTGAGGCAGCGTCCACGATCAGCGTTCGCTGGCTGCCACGCGCGGCGTGGTCGCTCAACTGGCACAGAACCAGGTAGGTGCCGGGCTCCAGATCCACCATCAGCTCGTCGGTCTTTCTGGGGCCCACGTTTCGGGTCTTGTCGACGGTCGAACCGTCGGGGAGGCGCACCTCGAACGCGTGGGCCAGAGTTCCGCGGTTGTCCAGGAAGAACCGGATCCGTCCCGGAGGAATCACCAGGGGCTCCTCCAGGTTGTTGCTGCTGTCCTGGTCAAACTGGTCTGCGATGGTGACCCCATTGATCTCTTGGGCCCGGAGATCGAAGGTCGGGTTGTTGTGCTGCTCCACGACGACCACTACATCTATCGCGGCCTCACCCGGTTCGACGGGAGTATAAGGGCTAGGCGCGGCCGATGTCTCGCCCTCGCCACCGCCGCAGGCGCCCGCCAATGCGACGGCTAGCAGCCCCCCCATGAGGGCCCAAGCGGGAAGCTTTACTCTCCACTGCATCTCGTCCCCTTCCTGCTCCGGCGCCATTGTGATTGCGTGAGACCTGGGCTCAGCTTACCAGATCGGATGCCCATCTCCGCGTGACGTCTGAGCCTGCCCCCTCCGCATTGAGCCGGGTCTCCCGGCCGAGGCTTCGGCGCTCTTGAAGGGCGCCCATTGGCCCAACTCCCCTCCACTGCCGGTAATTGTCGGCCAGACGCCCAAGGGGCTGGGACATCCAACCTGGTAGTTGGGGGTGTGTAGAAGTGTCAGCCCAACTTTCGGGCAGGCTGGTACTTCTACCAGGGGACCCAAGAAGCTGGGCCGGAGCCTCAGGCCAAGGGAGTTGGCGGCCGCGGGACACTCGACGCCGGCAACCGAGCGCGACGCAGCGCCAATCGAGTCAGACGCATGGCGGGCGCCTCGCGGGAGGGGATGTAGAGG
>PVBE011375778.1_pt1 | contig 14236 bp, 11 predicted proteins | sample 1631181 | NCBI WGS metagenome assembly PVBE01 (sample SAMN08397723, study PRJNA350692) | Marine metagenome, whole genome shotgun sequencing project. | isolation source: water | place: Pacific Ocean | collected 2012-04
ACTTGGGCGTAGACAAGCGTTTTTGCGATTTTGCGCTTGGCAGCACGGTGGTTGCCCCATGAAAGCGGGGAATCCGAGTGAATCAGGCCGCATTTGACGCCCTTGGAATGCGAGATTATAGTTGGCGGTATCCCAGAGGGAGCTATATCCAGGAAAGTCGGTTTGATCTGGGGAATCCCGGCTTACAGCATTCTCCGGGCCAGCCAGCCAGCCGGATTTCACCTTTGACCCAATTCGCGACGGCGATATCGTCGTGGACCGGGAGCCGGGCGTCTTCGGCGGCTTCAAGACCTCGGACTCCGGCGGGGCGACCGCGGGCGGCGGCCTCATCGGCACCTGAGTCTGCACCCTGCCCCAGACGGCGTTTCGGATTACCCTGACTGGGGATGACGCCACGGTAGTTCAGCTCCGATTCGACCGGCTATTGGATAATTTTCCTTGCCCGTCCTGGTAGCTCTCTTCGAGAATGGGCGATATCAACACCCCTCGCGGTGAGCCCATCGGCAGCGTAGGGGCGATTCGTGAATCGCCCCTCGTCATTCCGAGGAGAAACCGCCCCCTGTCATTCCGAGGAGCAAAGAGAACAGGAATCTGGGGCGGGGTTCCTCCTCAGGAGTCTAAACCCATCACCCGAGACCCCTCGCTTAACTCGGGGTGACCTATTCCGGGGTACTAATGGAGCAGAACCGGCCGACCCGCCTAAGAGTCTGGGACTGCAGGTGACTCGAAACCGCCGGGGTGACCGGTATTGAATCCGATTCCCGTCCCGGAGCGGGCCGAGAACCGGATTTATTTGCGAATATTCCGGCGGGCCAACCCAACCGTACCTCCAATCCCTCTTGGGATGGCATCCGGTTGACCCGCATCCGGCGGACCCGCCAGGTTCCGTTTTTCGTGGCGCCGCCGGATTCCGTGGGCCAGTGTGGAAAATTTCGAGCCGTCAACGGCGCTTGCCCGCCGTTGACAAATGACACGCTAATTACCCGGCAACTGGCCCGGCCTAACCGGTCATGGCCAGCGCGACGGCGGCTAGCAGCCCGAGGTTGGCGATAACCGCCCCAATCTCGATGATCGAAAGGCTTCTTTGCGCTCTCATTGGTGGACCCTCCTTCCCCTCGCCCTTACTTCTCGGCCGTCTCTCTGATGCCGGTCAACCCGTCCGCTATCACCGCCGCGGCCAGCATCGCCCCCAGAAAGCCTCCGATGAGCGAGCCGATGACGGCAATTGCGAACTCGGTGTCGTGGTCCATGAAATTGAACAGGAAAAAAGCTGATACTGCCAGGACGAACGCCCCGGTGGTGTAGAGCAGTATGCTGCCAAACCTCTTCTTGGCAATGAGGCTCCGGAGGGTTTGCCGGGCCGTGCCCGTGCGCTCCAAGCCCATTGGCTGGCGCCTTAGGTTTGCCGTCGCCTGATTAAACACGTTGTATGCCCTCCCACACTGGATTAAGATAGTCGAATGGCCGAAGCGATCTTCGTTACAGGTGTCAGGCTACAGGCGGCGCTGCCGGATCGCGAGGGTATGCACCCGTAATCGGCCTGAGGGCTTGCCCGCAAATCGTCATTTGGGACGAACGGAGCTTCCAGGTGGGCGCTCTGGGCCCCAATGCCCCGGCCCCAGCGTTTGGGCCGGCCGACGCGATCCTTTGACTCGAGAGAATGGCCGGAGAGAGCCGGGCAAATTACTTAGAACCGTAGGACAGATAACGCAGATGCACCTCCAGGTTCGAGGGGTATTCTACGGGTGGTGGCTGGTGGCCATCACCGGCTTCATCATGGTGTTGACCATGGTGCCGCTCTTTCACGCCATGTCGGTGTGGACGGTGGCGCTGGAGAGTCACTTCGGCTGGAACCGGACCCAGCTGGGCTTCGCCCTCACCGTCGGCCGGGTGGAAGGCGGCCTCATGGGGCCGGTGGAAGGTTACCTCACCGACCGGATGGGCACCCGGCGCATGGTGCTCACCGGCTTGCTCGTTCTGGCCGCCGGCTTCCTGCTGTTCTCCCAGATCCGCAGCCTTTGGATGTTCTACGCCGCTTTCCTGGTCATGTCGGTGGGGGGTGGCCTGGGAGGCTGGGTGCCGGTCATGACGGTGCTGAACCACTGGTTTATCCGGCGTCGCGCCACCGCCATGGGTTGGTCCAACGTGGGCGGCCGGCTTGGCGCTTTGATCCTGGTCCCAGCCATTGCCTGGGCGGTTGACCCGGCACACAACCGGCTGGGCTGGCAGACCACCGCCATGATATTGGGTATTTTCGCTTTTCTGGTCGCCTATCCCCTCACCAGGATTATCCGCAACCGGCCGGCGGAGTACGGTCTGAGACCAGACGGCGACCCCCCGGCCCCATATTCGGCGGCCGTTGTGTCACGAGGGGCATCCGGCGCCAGGTCTCAACGGGACCGTCCGGCGGTCACCGATATGACCACGCGCCAGGCCTTGCGGACGCCCGCCTTCTGGCTCATAGCCTTCGGGCACGGGTTTACCTCCATGGTGATCCTGGCCATCATGGCCCACCTTGGGCTGTTCATGAAGGACAAAGGTTTTGACGTGCAGACGACCGGGTGGGTGGTGGCCGCGTATACCGCGGTCTCGATGGTGTTTCAACTGGTCGGGGGTTTCGTCGGAGACCGGGTGCCCTTGCGGGTTGCCCTGGCATTCTTCACCTTCATTCAGGCGGGAGCGGTGGTGCTGCTCACCATCTCATCCAGCCTCCCCATGCTGTACCTGTTCGCGATGGTGTTCGGCATGGGGTTCGGGGGACGCAACCCCTTGACCACCGCCATCCGGGGCGAATACTTCGGCCGGGCCTCTTACGGCAAGATCCTGGGCATGTCGACGGTGCCGATGAACGTTCTCTTGCTGGTGGCGCCGCCCTTGGCCGGGTTCATGCGCGACGTGCAGGGCACGTACACCCAGGCTTTTCTTACCCTGGCGGCCCTGAACGTTTTGGGAGGCGTCCTCTTCCTGTTCGCCAAGAAGCCTGTGATAGTCGCGGGGGACCGCTGATGGGTAGCCAGGCGGCGGTGAAATACTCCGACCTGCCCCGAAGCTACCACATCTGGAAGTGGCGGATACTGCTGGGTTTCAGCGGTTTCTATCTGTTCCTGTATCTGGGAAGGTTCGGTTTCTGGCCGGTGGCGCCTCTGGTCAAACAGGAGTTGGGTCTCAGCCACTTCGAGATCGGGCTGATCAACGCGGCGCTGCTCTGGGGCTTCATGCTGGGAGACCTGGTGCACGGGCGGCTGGGCGAGACCTACGGCCTGCGCCTCTGGGTGCTGCTGGGAGCGGTGCTGACCACGTTCTTCAACTGGGTTACCAGTTTCTGCAGCTCCACGTTGACCCTGGCCATTCCATGGGCCCTCGCCGGGTTCACCAACGCCGCCTGCTTCCCTCCCGGCGCGAGCATGATCGCCCAGTGGTGGCCCCGGCGGGACCGGGGGATGGCCTTCGGTGTTCTGCTGACGGCGGCAGGCGGGGCGATGCTCTTGGTGTGGTGGATCTCCGGTTGGGTGGGCGCCGAGTTCGGTTGGAGGGCCGCCTTCCGCTTTCCGCCTCTGATAATCGTCGTCTTGGGAGTGGTCTTCTACCTGGTTACCCGAGACCGGCCGGCTGATGTAGGGCTGCCCGAGTACGTGGAAGAGGATGAGGTATCGGCCGGGCCCGAGGCGTTGTCTCCGGAACGGTTCCGGGGGCTGGGGCCGTACAAATTCCTCCTGTCCAACCCCCGATTCCACCTGGCCTGCCATGTAAAGGGGTTGGAGAACGTGGTGAAGCACGGGCTGATGACCTGGGTGCCGATCTACTACTTCGAGAGGGGCGGCCTGGATATCGAGTCCACCCTGCTGCTGACCGTCTTGCTGCCCGTGGGATACCTGCTGGCGCCGCCCCTGGCCGGGGTCATTTCCGACCGGTTGCTCCACGGCGCGCGCCGCCCCATGGTTATCGCCTCCTGTGGCGTCAGCGCGGTGACCCTGGCCGCCCTGGCCTTTGCGCCTCCGGTGAACATCTCTCTGGGGGCGGCCCTGCTGCTGATCGGCGGGTTGGCCATCGGAATGTCCCCCATGGTGACCATCGCGGCCGACCTCGGCGGACGGCGCATGGCCGGCACCTCTTCGGGGTTGGTGGACGCCCACGGCTACCTGTATGCCGGGCTTCAGGCCATCGTCTTCAGCGTGCTGCTGGACATGGTAGGGAGCCCTTGGCCCATCGTATTCCTGGCCATGGCCGGGACCAGATTGATATCCGCGGGTATGATCGCGAAGGTAAAGGTGTAGCCGAGGACCGGCTTGCCGACCCGGTGGCCTGGCGGGACCCGGTTGGCACCGGCTCGGATGGTGTGGTAGCTTGGGTCTGGCCAAAGGCGCTGATTCCCGCTGATTCCCATTGAAGTCCCAAGGCCGCTGGATACCCGAGCCGCCGGCGCCGTGAGCGTTCACCGGCATGCCCCAACTCCACGGGGCCGGTGGTGAGCCACTTTTCTTTAAAGAATCGGCGTGCCTGAACCGGCAGACAATTTCATAGATCGGAGGACCCATGAACCTAGAAGGAGCGGCGGTCATCGTGACCGGCTCAGGCACGGGGCTCGGCGCCGCGGTGGCGAAACATCTCTCGTCCAAGGGCGCCAAGGTCGTAATCAACTACAGCCGGAGTGAGGCCGAGGCACGGGCGACGGTCGAGGAGTGCGAGAAGCTTGGGGCCGAAACCCTGCTCTGCCGGGGCGACGTTGCGGTCGATGAGGATTGCCGGCGCATGGCGTCCCAGACCATCGCGAAATGGGGGAGGATCGACGGCCTGGTCAACAATGCCGGGCGCTCGAAATTCGTCAACCTGAGGGACTTGGAAGCCCTGTCCGCCGATGATTTCCTCACTCTCTGTGCCGTAAACGTGGTTGGCCCGTTCCAGATGGCCCGGGCGGTGGCGCCCCAGATGAAAGCCCAGGGCAAGGGAGCCATCGTAAACGTCTCGTCGACCTCCGGGATATCGGGGAGCGGCAGCTCCATCGCGTACGCCGCGTCCAAGGGCGCGTTGAACACCATGACCCTGTCCCTGGCCCGCGCCCTGGGGCCTGAGATCAGGGTCAACTCGGTATGCCCCGGATTCATGCAGACCCGGTGGTGGTGGGACGTTCTAGGAAATGAGAAGTTCCAGGAAAAGGTTGTGCGGGTCGCCGAAGGCTCCCCATTGAAGGCGGCAGGCACACCGGAAGCCGTGGCCGAGCCGGTGGTTTGGCTGCTGGAGGGGGCGGAGCACATGACCGGACAGACCTTTATCGTCGATGGCGGCCTGCACCTGATCGGCTTTCCGGGGTGACGGCCTCCGCCCGTGGGGAAACTTCTTTCCCACCCCGCTGGCGGCGGACCCCAGACCCGTTGGGAACGAGTTGTCACCCGAACTCCTGCCGGAGCGGTCCTCCAGTAATCAGACCAACGCAGGCAGACCATCGCGGTCGGGTTGACGCCCCTGGGCGCCCCGGCTAGGATGGGGCTTGATGGGCCTCCCCCCAACTGACCGGCTCTCTTTCGAGAGGGCGATTCTCCGATAAGGACGTTGCTCATGGCCATGCCTCTGGACGGAATCCGAGTCCTGGACTTCACCCAAGTGATTCTTGGTCCCGTGGCCACCGTCATGCTGGCCGACCTGGGCGCCGAAGTCATCAAAGTGGAGGCTCCGGGGAGAGACAAGGCGGCGCGCCCCGAGTCCGCTCGGATCGCCCCCGATGGGTACGAATCCGGCAACGAGGCCCACAATCGCGGGAAGCAGAGCATCACCATCAACCTCAAGCACCCCGAGGGCCGGGAGGTTATCTACCGGCTCATCCCCAAGATGGACGTGGTGACCGAGAACTATTCGGTTGGGGTGATGGACCGGCTGGGCCTGAGCTATGATGACCTCTCTCGTCTGAACCCGGGTTTGATCTACGGAAGCTGTACTTCTTTCGGTACCGAGGGCCCGCTGCGGGACTGGAAGGGCATGGACAGCATCTTTCAGGCCATGAGTGGCATCATGTGGCTGCAGGCCGGTAAGGACGCCACCCGCCCCGAGCCGGTCCAGATGAACGTGGGAGACTCGGTGGGAGGTATCATCTTTTCCCACGCCATCCTGGCCGCCATCATCGCTCGAAGCCGCACCGGATTGGGTCAGAAGGTGGAGACCTCGGGTCTGGGCAACCTGGTCACCCTCCAGAGGTGGCGGATCACCGCGGCCCTGCGCCACGGCTTCCACTGGCCGGTCCCCCATGGCATGATCCTCGACGACCCCATCAGGGACTTTCACCAGGACTCCGAGGGGAAATGGTTCGTTATATCGCTGATGGCCCAGGGTAGCTGGGCCCGCTTCTGCGAGGTCATCGGCCGGGAGGACCTGAAGGACCATCCCGAGTGGCAGGCCAGGCACGGCCGCCGGGGGAACCAGGAGCTGGTGGAGCTGCTGGCCCGGGTCTTCGCCACTCGTACCCGCCAGCAATGGGTGGAGGCGTTCCAGACCCACGGCGTCGCCGCCGCCCCGGTCTACTCCTACGACGACCTGGCCGATGAGCCCCAGTGCCAGGCCAACGGGTACATCGTTTCGGTGGACGACCCGCGCTGGGGCGAAATGAAGCTGCCCGGGGCGACGGCAAAGTTCAGCGCCACGCCGCCGGCGCCGCCCACCCGGGGAGCGCCCCTCTTGGGGGAGCATACCCAAGACGTTCTGACCGGCCTGGCGGGTTATAGCCCTGGGGAGGTAGCCCGACTGAAAGAGGCGGGGGTTATCTGATGTTGGGCACGCTGGGGGAACTTCTTTTGTAAAAGAAGTTCCCCCAGACCCCTTTAAGAAAACCCTGCCTGGGCAAGATGCCAAACGAGGAGGTCCGGCATGGGGATGACCATTGCCGAGAAGATTCTGGCGCAACATTCGGGCCAGACTGAGGTCAAGCCGGGAGACGTCGTGGTGGTCGGGGTGGACGTGATATTGGACCTGGACCTTGGCTTCATCATCCAGGGGCTCCACCCCATGCCCACCCGGGTGGCCGATCCGGATAAGATAGTAATAATTCCCGACCACTTCATGCCGGCCCCCAGCACCGAGGCGGCCAACGGCCTGAAGCGGATGCGCCAGTTTGCCGAAAAGTTCGGCATCAAGAACTTCTTCCCGGAGGGCGCCCACGGCATCGGCCACGTGGTGGTGGCCGAGCGGGGGTTCGCCCTTCCCGGCAAAATCCTGGCCTGCTCCGACTCCCACACCTGCTCCGCCGGAGCCATTAACTGCCTGGCCCGGGGCCTTGGCGGCGCCGAAATGATGTACGTCATCTGCAAGGGCCAAACCTGGTACATGCTGGGGCCCACCACCAAGATTGTCCTCGAAGGCGAGTTGCCGGAGCGGGTCTATGCCAGGGACGTAATTCATTTCCTGGGCGGAGAATATGGCGACTTCGCCAACCGCAACCTGGAATGGCACGGCGAGGGTGTCCACAGCATGGCCATGCCTGGGCGTCTCACCATCACCACCATGTCCGCCGAGGTCTCGGCCGAGTTCTCCATCTTCCCCTACGACGCGGTCACCGAAGCCTACCTGGATGGCCGGGCCCAGACTTCCTTCGAGCCCGCCGCCCCCGACCCGGACGCCACCTACGAGGACACCATCACCATAGATCTCGGCGCACTGGAACCCCAGGTGGTCCTGCCGGGAAGGGTGCCCCACAACGTGGTCGGCATCCGGGAGGTGACCGGCACCAAGATCGACCAGGCCTTCGTCGGCTCCTGCGCCAACGGCCGGCTGGAGGACATCGCCCTGGTTGCCGAAATGCTGAAGGGACGCCAGATAGCCTCCGGCACCCGGTTCATCGTCACGCCGGGCAGCCAGAACATCTTCAGGGAGGCGGTGAACGCGGGATACGTGGAGACCCTTCTAGCGGCAGGGGTGCTGTTCACCAATTCCACCTGCGGCCTCTGCTACGGAGGACACATGGGGCTCCTGGCGGACGAAGAGGTTTGCATCACCTCGAGCACCCGAAACTTCAAAGGCCGCATGGGCAGCACCACGGCCAAGATATACATGGGCTCCCCGGCGGCGGTGACGGCCTCCGCCATCAAGGGTGTGATTACCGACCCCCGGGACCTGTAGGGCGGGAGCGAGCCTGGACCGAAGATTTTGTCCGGAGGCATCATGTCGAATACATTCAACGGCCGGGTCTGGAAGTTCGGAGACGACATCAATACGGACCTCATCTTCCCCAACGTGGCTTTCATCAAGCCCGCGGCGGAGCAGCCGGCCTACTGCTTCTCCGCCAACCGCCCCGGCTGGTCCGGGGAGGTCCAGCCGGGAGACTTGATTGTGGGGGGCCGCAACTTTGCCACCGGGTCGGGCCGGGCCATCGGGAGGATATTCGCCGGCCTGGGAATCGCGGGGATCCTGGCGGAGACCGTTAACGGCCTGGGCATGCGCAACTGCATCAATTTCGGGATTCCCGTGCTGACGGCCCCCGGGGTGACCGGCTTCTTTGACGAGGGGGACATCGCCCAGGTGGACTGGGCCGGCGGCGAGGTCAAGAACCTCACCCAGGGCACCTCGATGAAGGGCAATCCCCTGCCTGAAGCCCTCAGGGACATCGCCGACGAGGGCGGCGTCATGCCCATATTGATCAAAGAGGGCTTTTTCGAGCCGCCGGGAAGGTGAGGAACGCGAGGCGCCCCGCCTACCGGAGGCCTTCGCTAATGTGCCCGCATGCCTGCCGGGCTTCTGTTATTGCCACCTTGTTGCCACGTTGTTCAATGAACCCAATGGCAACGTGGCTGGTACGATGTGGGTGCGGCGCCTACCGCTCGACCCGCACCTTGACACCGTGGGCGCCGTCGGTAAAGTGGTCATAGGTTATCGTGTTCGCGCCGGGACGGAACAGCTCGGTGCAGTCCAGCAACTCCCCCCTGCCGCTGCTCTCCAGCACCTCTTTGCCCTGTAGAAAGTCGTAGATGATGCCTCCTTCAGCGGAGTTCCAGCGCCGAAACTCCCAAACCGGGGTGCCGTTGACCACCAGGGAGCCGTTCCAGCCTGCGTACTTGTTGGTTGTTGAGCTGCCCTCGCCGTAGGCGCCCACAAGCACCCTGCCGAAGTCTTCGGAGAGCTCCAGGCTCCAAGTCTTGGGCGCCTCTTGGAAGGTTATGGCGCCCAAGTCCCATTCCCACGCTGTCTCGCCGGATGGAATGATGCCCGGAGGTGTGGACGTGGGCGGAGGTGTTGGCTCCCGGGTGGGTTCTGGGGTAGGTTCTGGCGTTGGCTTTCGCGTCGGCTCCTGCGTCTTGTTGTGCACCAGTACGCCGGCCGCGACGTAGTTGTGGTGGCTACTTTCGACGCTAAGATTGTAGACGGTAAACTCTCCCCTGACAGCCTTAATACCGGTGACAACGATGGCTTCGAGTTTTTCATCCTGCCCTATGCTCGCCAGCCGTTCCCCGGGTTTGAACTCGCCTATCGGTTTATATCTTGACTCATCCGGTGCATAGAAAGGGTGCTCTCTGGTTACTTGGATGGTTGTGCCATCGGCCAACTCCACTCTCATCAAACCGTTGACTTTACGGGATACAACGGCTGCGATATTGGCCTCCACCAGGGATGAGATGTTAGCCTCCACCCGCGTTTGAAAGTTGTGGTCGTAGGAGAGTACGATGTCACCCTTCTGCAGTTCCTCAATAGCTATGAGGCCATTGGCCGTGAGGACTGGTGTGCCAGCAGCAAAGCAAAAAGGCAGATTCGGTGTCGGTGTGGGCGTACGGGTAGGCTCCCGGGTGGGTTCTGGGGTAGGTTCTGGCGTTGTGGACTTCAGTCTCACCGCTACTGACTGGCTGGAATCCATTTGAATCTGAGCCGTATTCCCATCTATGTTGAAAACCGGCCCGAACCATTCATCGACCTGCCAACCTTCTTTCAGCAGTATGTCTATGGTGACTACCATCCCTTTCGAGTAACCGCCTTTGCCTAGCGGGCTGGGGTTTAGCAGGACAGTAGCAGCTTCCTTTGGGTTGATGCTTACATCGAGTTGTCTGGCCAGAAAAGAGACTGAGGGCTCAGCCGGGAGTGGGGTAGCAGTTGGTAAAGGGGCTGGGCTGGCGCATCCCATGGCCAACGCCAAGACGACGGTTAGCAATACAACTTTCATGGCTTCCCCGTGCGTTCAGTGGGTCTGAATCCGTCCATGTGGCATTATAGTGCTTCGGAGGCATCGCTAGTCAACCACCCACGACTAGGGGTCATCGGAAAAGACTAGTCATCAATCCCTGATATCCCCGCAATCACTGTCCAGAGTTCCATGCTGAGTTCGGTGTTGCCGAAGAAGAATCCCACGGCCCAGGGAAACGGCTTCTCGAGCGATTCAGCAATTGCCGTCGCAACCACGCTCCTAGATTTCAAGACGTCCGGACTGACAGGGCGCACCCAGAAGGTACGCCCGTCAATATCAACCTCTACTATCTCGACCTCTTGAACCATCTCTAGTCCTTGTAGGCGAGGTATTCGCTGGGCTTCCAGGTACTGGGGGTCGTCAGTGACCGGCTGGTTGATGACCTTTACGGCGACGATGCGGTCCAGCGTAGTGTCCTGGGCGCGGTAGACCGTGCCCTGCCCGCCAGCGGCTGTCCGCTCCAGGATTTCGTATCTGCCGAGTCTTTGGAGCATGGTTGTCGCTTGGGATTATAACCGATTTGCGCACTGCGGTTGGACTGGGATGAGGCTCGGAGACTCAGCGGAGAATCTATGTGGTGATGAAAAGACGGCTAAGCTGAGGCCGGGTCTAGCTGTATAGCCTTGGTGTATTCATCTACGGCCAGTTGGTACTTTCCGTCGTCGTAATAATCGTAGGCTTTATCGAAATAGGAAGAAGCATCAGGCGTAGGGGTTGGCCTTGGTGCCCTGGGAGTAGTTCAACAGCTCGTGGGTCATGTCCAGAAACCGGTCCACGTCCTCCAGGATCAAGGCCGAGAACACCCGCCGTTTTTCCGGGTCCACCTCCGGTTGGCCCAGGATTTCGGCAAAGCCGCGAATCACCGCCATGGGCTTCTTCAGATCGTGAATGATGGATGCCGACATCCGTCCGATGACCGAAAGCCTTTCGGACTGGACCATCTGCTCGAAAAGCCGGGCGTTTTCGATGGCGATGGCCGCTTGGCTCGCCACCACCTCCAGCACGTGGCCGTCCAATTCGGTAAACCGCGGGTCTCCCTGCTTGTTGATTACCTCCAGGACTCCCAGGAGCTGATCTCGACGCCTTATGGGAGTAGCCATGATGCTGCGGGTGTGGAAACCGGTCTTCTTATCCGCGGATGAGTCCCACCGGGGGTCGTTCTGCGCGTCGTCAACCCGGAGCAAGGTGTTCTTGGAGGCGGCAACGCCCATGATTCCCTGCTCTATCGCCACGCTCAGATGCCGCACCGCTTCGCTCTCTTCACCGGAAGTGAACTTCATGTGAAGCCGTCCGTCAGACGGTTCGTAAAGGGCGATGCAACTGGCCTCGGCTCCAACCGCCTTCTCGGCTTCATGCATGATGAGGTCAAGAAGCTCATCCAGGTTGTTGATGGAGCTGATGAACCGGTTAACCCGGTAGAAGGTTTGGACCTGCAGTTTGAGTAGTTCGGACTCTCGTTGCGGCCCAGCACTGCTGCTCATTCGGCTCACCCCCGCCGGAGGGCCAATCGGACCTGCCGTGGCGACTCTTCTCTGCTCAGTATACACAGGGCCACGATGTTGAACCAGGGTACAGGGCTGGTTGACAACTTTCCAATTTTCCCACGGCGAGTGGCAAAACCCGCCCCCTTTTGTCACTCGGAGGCAGGCCTGGCCCCCTTCCATCGGTACCGGCGGTGCCGGGAGTGCCCATTCGCCTCTAGGGTGAAGACCCGGCAGCCTGGGCGGTTGCCTGGTCTCGTCCCGTGTGGTAAATTACCTTATTAGGAACTTCTAAAAGTCCAGTTTCGCCCGGCCATTACGGGGTCATTCCCCGGCATGGGTAGTGGGTGATGGGCTAGCCGGATGCCTGCGTGTGCGGGCAGTGGCCCGCGGTAGTGGCGAGTCCGCCGGTCAATGAATCGTCAGGAGTGGTGAATGGCTTATGTGACCCCCCGGGAGGGCGAATCTCCCGAGAGCCTGGTAAACCGTTTCCGAGCCTCGGTACAGCACTCAGGGATTCTGCGGGAATTGAAAGACCGGCGGTTCTTCCGGTCCAAGGCCCAGAAGGCCCGGCTTGCTGCCCAACGGGCGGCCCGCCGACGCCGACGCCAGAGCCGGCGCTAACCAACCCCTTTTTCTGAAGACCCTCTGCGTTAAAACAGAGGGCTCCCCGCCGAGGAACTGGCGCCACAATGAGGAGTGTCGCCGGTGCTTGGTCGCGCTGTAGCCCCGTATTCCAGCAACTGTTGACCGGCCCGGTTCCGGGGGCAATCCCCGCCGGGCCAGTTTTTGTTCTACGTACTACTGCCTTTTTGTCTCTCGGGCCCGCATCCTCGGCGCCGAGCCTGAAAGACCAGTACCGACCTCCTCAGACAGTCAGCTCCAGAATGTACAGTCCGCCTTTCAGCCGGTCCACGGTGTAGATGGTCCGGTTTTCATCCACGTACACGTCATTTACCGAGTTGGCGTCGGCGGTGGGAGGCACCGGCGGCACGAAGTAGGCCACCTCCTTCGGCTGAAAGGGGTTCGAGGTATCGTAGACCCGCAGCCCGGCGTTGAAGAATGCCCCAAAAACCAGGTGGTCGGACTGGAAAGAGATGGGCAGCGGCTGATTTTCGTGGATGTTGTGGGCCCCAAACCGGCCGGGCCGGGCGCAGAAGTCGTCAAAGTCGGGCATCGGCAGGCTGCCGATCATGACCGGCTTCGTTTCGAGCCGGACGTCCATGATCCACACCAGCTTGGGCCAGTCCTCGCAATTCTCGTACCGCATGGCCTCCTCGGTGACCATCAGCAGGTCGCGGCTGAAGATGGGCACCACCGTGTGGGTGAAGCCCGGAAGGGGAGGATGGTAGTCCAGTTGGCTGATCATCTTGGGGTGCGCCTTGTCGGCGATGTCCAGGATGATCACTCCCGAGTCAACCCATCCCAGGTAGGCGCGGTCGGGGCGCTCCGGGTAGGAGTTGACGTTGTGCACCCGGTGGCCCACGTCGAACTCGGGGTGACGCTCCGGCATGGGCTGGCCGTCACCTTCCCGGATGCCGGGCACCCACCAGCGCCCAGCCTCGACGGGCCGGGCCGGGTCCTTGAGGTCCACAATCATGTAGAACTGGTCGTCCTTCTGGTTTCGCGGCTGGAAATCGGCCGCCCCGGTGGACAGATGGGCGTATTCGCCGTCCGCCCACCACAGGCAGTGGACGCCCCGGGAGTAGGGGCCGGAGGTATCCAGGAACCCGATGCGCCTCGGCGCTTCGGGCTTGCTGATGTCGAAGACGCCCATACCGGTGCCGGCCTGACCCGGTTTGGAGGACTGGTACGCCACCAGCATGGTGTCGCCCAATACCGCCAGGGAGTTGGCGCGGAGGTGTTGATGAGGGAGTTCGGTCTGGACAATCAGCTTCGGGTTAGCCAGATCGGTCACGTCTACCGCGGTGACTTCTTTGGGAGCGCCCTCGTGGGCCATCCAGAAAATGCGGCGTCCGCCGGCCAGTTGCTGCAGGGCCACACCCTCGCCGATGTTGCCGAAACCGTTCAAGTCGTGGTGGGAGATCAGCTTCATGTTCTTGATTTCCGGTGTGTTGTTCGCCATCACGCCTCCGCTTCTAATCTTGTTGGTCGTTGCCGGTACCCGGGGCCGGTGTTCCTCGCGGACCCGGCCTTCCTAGATGGGAATTCGCATCACTTCCTCCGAGAAGACTATCTCTCCGTCGTAGTTACGGCGGACCTCCCCGATGCCGTTTTCCATGGCGCCGTGCCTGGCCAAGTGGGGGCCAATGTGGACCAGCACCAGCTTCTTGACCCCGGCGTCCTGGGCCATCTGGGCCGCGCCGCCGGTGCCGCAGGAGCCGATGAGTGTCCCGTCCTGCTCGATGGCCACCTGGTCGTTCGTGCACATGCAGAGCATCACGTCGGCGTTCCGGGCCAGGTCGGTGACGCTCTGGCAGCGGCGAGTATCCCCGGTGAACACGACGCTCCCCTCGGAGGAGTCCACCCGGTAGGCCAGGGAATCCAGCCAGGGCTGCACGTGCTCGGCCGGAGCGGCGGTCACCCGCCAGTCTTTACCGCTGAACACCAAACCGGGTCCCACGTCTTTGGCGGCCACCGATGG
>PVBE011160773.1_pt1 | contig 14235 bp, 7 predicted proteins | sample 1631181 | NCBI WGS metagenome assembly PVBE01 (sample SAMN08397723, study PRJNA350692) | Marine metagenome, whole genome shotgun sequencing project. | isolation source: water | place: Pacific Ocean | collected 2012-04
ATACTTCGGCCCGCGCGAGGATCTGCACCTCGAGCCGATCTACCGCAACGTGTTCGGATTGCTTGATGAGTTCGGCGACGCTGAGATCGCGCGCCTTATCGCCCCTCGCCCGCTCATTGACGAGGCCTCCGATCACCCCGATGTCACCGGCCCACCCGAGCCTCGCGACGGTCGCACCGGCGCCGCTCCCGGTCGGATCCAGACGCCGCCCTTCGCCGCCGTCGAAACCGAGATCGCCCGCGCCCGAGTCGTCTACGAGGACCTCAACGCCTCCACCGCCCTGCAGCTCGTCACCGAGCGCGGCGTCGAATCGCTCTTCACGGCGACGACAGGGCGCAATGAATTGCGCCCCTACGACCCCTCCGATGATCCTCGTAGGGGCGCGATTTATCGCGCCCAATCCGTCGACGTTTCCTCGCGTATGAAGCGCCAGGTCGAAGAACTCTGCGCTTGGACCCAGGAAGTTCTGCGCCGCTCCGAACCGACCCGCGACGCGCTCTTCGCCGATGTCGACATGTCGACGCTCGACGCCTACCGCCGAACCACCGCGCCGATCCGCGACTTCTTCTGGGATGAGGTGATCGGCAAGCTCCCACCCGCTACTGAGCCGATGAACCCCCGCTCGCGCCTCGTCTACGACGAGCCCGATTGGACGGGCTACGAAGTGATGCTTGACGTCTATCCCGACGTCTTTGCCAGCGGCATTCTGCTCCTGCCAAAGGACCTCAAGCCCGGCGAGAAACGCCCCGTCGTCGTCTGCCAGCACGGACTCGAGGGAACGCCACAGAAGACGATCGGCGCCGACGAGCAAGCGTACAACGGCTACTCCGTCAAGCTGGTGAAGCGCGGGTTCATCGTCTACGCGCCACAGAATCCGTATATCGGATTCGACGACTTCCGCATCCTTCAACGCCTCGCGAATCCCCTGGGCCACACGCTCTTCTCCGTCATCGTCCGGCAGCACGAGCAGACGCTGAAGTGGCTTGGGGAGCTACCCTTCGTTGACGCCGGCCGCATCGCGCTCTACGGGATCTCCTACGGCGGCAAAACGGCGATGCGCGTCCCGGCGATTCTGGAGGGATACTGCCTGTCCATCTGCTCGGCCGACTTCAACGAGTGGGTGCTGAAGAACGCGAGTTGGACGGATCGCTTCAGCTATGTCTACACCGGGGAGTACGAGATCTTCGAGTGGGACCTCGGCCACACGTTCAACTACGCGGAAATGGCTAACCTGATCGCGCCGCGACCGTTCATGGTCGAGCGAGGGCACGACGACCGTGTGGGTATCGATGAGTGGGTCGCCTACGAGTACGCGAAGGTTCGGCGGCAGTACTCCAGACTCGGAATCCCCGACCAGACGGAGATCGAGTTCAGCGCCGGCGGGCATCAGATCTTCGGCAAGGGCACCTTCGACTTCCTGCACAAGCATCTTGACTGGCCCAAGCCCTAGAACTCCCAGGAAGCCGGTGTTACCTCGCGGCGGCCGGTTGCGTCTCTAAGTCTGGAGGGAAGCGCCGATGGCGGACCACGCAACCACCGTCGTCGAACTCGTGCATGCAGCCCGACGCGGCGACACGACGGCGTTCGGTGAGCTGGTCGACCGATTCCGTGACATGGTCTACGGCCTCGCCTATCACCTCACGGGCGACTTCGAAGACGCGGTCGACCTCGCGCAGGATGCATTCGTCCGCGCCTACGAACGGTTGCCGCAGCTCCGCGACGCCACTCGGTTCCCCGGTTGGCTCCGACAGATCGTCACCAACCTGCACCGCACGAGCGCTCGCAGGTCGCGGCCGTCCGTTGAGCCTCCCAGGCAACACGACTCAGCTCCTGGTGAGATCCAGCTCGCCGTTCGTGAGGCGCTCCAGGGCCTCCGTGAACCGGACCGCCTGGTGCTCACCCTCCACTACATCAACGGGTACTCGCAGGCCGAGATCGGCGACTTCCTTGACACGAGCGCGGATGTCGTCAAGACGCGGCTCGCCCGCGCGCGAGCCCGCCTGAGATCGGGGGTGACGGAGATGATGGAGGATACTCTCAGCCAACAGCGCCTGCCGTCGTCGTTTCGTGGTGGGGTGGTCGCTGGCGTGGCCGCGCTGGTGAGAGATCTCCGCAAGGTCGTGCCGTCCGACCTTGACGACGTGGTAGAGAGGCTCGGCCTGCGGCGCAACGCGATGTGGCGAGAGGTGATGGCGACTCGACCCGACGCCGACCAGCCCCTGGTTCCGCAGTCCGATGCGCAGGCACGCCCGCTGTCCGGCTATCCCGATGATGCCCAGCAGACGGCGCTCCAGGCCATCGAGATTACAGCGCTCCAACACACGTTGGCTTGCCTGTCTCCGCCTTCATGGGTGGCTGACCTCGATTGCCTGTGGGTGTGGCTCAAGCCCGACACCGTCGAGGGGCGCACGTCGGCCTGGCTGTCGAGGGTGCCGGGCAAGACTTGGCGCGTCTGCATGTTCCAGTTCGACCGCCCCGCGCCAGCACCCACCGGTCCCCCCTCCCGGCACGCGCGGCACCGCGATGTAGGGCAACTCCTCAGATCATTGGCAGACGACCTGACCGAAGTTGGCAGGGCGGCGGCCGACGTCCGCGCAGCACTAGGGGCGGCGTTGCCTGCCGACGCGGAGGACCTGGCGACCGAACTCAGGGCGCAGATGGCCGAGCGCTTCCTTGCCGCGATGGGCGGGCTGACAGCGGAGCAGCGTGAGCGCATGGCGGGGGAGGAGTCGGTGTCGGCCACGGAATTATCGCCCGAGGTCAGGGAGGAACTGCGCCAGGCCGTCGCGCTGCACTGGGCTCTGGGCATCTGTGGCGCGCTCAGTGGACCACACGCATGGAGCGCCGATGCGCCTTCGGCTCGGTTGGAGTTCGGGCTATACCCACCAGATACCGGCGATGTCTCGGGCCGCGAGTACGTGAAGATACGGTCGTCTGACGGCCAGAACTCGTTCCAGACTTGCATCGAGGGCTGAGCCCTACTGCCAGCTCGTCTTCGGCCCGCCGATGGGGTCGGCAACCGCGCCGAGGAACGTCACCTCGCCCGGCAGTGTCTGCAGGTACGATGCGGGCAGGAGCGGGGTCACTGGGCCATGGGTCGCCAGCCGGCCGATGAACCGTTGCCAGCTCATCCCCGAGCCCAAGTAGGCGTCGCACCAGAAGCTCCGGTGCTTCGCGCCGAGGATGATGCCTGGGCCGACGGTGTAGGCGCACGGCGGGATCGATGACCAGTCCCCGCCCGCGCGGAGCGAGTTGTGGAGCAGGCTCATCGGGTGCAACCGAACGAACGCCGCGCGCGCGCGCATCCATTCCTCGTCGCTCGCGAATTCGTCCCTAAGATGCGGCTCCCAGAACGCGAAGTGTCCGCACCAGCCGATACCGCCGTAGACCACATCCGCGCCCTTGCCAGATGACGCCTCCGCGACCATGTCGTCGTATTGCTCGATGTTCCCGGGCCCGGGGAAGCGAGTCTCCGGTAGCTCCAGTCCCGCTGCCGCAATCGGCTTGATCAGTGCCTCGCGGGCGACGTTCTCGAAGCTCCACGGGCTTGCGCTGTCGATGACGCTGCCATCCTCGAAGGCGTACTCATCGAGGAAGAAGATCGAGCAGTGCGCCAGCCCAACCTGCCGCGCGATCAGCTTCTCCGCCAGTCTTGGGTACTGTCCCACTGGACCCACGGGGAACACGCCCACAAACCTCCGCCCGGCCTCGCGCGCCTCGACGATCCGCGTCAGCATGTCCTCCGCGAGGGCGTCGTAGAGAGCATCGGCCTCATCGATCACGCGGATGGCGAAGTCAGCGTGATGGTGGGGTTCTCGGCGCGTGATCTCGTCCCGAGATATCGACCGCGCGTAATCGCACGCGGCTTCGTCCTGGAACGGGATCATCGCGCGGAGGTCGGCGCCAAGGGGCTTCATGGGATCACTCCTCAGATGCTGCTGGAGGTGGGGGAGTCTGTAGCCATTTCAGGTTGAACGCGTAATGCAGGCGGCTGCTAATGAGGTGAATGACCCCGTTCCTCGCCTGCCAACCGGTCAGATAGCCCCGTGGCTCAGCCATCGAATGGGTCATCGTGAACGGCGTCCCGTCCATTGTCGCGAGTTGCTGTGGTGGACCGCCGTGGCTGATCAGTCGCTTCATGGGCCACGTCTCGCCCTCATCGTGCGAGACTGCCGCGAAGAGCCCCTGCACCGGGCGTTCCGCGCCCGTGGAGTCGGTGACTTGGATGTTCCCGAACGAGCAGAACAGAAGCGGGCCCTCCTCGAGTCGCTTCAGCACCAAGCGCTGTCCGCCGCTGATGGGTGGGAATTCCGATGCCGTCACTGTCCACGACTCGCCCATGTCATCAGAGATGCTCCTGGGCATCATCCCGTCGACATTGTCGCCGCGCCCAAACGCCATCAGCCGCCCGTCATCCAGTTCCACGATCCCAGCGTGGATGCCCGCCGTTTGGCTTCCTGGATCCGCCCACGTCTCGCCGTTGTCTCGGCTGACGTGGATTGCCGTCCCGCCATTCCCGCTCGAGTCGGCGTCACACGGCAGAACCAGGTCGCCGCGGCTCGTCTTGATGACGCTATCGATGGGCATGTTGCGCTGGCCATGCTCGGGGCGGATGATGCGCGCCTTGGTCCACGTCCTGCCGCTGTCGGTCGATCGCCTCATTGCGACACAGGTGTTACCCCAGGTCGCCGCGGCCGAGAGCCCAATGAAGTTGTAGATCGTTCCATCATCGTCCGCGAAGAGCGCGTTGCTTGTCTCCGTCCGATCCGGAGCATCCCAGAACAGAGACGCGTCTTCCCACTCCTCCTCGCCAAACCGCAACCGGCTCGCCGCCAGACTGACCTCGCGTCCCGGCTCCTCGATACATGAGTACCACGCGGCCAACAGGTCGCCGTTTGGGCACTCCACGAGCGCGGGCACGTGGTTGTGCTTCGAGTAGATCGGCCCATCCGACCCATCGGGGATTCTCACGAACTCCTTCGGCTCCTGGAAATGTGGCTCACCGGGATCTGGTCCGCGGGTGATATCTCTGGGAGTCGCCGGCTTCACGCCCTGTTGATGCAGCTCGGGCTTTGGCGCGGGCAGTGGCTTCGTCTTTGGCGCCTCGCCCAGCACAACGCGGAAGCCGATGTACCAACTCCGCTCGTCCGGCAGCGTGCCCATGCGGTTGGCCGAGCGGAGGAAGTAGACTTCGGTCCCGTGGCTCCCGCCGCGCGTGACGCGGAACTCGCCCTTCGCCCGTCCCACCGGGTCCCGTTGGGTCTTCGGTTCATACGGCCCATACCAGTCCGAGCACCACTCCTCCACGTTCCCGTGCATGAACCTCACGCCCCATGCGTTGGCGTCCGAGCGCCCCACATGCAGCGGCTGGACCTCCTCGGGCTTGCTGTTTCGGGGGCAAGGGTACCAACTGGCGCGCTGGTTCTTCATGACCGAGTCATCCGGCGCGTCGCCCGGGCTGAACGGCGTGTCCGTGCCCGCCCGGCATGAGTACTCCCACTCGGCCTCGGTCGGCAGGCGATAGGGGAGACCCTCGCGCTCGCTTAGCCACTCGCAGAATGCGGTCGCCTCATCCCAACTCACGAAGACGACCGCCTCATCATCGTCCTTCGAGAACCCCAGCTTGCCGCGCAGTCGCCGGTGCTTCGGGTCAAACTCCTCGTACTGCGCGTTCGTGACCTCGGTCTCCCCCATGTAGAGCGCGCGGTTGATCCTCACCTCATGCGCCGGGCGCTCGTCCGGGTCACCGTTTCGCCGGTGCTCCAGCCGCACGAGTTCATCCGGCAACGGGGTCGACGTCCCCATCGTGAACGTGCCCGGCTCGATCCGCACGAGTCGCATTTCGACCGTGTTCGTGTATGCCGCGCCATCAGGCATTGGCATCGCGCAAGCAGCTCCCGTGGCCATCGCGATCGCTGTCAGCAATCGGGTGTCTCCCTACCCCGTCACGTCGATCGGATACGTGCCATACCTCGCGCGCGCGTCCTTCATCATCTCGAGGTTCTCGGGCTTGCAGCCAACGGCCAGGCTGTGGCTGGAGCCATAGATGAACCCGCCGCCGGGCGCGCCGTGGCCGATGGAATACCGGGCGTCCTCGTCGATCTCCTCGGCCGAGCCGAGGATCAGATGCTCGTGCCAGATGCCGCCCCAGAACGTGAACTGACTGCCGTACTTCTCCTTCAGTTCCTTCATGTCCATCCCGCCGCTGGCCTGGACGCCCTCGTAACCATCAAAGCCCGAGCGAATCATCGCGGGCAGCGCCTCCCAGATGTGGCCGCAGCAGTGCTTGATGACCTTGAGCCCCAGCGAGTGCGCCTTGTCGTTGTATGCCTTCCACCAGTGCTCGACGTGCTCCTCGAGAATCCGCGGATTGCCGAACAGCTCTGTCGAGCTGCCGAGATCCGCGCACGGCATCACCGAGTCAGCGCCCTCTTCGGCATACCACTCCAAGGTCGCCATGCACTGCTTCGCCTGGAGTTCAGCCACCGGCCCGAGAAGCTCTGGATGCAGCGCCATGTTCATGTAGCGGATCTCATCCGTCGGCCCGGTGATGGGAAAGCCCATCCCGCCGATGCACGTGTTGATCCAGTGGGTGTCTTTGCGCTCCTTGACGACGTGGCGAAAGACCTCCCAGCAGCTATCCTCGGCCTTCTGTGGTGGGTTGGCCTCGACGTTGGCGATTTGCTCCTGGATCTGCTCGACGGTTGGCGCCTCGTACCCGCTGGTGTCGATCTGGTAGGGCATGAGCGCGCCGGTCGTCGCCGAGATCCGGTAGAGATTTGGACCGCTCTTGTATGTCTCCTCATCGATCTTCTCAAGCGGCGCGGGGTGGGAGCCCTTCGCTGGGTTCTGGCCGACGGTGATGATGTCGAAGTCCAGCGCGTCAGTGAGATCCACGATATCGCGCTTGTAGCACTCGACGATCTCGTCACGCTTGCCGTCCCACATGCCTTGCTGCTCGCGGAACTTCGCGTGTACCCACGTCTCGCGCCCGAGCGCCATCTCGTAGATGTTGTAGTCGATCGAGTGCTCGCCCCACGGGACGAGATCCGGCTCTTCATGCTTCAGCGTCGCTTCAACGCGCTCTCTCGGTAGCATCCGATGCTGCCTCCCTATTGTCTGACGACCAGCACGTCCTCAGGCTCGATGTCGTGCTTGCTTGTCGTGTCTGCAACCGTCACTTCCACCCACCTCGGCTCGCTCGCGTGGTTCGCTAGCGCCACCACCATGTCTTCGCCTTGCCTGGACGCGATCCAACTCACGTCGCCCTGTTGCTCGACCGTCACTGCCGCCCTCGGCACGAGGGTCGGCAGCAGCGCTTTGAAGAAGTTGAGCGCGTTCTCCTGCTCGCCGAAGCCCTCCAGCATATACTCGGGCGTGCTGAGGTACACGGTCCCCTCGCCCCACGCGTTTCGCGTCAGTACTGGGTTGCCCTCACCATCATGTGCCAGCACTTCCGTGTCCTCCGTCGGCCAGACATGGATCGCGCAGTACCATGGCTCCGGGTACTCGCTCTCGACGCCATCCAACGCCTCGGGCACAACCACCTTCGCGGATGCGTGGATGTGGGTCCCCAGGCCCACGCCCAGGAAATCCACGTCATGCACGTACGCCTCGCCGCGCTTCATCTGCAGCACGTTTATGAGCAGTCTCCCGCCGCCATTGACGTACTCCCTCAGCGTCGCGTGCAGCTCCTCGGTCATGTTGATCTCGCCGAGCGCCACCACCAGCGGGTACTCGCCCAGTTTCTCGGCCGTGATGTCTGAACTCACGATGTCGAACGGCGTGGTCTCCGTCGCCGCGAAGTAGCCGGGGTAGATGTCTTTCCGCTCCATCACGCTCTCGCGCGTCCGGCCAAAGCCCGGAAGCAGCACGTCGAGATAGGTGGAGAGCATCGCGTCGCCGCGCGTGGTCGGTAGCTTGCCCCAGACGGTCTCGTGCTGGTTCCAGTCCTGCCACAGATGCGCGGGCATCCAGCCGCTGTCTCTGTCGACCAGCACCGCCATCGGGACGATGGGCCGCATCGGCTCATCGTGGTCGCGCGCGTAATCCCAGAAGCGCTTCAGCTCAGTGCCCCATGCAGCCAGCTTAAGCCCATCGCCGTCGCTTGAGAACAGCGGTTCGGTTTCTTGCATGGTGAGTAGCCTCGCGCCGGACACGTAGCTCAGCCAGAGCGCCCGGCGGAACTCGCTCGCCGAATGCCCGCCGCCGGGCTGCGCCTGCTCCGCGGGCCACAGCTCCTTGTCCTCGCACGGTACCTGGCCCCAGAACCACGGGCTTACCCACACGCCCCATGGTCCGCCGAACTGCTTCGCTCCGCCTCTCAGATACGCCAACTGCAGCTCAACCGTCGGCAGGTGCTCGAACAACTCGGCGATGACGATGTCGGCGCCGACGCGGAAGCCCGAATGATGCCCCGTCACGCACATGTTCGGGATGTACTTCGCGCCCCATGCGTGGTACAGCTCCGTCTCGCGCCGAAGCTCGCCCTCCATCGAGGCGCGTCCACCGGCGCGGTCGGTGAAGCTGTACAGCCCAGGCGTCCGCGCCCGGAAACTCGGGCGGATTGCCTCTTGCAGGAAATCCGCATCCAGCTCCTCTCCGTGGAGCCCCACCATCAGCTCGCCTCCGCGGCGGACGATCTCCCGCACGGTTGTCTCGTCGTGGATATCGCCCGAACAGTGCCCGCCATGCGGGAAGCCGCCACCTCGCACGGTCTCTCCCAGGCCCCGTCTCTCAGTCACCATGAAGCGCAGGCCGTGCTCGACGCAGGCGTCCACATCCGCGAGGACGTCCTGCTGCTCATCCCACGGGGTGTTGCCCATGACGTAGTCCTTGGCCGGTATCCAGACGAAGTTTCCCAGGCCGAGGTCCGCCAGGGCCTTGATGTTCTCGGCCCCATGCGCGTGGCCGCCCACGAGCAGTGGGAGTTCCTGCGCCGCCGCGCCTGTCGCCAGGATTGCCATCGCCGCAGCCATCGCACGCGTTGTCTTGGTCATCCGCCGTCTCTTCCTGCCCACTCCCTCGCTCACCTTGCGGGAGGTCTTCCTTGGCTCGTGTGAGAATCGTCCGCCATGAACCGCCGGCGCTTCATCCAATCAACCGCGCTCGCGTCCGCCGCGGCCACCGCGCCCATGAGGAGCCACGCCATGCCTGACAAGCGCCCGAACATCCTCTTCGCCATATCTGACGACCAGTCATGGGTCCACACCGGCACGACGGGCGATCCGGTGGTGAAGACTCCCGTCTTCGATCGCGTCGCCGAGGAGGGCGTGCTCTTCAGCAATACGTTCTGCGCCGCGCCTACATGCACGGCGTCGCGCGGGTCGGTCTGCACGGGGCGCAATTCCTGGGAGCTTCAGGAGGGCGGGAATCTCTGGAGCACGCTCCCCGCGGAGTTCGACTGTTACCCCGATCTGCTTCAGGCCGCCGGCTACCACGTGGGCGTGACGCGCAAGGGGTGGGGGCCCGGCCGCGTGGAGCCTGGAGGCCGGGCGGTTAACGCCGCCGGCCCAGGCTACAAGGACTTCGGCGCCTTCATGCAGGCGCGCGACACCGACCAACCGTTCTGCTTCTGGTTCGGCAGCCATGACCCCCACCGGCCCTACGAATTGGGAGCCGGCGTGGCATCGGGCATGAACCTCGACGACATCCGCGTCCCGCCCTTCATGCCGGATTCCGAGGCAGTCCGGAGCGACATCGCGGACTACCTCTTCGAATGCGAGCGCTATGACCGCGAGACGGGGGAGATGATCGCTCGCCTTGAGGAGATCGGCGAACTCGACAACACGTTGGTGGTCGTCACCAGCGACAACGGCATGCCGTTCCCGCGCGCCAAGGCCAACCTCTACGACTTCGGGACGCGCATGCCGCATGCGGTGCGGTGGGGAGACCGCGTGCCGGCGGGCCGCGAGGTGAGTGACTTCATCAGCTTCATCGACTTCGCGCCCACGTTCCTCGAAGCCGCCGGCCTCGAGATTCCCGAGACGATGTCTGGCAAGAGCTTCCTCGACGTGCTTGAGTCATCGTCATCGGGCCGTGTCGATGAGTCGCGCGATTCTGTCTGCACGGGCCGCGAGCGTCACGCGTGGTGCCGCGAGGGGTTGGGCTATCCCATTCGCGCGCTCCGCACGGATGCTCACCTCTACATCCGCAACTTCGAGCCCGATCGCTGGCCCGCGGGCGAGGGCGAGATCTTCCGGGATATTGACGACGGCCCCAGCAAGAGCTATATGATGGACCAGCGGGACGAGCACGGTAGGCTATTCGACCTCGCCTTCGGCAAGCGCCCGCTCGAGGAACTCTACGATCTCAAGCGCGATCCGAATCAGATGAGCAACGTCGCCGATGACGCCACTTGCGCCGATGCGAAGTCCGGACTGTGGGCGCGGCTTGAGGGTCGCATGAAGTCCACCGGCGACCTCCGCGCAGTGGGCGGCGCGGAGCTGTGGGATCTCAACGAGTACTATGGCAACCGCGACAAGCCGCTGAAGCGCGATACTCCGGGGTAGGCACAAATGGGAAACTTCTATACCAACATCACGCTCAAGGGACCCGCGCAGACCGATATTGTCGCCCATCTCAATGGGCTGGACCGCACCGCCTTTGTCTCGCCGACGGAGGGCGGATGCACGGTGATCTACGATGCGCTCAGCGACGAGCAGGACATCGACATCATGTCCGGATTCGCGGCGGAACTCTCGGAGCGCTTCCGTTGCCCGGCTCTAGCCGTGCTGAACCATGACGACGATGTCTTCTGGTTCCAGCTCTATATTGACGGCATGCTCCGGGATACCTACAACTCAATGCCCGGTTACTTCGACGACACAGGCGAATCCGAGCCGGTGGGGGGAGACGCCGGGGCGCTCTGCGAGGCCTTCGAAGCCGATGACCCCGATGAGGTCGAGACGATCCTTCGCGATGGCGAGGAGTTCGTCTTCGCCCTCGACCGCCACGAGGAACTCATCCACGTCCTCGGCCTGCCGCTATGCGCCCTCGCGTTTGGATACAACTACATCGACGCCGGCGACGATCCGCTTGTCGAGGGCCTGGTCCGCACCGGATAGCGCCCGCGCTACAGGCCGATCTCGTACGCGAACGCCTCGCCATCAACGCGAAAGCTGACCGTCCCGGCGTCCTCACGGAAGTCCACCGGCGTCTCCGCGCCGTCGTCGGCGATGGCGGTTGCCGAGGCCACCGCGCCACGCAGCCCGAACTCCGCCAGGCGTAGCGTCACGTCAAATCCCGGCCCGTCCGGCAGCGGCGTGAGCGTCAGGCCGCTGGTCGTCTTGCGGACGCGGAACGCTCCGTCCGTCACCGCGAAGCCGAAGTCGAGCGGGACCTTCGCCAGGTTCACTCGCGGCTCCGGCAGCGGCTCGGGCTCTGGGGGCTGGGCAAAGGTGATCTCAGCGATTCTACCGACGTCGCGCCTCACGGTAATCGTCCCCACCCAGATCGCGTCGCCGCCCTGGGATGCCTCCGACTGTGGTCCCATCAGCGGAAGCCGCCCGCGCTGATCGTACATCCCGAGACACGCGACGTACTCACCGTCGGCGTCCTCCGGCACGGTCACCGTTCGCGAGTACCGGATCTCGCCATCCCACTGGCTTGTGGGCGTCGGCGCGTCGTGATCGTCTTGGAAGGCAATCGTGTTTCGCGTCCCAGCGTCCGGGTCGTAGAAGTGACCGAAGATCCGCATGTCCCGAGGCGCGGGTTCTTGCGCGTCCCAGACCACGTCCCACCTGACCGTGTCTCCGGCGATGTCGACATTCTCAAGCCTTGGCTGGATCTGCACGCGCCGGCTCGGGTTGTAGGTGCGCGCGTTGCAGTACCAGCCGCTCGCGCCGATCGTCTTCTCGCTGTAGGTGCCATCCGTCATCTCAATCGAGGATTCCAGTCCGTCCGCCTGGGCCAGGTATCCGTACTTCGGCAGCACGTGCCCGTCCACCGTCCACTCGTCGTCGCCACGGTTGACGTGGACGATGGTCCCGTCGCTCCACGTGACTCTTTGCCGGTGCATGTCGCCATCAACATACTCGGTTTCCTCGACATTCTTCAGCGCGAGTTGCCTCGCCACGTCCTGCGCGAGCCAGTACTTCCGCACCGCCGGTCTGCCCCAGCAACCCGCATCGACCATCAGCGCGTGCCCGGTCAGCACCTCGGCTGAGATGTACTCATCCGAGGTGATCCCGTGGTGCGCTCGCGAGCGGGAGTTCTGGTACCGCCCCGAGTAGCCGACGCCGTGCAGGATGAACTTGTCGTGGAGCACCGCGTCGTACCACGGAACGCGCTCCCAGTCATCGCACTTCAGGGCAATCGCATGCCGGACGGGTTCGTCCACCAGTTCCAGGTGCTGGCAGTCCGCGCCGTCCAGGTATCCGGTGAGTTGGTCGTGCCCGGCCTCGGATGTCTGCGGCGAATCGTCGCCCAGGTAGTCCCGGATCCACGCGAATGTCTCGCCCCACTTCTCGCGCGTCTCGGTGCTTGGATGGAACTTGCCGTCCCAGTCATAGAAGTCGATGCAGCCGATGCTCGTGAACACGTCGATGAAGAAGTGGTCCGGCGCGCAGCCATCCTTGATGAGCTTCAGGTTGCGCTTCATGAACGGTTCGAACCGGTCGGGGCGCCAACGGTAGCTCTGCGCCTCGCGGCCCTCGTTGATCCACGCCTTGACCGGTTGCCCGCTCTCGGTGAAGCAGATGTCCCCGTACGAGTAGTCATCCGCGTCCGGGTAGAAATCGATGTAGTTGTCGTGCAGGCCCCAGGGAATCTCCGCCGCCCGGCAGACGTCGCCGAGACGCTGCATGTCCTCCACCGTGCCCAGGCCCTCGCTGGGCGGCCAAATGTCGGGCAGGCGGTAGTCGTATCCCCAGCGCTGCCAGACGTGCTTGGTGATGAACGAGTCGGTGAGCCCGTACTTGATCATCTCCGCCATGCTGTCCGCGTCATCCGCGTATCGTCCGCCCCAGATGTCAAAACACATCCGCCCCGCCAGCTTCTCGACGCCGCTCGCGGGCTGTTTGTCGTACAGCGGCCGGTACCTGATGGCGCAGTCCATCGCGCCCTTCGTGCTCGGCACGAGGGTCAGCATCCCGTTCATGTGCGAGTGCAGCGAATACTGGTTTGTCGGCGGCGACACGTCGAAGTAATTCGGCGGCGTGTCGGTCGCCTGGAGCAGGCTCATCCCGCCCTCGAAATCGCACCCCACGTGGCTCGTCGAGAGATTGTGCCCGCCAAAGCCCGCGCGGAATCCCTTGGGATTCTCGATCCGATAGCCATGGCCGTAGTAGACCACCGGCGCGGTCTGGTTGGCCGCACCAAGCGCGAAATCGGTGATCCGCTCCGGGCAATCGAAGGCGATCCTCAGCCCCGGCCCCTCGGCCCACACGGTCGCCGTGAGGTCAAACCGCAGGCCGTCCTGCACCAGATGGTGCACGTGGCGCGCCCTCCCGTCGACCATCTCAACTTCGTATCCGGCGAAGCCGATGGATGTCGGCCACCTCACGGCCGACTGGCGCATGATATCCAACGCGAAGCCGTCAAACGCCAGCGTGGAATCTCCACCGGCGAACACGAGCGTCCCATCGATGATGCCCCGCTCAGTCGGCACGATCACGGCAGCCGCGGGATCATCGCCCGGCCCGAGCAAGAAGGCGAGCTTCCCATCCGGGCGCGCGCCGTTGAGCACGGCCTTCGCGGTTGCCAGGCCCTCGTCCAGCCCCGCGAACGCCTCGGTGTCTTCGGGCTCATCTCCCGCCACGACCATTGGCTCCGCCCAGTAGCACGAGTCACACGTCGTGTTGCGAGCTGGCCCTGGGTGGCTCTCCAGCCGCAGCAGGATCGTCTGTCCCGCGAAGTTCCTCAGGTCCGCTTCGCCCGGCTCCCACACCTTCGCGTCGGTGAAGTTGTCGTATAGCAGCTCTGCATTCGCGCCGCTGATGTCCTCCGCCGCCCAGACGCGGAACTGCACGCCATCGCTGAGGGGCTCGCCCTCGCTGCTGTCGCGGATAGCAGTGGCGAACTTGACCGTCAGCTTCTCGGTGTCGGGCAGCTCGAGCAGATAGTCCGCGAAGATCGTGCCGCCGCCGGGTTGCCAGGGCGGGTGCATGTTGATCGCCGGACGCGTGTCGCCTCGGGTCGTCGCCCGCACGCCGATGCTCGCCCGACTCTCCTCATCGCTTCCCATCCATCCGGCTGGCTTATACCGCGCCGGGCCGTCGTAGTAGTTCCACGCCA
>PVBE011230323.1_pt1 | contig 14235 bp, 11 predicted proteins | sample 1631181 | NCBI WGS metagenome assembly PVBE01 (sample SAMN08397723, study PRJNA350692) | Marine metagenome, whole genome shotgun sequencing project. | isolation source: water | place: Pacific Ocean | collected 2012-04
CCAGCTGCATCTCCACCGTCGCAGGCCTTTCGGAAGAGAACCACCGCGTTCTTGTGTGACTGCGGCACGCCCGTTCCATCTCTGTAGCTGTTGCCCAGGTTCGTGCAGCCAATCATGCTGCCCTTGTCACACCCAAGGCGGCAGAGCTCCGCTGCCCGGGTGTGGGACTTGGTCACACCCTGACCGCTTACGTACTGATAGAAACCCAGGTTGGTGCAGTCGCCCGCCTTCCCCCTCCTGCACCCCTCCCAATACTCCTTCATCTTCTGCCGCTCACTACTCGAGGCATTGCTCAGCGGCACCGGCCGGGGCCCCAGCCGGCCCACGATCATGCTGTCCGGCGGGGGCGGCGGGGCCACGTCGGCTGCCTTCAGCCGGGCGAGCAGGGTCTGGGCGGTGCCCACATCGTCTGCTGAGACCGTCCGACTCGCGGCGGGGAAGGCCTGGGTGCGGGTCCCGCAGTCGGTCTTTATCTGCTCAGCCCCTGCGGAGAGGGTCAGGGTCTTCGACCGGCCCGCCTTGAGCCACTGCTCCAGTGACTGGATGCAGCCGTCTCGCTTATCCCGCTTGAGCTTGGTGCAGGCCTCCAGCTCCGAGGCCCGGGCACGCCAGGCGCTGCGGGCCTGCTGCTGGAACTTGTCGGCCTCTGCCTGAAGGCGCTTTGTCCTGCTGGCCAGCCCGTCCCGACTGGCAGCCTTGTCGCAGGCCTGCTCCTTGAGCATCTTCGTCACCGAGGGGGGGGGCGCGCCGAAGTCGTCGTCGCCTTGCTGCACCACGCTGACCGGCACCACAGGGGCGGGCGGGGCGGGTGCCTGGACCGTGCCGCCGCCAAGCGCCGTCTGCATCAGCCGGGTGGCCAGCGGCCGAAGCGCCCGGGCCAGATCCACCGGCGCCTTGCCCTCCACCTCATCGGTCGCCAGGAGCTCACCAGACTTGACGTCATGGACCTTCACCCCGCACATCCACACCCCGCCCATCTGGGTGACTGCGCCGCTCAGCACATAGGCCGCCCCGATGTTCCGGGCCGTCTCCACCTCGCAGCCGCCCTGGATCGTCTTGCAGTCAATGCCCATGTCCTTGAGCAGTACGGCCAAGCTGTCCCGGGTCATCACCATATACGGCTGCCCTCGGGTCGCATCGAGCGCGCCAGCGCGCACCTTGTCGGAGAGCACGGAGAGCTCCTCTCGCTTGAGCGATCCCTGAAGCTCCAGCACCGCGATCCGGGCCTTGTCCTCCGCCTCGGCCCTGCCTGGAAGCAGGCCCAAGGCCACGAACACCACCAAGTAGAGCCTCATCCAGCTGCGCATCGATCTTCCCCGCTCCGAGCAGCCTACCAGAGACGGGGACCCAGGACCTAGACCTCGATCCCCAGCCCAGCACCCAGCACCTGCTTGGCCACCCGGTGCCAGCTCCGCACCCGGCGATCGGTCCGCTTGCCCATCCACTCCGCCGCCGCCTCGATGATCGCTTGGTCATCATCCGGCGCCACCACCGTGCCCCCCGCACCCACCAGGTGCTCGCACTCCCCGATGTCTGTGGCCACCACCGGCGTCCCCTGTGCCCGGTAATCCAGGATCTTCAGCGGGCAGAACCACGGGGGTGCATCTGCCGGATAGGGCGCCAGCCCCACATCCATGGCCGCCACCGCATCAGCGAGATCCTGCGGCCCGAGGTGCCCCGGGCACAGCGCACCCTCCATCGGCTGATCCATCGCACCCACCAGGGCCAGCTTGGCGTCCAGGGCCTCAGCGATGGCCGGCAGCCGATCCACCCCGTGCCAGGGCTTCATCGACCCCACAAAGCCCACCACCCGCTCCTTGCCCTTCACGCCCAGGAGCTTGCGGCCTCGCTTCCGGTTCCCGCGCAGCGGCGTGGCCCCGTTGGGCACCCAGTGCACATTCCGACAGCCCACCTCGTCCTCCAGCCAGCGCACCAGCCACCGGCTCACCGTCACCACCGCCGGTGCCGCCTGGAGCACCCGGTGCTCCCAGCGCCGCGCCCACTCTGGCCGCCTCAGCTCGTCAAAGCGCTCCCGCTCGAGCACCGGCGGGGCGTTGACCTCGAGCACCCAGGGAATGTCCAGCGCATCATGAATCCGCCAGCCCGCATCCGAGAACAAGGTGTGCCGCTCCACCAGCAGATCGGGCTGCCAGCCGTTGCGGGTCTCCACCCGCAGCCGCTCCGCCAGCCGCCGGGCCGCACTGACCTCCACCATGTCCCGGTAGCGCCCCAGCCAGGCAGGCCAGGCCGGCGCCCCGCACGCCACCGCCGGCACCGGGTCTCCGTGCACCCCGCGATGATCCGAGATCCGCGCGGTGAACACCCGCACATCGTGATCCTCGCCCATCGCCCGCACCAGGCTCCTTGCATGAGCACTCGCCCCCGACGGCCCCCGGATGGGGATCCCCGGTGAGGGCAGCAGATAGGCCACCTTCAGGCCAGGCGGAATCTGCGCCACCTGACCGACCTCAGACCTGGGCCAGGGCGGCCTGGAGGTCCGCCTTGAGGTCCTCGATGTGCTCGATTCCCACGCTCAGGCGAATGAGTCCGTCGGGAATGCCGATGGCACTGCGGGTCTCCGGCGGCACGCTGGCGTGGGTCATGATCGCGGGAAGCTCGATGAGCGACTCCACACCACCCAGAGACTCCGCCAGGGTGAAGACCTCCGTGGCCTTCACAAACCGCTTCGCGCCCTCCAGATCCGTCTCCAGCACCGCAGAGACCATCCCGCCAAATCCCGGGTAGATCACACGCGCAACCAAGGGCTGGGCCTCAAGCCAGCCCACCAGGGCCTGGGCGTTTTCCTGGTGACGCTGCATCCGGACCGCCAGGGTCTTGATGCCCCTCAGGGTCAAGAAGCAGTCCCACGGACCGGGCACCGCGCCCACCGAGTTCTGCAGGGTCGCCAGCTGCTCAGCAAGCGCATCATCCCGCACCACGATGCAGCCGCCCACCACGTCGGAGTGCCCACCCATGTACTTGGTCGTGCTGTGGACCACGATGTCCGCACCCAGCGTGAGCGGGCGCTGGAAGATGGGCGTGGCGAAGGTATTGTCCACCGCCAGCAGCGCACCCACCGCGTGGGCCTTCTCAGCCAGCGCCTCGATATCGCAGGTCTTCAGCAGCGGGTTGGTCGGACTCTCCGCCCACACCAGCTTGGTGCCCGCAGGAATCTCCACGTCCGGATCCGAGAGGTTCACGAAGGTGAAGTCCAGCCCAAAGGGCGCGCACACCGTGGTGCACAGGCGGTAGGTACCACCATAGACATCGTCCCCCGAGATCACCCTGTCACCCGGACGCAGGGTCCGAAACACGGTGTCGATGGCCGCCATCCCGCTGGCAAAGCACAGCCCGTGCGCACCCTCCTCCAGCGAAGCCAGGCTGCGCTGCAGCGCCGACCGGGTGGGGTTGTGGGTCCGCGAGTACTCCCACTCCGCCACCCCCGGCTCGGTCTGGGCATAGGTGGAGGTCTGGTAGACCGGCGGCATCACCGCCCCGGTCTGGGCGTCGGTGCGCTGACCGCCGTGGATCGTGAGCGTCTCGATCCGCTTTGCCATCAGCCCCGCCCCGCCGTGCGGCTGATGTAGTCAATGAGATCAATCCGCGTGATGATGTCGACCGGCCTTTGATCCGCCACCACAATGGCCACCTTGGACCGCCGGAACAGATCCGTGAGCACCGTGATCTCCGTGTCCTCGCCCACCGTGCAGTAGTGGGCCTGCACCAGGTCCGAGACCGGCACATCGGCCCGGCTGCCCTCCAAAGCGCGCTCGAGCAAGCGGGTCTCGGTGATGATCCCGATGAGCCCGCCCGCACCATCCACCACCGGAAGCTGGCTCACGCCGTGCATCTTCAAGAGCCCGATGACCGCCGAGACCTGAGCATCACCCGGCACGGTGATGAGCGATCGCTCCTCCCGGGCACGCCGCAGATCCGCCACCGTCCCCAGCCCTGCCTCCGGGCTCATGAAGCCGTTCTCGCGCATCCAGTTGTCGTTGTAGACCTTGGAGAGGTACTTCGCCCCGGAGTCCGGCAGCAGCACCACCGCGTTGAGCCCCTCGGCATCGTTTCGGTGCAGATAGCGGAGCGCGCCAGCCACCGCAGCACCGCTGGAGACACCGCAGAACATGCCCTCCTGGGTCACGAGCGAGCGGGTCGCCTGGAAGCACTCCTTGTCGTTGACCCGCACCACATCGTCGACGTACTCGAAGTTCATGGTCGAGGGCAGGAAGTCCTCGCCGATCCCCTCCACCATGTAGGTGTGGGGCTGGGTGAGCTGACCTGTGTGGAAGTAGTCATAGTAAAGCGATCCCACCGGGTCCACGCCCACGATCTTGACCTCGGGGTTTTGCTCCTTGAGGTACTTGCCGATGCCCGTGACCGTACCGCCCGTCCCCAGACCCGCGATGAACACATCGATCTTCCCATCAAGCTGCTCGTAGAGCTCCGGGCCGGTGAGCTGGTAGTGAGCCTCGGGATTGGCCGGGTTGTGGTACTGGTTCGCGTAGTAGCTGCCCTGGGTCTCCTCCACGAGCCGCTCCGCGGTCTTGTAGTAGCTGCGCGGATCATCCGGCTCGACATTGGTGGGGGTCACCACCACCCGCGCGCCCCAGGCACGCAGTGCGGCGCGCTTCTCCTCGGACTGCTTGTCCGGCAGAACAAAGATCGTCTTGTAGCCCCGAAGCGCCGCCACCATCGCGAGACCCGCGCCGGTGTTGCCGCTGGTGGCCTCCACAATGGTCCCGCCCGGCTTGAGGGCGCCAGAGGCCTCGGCCTGGTCAATGATGTGCATCGCTATGCGGTCCTTGACGCTGCCCCCTGGATTGACGAACTCCAGCTTGGCCATGAGGTTGCATTGCAGCCCCTCTGTCATTCGATTCAGCCGCACCAGCGGTGTGTTTCCCACCACGGTCAGCACGCTCTCATGCACGTTCTTCATCAGCCGCTCCCACGCCCCGCTGAGGGGCAGGCAGCTTTAGCCGGCTGAGAAGCCACAAGCCATTCTGGGCCCCCCCCGCGCTATACTCTGGCGGTCTAAGGGGTACAGGGTGTGAACGAGTCCTGGGGCAGACTGCTGCGCAAGGGCGACTACGTCCACGGCTCATTCGTGAAGCCGGAGGCCGTAGACGGCTACATCAACGGGGTGAACCCCGGGGATAGATCCGATGTGCTCGGGCGCTTCCCCTTCTCCGAGGCCAGCCTCGAAGACGCCGTGGCCTGCGCCGCACAGGGCTTTCGGGTCTGGCGCCGCATGTCCATCAACGAGCGCGCCGGCGCCGTGCACCGCTTCCGGGACCACGTGGCCCGCAGCCAGGAGTCCCTCTCCCGCCTCCTGACCCGCGAGACCGGAAAGCCCCTGTGGGAGGCCCGACAAGAGCTCCTCGCCACCATCCGCGCCCTCGACCTGATGCTCGATGACGGGGTTCACACCCTGGCACCCAGGGTCATCGACGACATCGGTGCCCGGTCCGATAGAGTGCCCCGCGGCGTGGTCGGGATCTTCACCCCCTTCAACTTCCCCATCATGGTTGCAGCCACCCACACCGCAGCCGCTGTGCTCAGCGGGAACGCCGTGGTGGTCAAGCCCAGCAAGTTCACCCCGGGCATCGGACAGGCCCACGTGGAGCTGTGGGACCGCTGCCAGCTGCCCCGCGGCGTGGTCAATATGGTCCAGGGCCCCGGCAGCGTGATCGGACAGCGGCTCGCCACCCATCCAGGCATCGATATTCTCTGCTTCACCGGGAGCTACGCCACCGCACAGGCCATCTCCAAGCTCACACTGGACCGACCGGAGCTGCCCACCTTGCTGCAGTGCGGCGGAAAGGGCACCGCCGTGGTGCTCGATGACGCCGAGCTGGACAGGGCCGTCTACGAGGTCATGATCGGTGCCTTCTTGACCAGCGGCCAGCGCCACAACAGCACCGGTCGGGTGATCGTCACCTCCGGCATCTTCGATGCCTTCGTGGAGGCCATCACGATCAAGTCCGCACAGCTCAAGATTGGCTACGGCTTTGACCCAGATGTCTTCTCCGGGCCCGTCATCTCCGAGAACCTCCGCACCCGCTACCGGCGCTTCTCCCGATCACTCATCGCCAAGGGACACCGAGCCATCCTGGAGACCGTCACCGCCAAGGGGCCGCGACGAGGCTTCTATGTGCGACCCGCCATCTATGAAGTCGCCTGGGAAAACGGACACCCCTTCCTGGACCGCGAGCCCCCCGGACCCCTGCTCCTGGTCTACAAGGTGGCCGACTGGATGCAGGCCGTGGCCCTGCACAACCAGGTCGAGGCCCGAATTGCCAGCAGCGTCTTCATGAGCACAGAAAACCCGCACCTGCCGGACATCCGGGAGCGCCTGCGGACCGGAGCCCTCAACATCAACCGAGGCACCATCGGCGCCAGCCTGCGCCTGCCCTCCGTCGGGCTGGGCACCAGCTCCAATGGCATGCCCGGTGGCCTGGAGGTCCTCGGACTGTTCACCCACCCCCGCGCCCAGCTCACCGAGGTGCGTCCCTTCGAGGACATGCCCATGCTGCCGGGTGTGGACTGGGAGGGGAGAGGCGAGGAGGTCCTCGACGAGCCCACGGACCTGCCGCCCGCAGACGAACCCACAGAGATAGGCGACCTCTCCGGCGCGCTGGAGTTCGCCGAGATCTGAGCGTCTATTCCTCGGTGTCGTCGACCGGAGGAGCCTGCTCGAGTGTCTCCTCTCCATCCTGGGCAGAGGGAATGGATGCCGCCACATCGCCAGGAGGCGCGTCGCCAGGAGCATCGCTGCTGCCCGGAATCGGGGTCTCCCGGCCACCCTCGCCCGCATAGGCCAGGTCCACGCCCTCCTTGTCCTCCGAGATGACTCCAATCGCCACACCCGGCGCCAGCTTGTCCGTGCCCTGGACGATCTTCTGATCATTGTCCACATCACACAGTGCGGCCACCTGGATGTTCCGGCCCGCCGGGACCTTCAGGGAGTAAGGCCCCGGGGCCTTGGGCGAGAGAGCCGTCAGCGGTCCAATGATGGGACCCTCCGGCGTGTGCTCCACGCCAATCTCAATGACATCAATGCGCACCGTGCCGCCATCACAGGTGCCCTTGAGCTCGCCGCTGATGGTCACGGTGGGATCCTTGGAGGCCGCCAGCTCCTCCTGGGACTGCTGCGGAATCACCTGGGAGATGTCCAGAAGCAATGTGCCGCCCGGCGAGAGATCCATCCGATCCGGATCTCCGCTGCGCCCGCCAGGGTCATCACCTGTGCCCGCACCCAAGGCACCCGCCTCGTCGAGATCGCCAGCGATCTCCGGAGGGGGATCCGGGCACCCGCACAAGCCCATGCACATCAGCACTGCAAGCAGCTTGGGCACCAACACACCTCCGAGGTGGCGAACTAACCAGATTGTTCCGTCTGTGTCGGGCGATCCTACACCGCTTCGATGCTGCAGGGAATCCCGTCTCGAACCGGAGCACCTGTGGCCGCATCGCTGCCGTCCCATGGACTGAGGCTCAGGCCGCCCTCGTGATCCTCCGGTGCCAGGTCAATGGTGTCCGCCCGCAGCGCAGGATCGTGCTCCACGGTGGAGACCAGGCTGCCATGAGCCGTGGTGATCCGAACCCGGGCACCCGCAGCCAGGCCCACATCCGGGTGGACGCGCACGCAGGTGGGGCTCGCCTCCCTGTGGCGCACATCCGGTGCCCGGTCCCGCGCCCTGGAGGTGCGGAGCAACAGCGGCTTGTGTGCCGATGGCTCGCTCACCGATATCGATGCCAGCAGACCCAAGACTGCCTCCGGCATCAGATCGATTCGCCCGCTCTGGGTGGTGGGACGCCAGGTGCTCCGGTCCTCATCGCCCAGGTTGAGCCGGCGAGCATCCACCGGAAGCTGCGTCAGATCCACATCCGGAGACCAGTCAAAGGCACGGTGCTCCCACTGCTCCAGATCCGCCATCACCGCGTAGCGGGCCAGGAGGTCCAGGTGCCTTCCCCACGCACTCCCGCGCAGCCCCGGGCGCGCTGCCCGATACAGGTCCCGCAGGATGTGCTCGGCAGAGCGGGCCTGCCCGGCTGGCTCCACCACCGCAGGGGTCCAGGCCAGTCCGCGGAAGGGAAGGATGGCGCAGTCGTGCACCGTCAGATCCGCCTGCTCCCAGGGATGGGTGAGCGGGAGCACCCAGTCGGCCAGGGCGGCCGTCTCATCCTCGTACTGGCTCAGGCAGACCAGGAGGTCCAGGCGCTCCAGCGCATCCCGGGTCCGGGCCGGACCGGAGAGACGCCGCACCGGATCACCACCCACCGTCACCAGTGCCCGCAGCCCGCCCTCGATCTCCTGGACCAGCCGGGTGGCGGGCGCCTGGAGGAGCTGGAGCGGGGAGTCGGTGGCCGGAGTCCTTGGCGCACCATCCACAGGCACGCTGGAGATCGCCAGGTGAAGATCGAACACGCCTCGGCCCTCGTACAGCCCGCCGGGACGCAAGATATTGGCAGTCACCGCGTGGAGCGCCAGCCAAGCCCAGGCCGCCAGCGCACCGTGGGCATTCTGGAAGGTAGAGGCGCCTGGGTGCACCACACCCATGGCCGCACGAGAGAACTTGAGTGCCACCCCGGAGAGAGCCGGAGCATCGATCCCGCAGATCCCCGCACATCGATCCACCGTCCAGCCCTGCAGCGCGGACTCAAGCTGAGAGAAGCCAGTCGTGTACTCCGCCACGAATTGGTCGTCCTGCCACCCGCCGTTGACCACCGCAGCGAGCAGGCCGAGCAGCAAGAAGGGCTCCGTGCCTGGCCGGATGGGCAGGTGATCATCCATCTCCGCTGCAAGCCCGGTCGCCCGCGAATCCGCGACGATTACCTTGGTCTTCTTGGTGCGGCGGCTGTGGGCAATCTCGGCCTCTGTGGCCATGCCCGGGTGCATCGGACCCCAGCCCGTCTCCCGCTGGTCCCCGCCCATCAAGATGATGTAGTGCGCACGGCCAAGGTCCGACCGCAGAAAGGCCGGGTGCCCGATCATCTGCTCGGCTGCCCACAGCCGCGGACCTGCACCCAGGCAGAGCTCGCTGAGAATATTGGGGGTCCCCATACCCACACCAAAGGCCAGGCTGCGGGCCAGAGCACGGCTGGACCTCAGCGTGCTCTCCCCCAGGTAGATCCCGGTGCTGCTCGCACCGCCCGCCTTCCGGATGGCTCTAAGCTGGCTCCCGATCTCTGCGGTCGCCTCCGCCCACGAGACCGGCACAAGGGTTCCCCTGTCCCGACGCATGGGCTCGGTCAGCCGCCGGGCGTCCCGCAAGGCCGAGACCGAGGCCTCCGCCGTCTGGCAGCGATAGCCGCCCGAGGTGGGATCGGATGCATCCGGATGCAGAGCCTCCAGCCGTCCCTCCACCACCTCTGCGAGCAGCCCGCAGCGGCTCTCGCAGAGCCGGCAGTAGGTCGGCTCGCTCACACCATCCCTCGGGCCACCGTGTTCAGCAGCGCCGCAACAGCCGGGTAGCCAGCACACTGGTTTCGAAGCGCATGGGCAGAGTCCCGGGTCCGGAGATGGCCCACAGCCGACCGCAAGATGGGCGTCAGGTCCGGACCCCAGGCAGCCGCAAGCGTGGCGACCACCGGACTCTCCGGGGTCCGCTCCAGGGCGCGCACGCCAGCCTCCGCTGCCGCCTCCACCTCACCCACAGCAGCGAGCGCTGCCGCTGGCTCCGGCAGACCCGTCAGCGCTGCAGCACAGATGAGACCGCGGATGTGCCCCGCGTCTGCGTGCGCCCAGCAGGCCGCCGTAAACGCCGGGTGTCCCGCTGCGATCCGCAGGTGGGTCGCTCCGGCCTCCGAGCCCTCCACCCGTCGGGAGAGGTGCACCAGCCAGCTGGCCGCTGGGTGGCGACTCGCAGCCACCTCGAGCACGTCCGGTCCTGCACCGCCCGCCAGGTCCAGGAGCCGTCGGTACAGCCCTGCGGGGGAGACCGCACCCTCCAGCACTTCAATCACCTCCAGGGCTGCTGAGATGAGACCGGAGGAAGCTCGAGACCTGGGCCCCACCACCAGGTCCGCCAGCGCCAGCGCGTCCCGGCTGGCCAGGTCCTGGAGGATCTCCGTCACATCCTCACCGCGGTGCAAAGAGAGGTCCAGACGCTCGCGAATCAACGAGAGGTCTCTTCGGGGATCCAGATCAGTGACAGCGGTCATACGTGGACTCCGCAGCGCCGGGAGAGGGACTCCGGTGCGGGCAGGATGGGCTGGAGGTGGGCCGGCACGGCGACGACCTGCTCGACAGGACAATCCAGGGTCAGAACCCCCGGCGTGGTACTCGGGCGACCCGCTCCACACAGGAGCGGATGGGCGCCCTGCACCAGGGGGATGAGCTCCGCATCCCGGGCACCCGACCATCCCCAGACGCCTGAGAGGCCCACGCCTGCGATCCCCATTCCCTGGGCATCGCGCGCTGCAATGATGATGGTGAGATCCTCCCCCGCACCCGGTCCGAGGTCGCAGGCCGCAATGTCGAGGAGGGCTGTCCAGGCACGAAGCAGCAGGTCGTTTCGGTCCACAACAGCCGAGGTCTGCATGCCGAGCAGCGCTCCTTCGATCTCCCGGGCTGCCCGGAAGCCAGGCACCACGCCTGCCTCTCCCGCCACCCGGCCAGCCACCGCCAGGCTGGCCTGCTCGGTGAGGACTCGCACCCGGAAGTGCCCCACGAAGGGCATCCGTCCAGGGTCTCCGAGGAGGTTGGCGGCAAGCTGCATGAAGGCAGCCTAACCAGCCTGAGCACCCATGTTCAGGGTCTACACATCCCGATCGATAATGGTGGCGATCCCCTGACCAAATCCGATGCACATGGTGGAGAGGCCATACCGCTGGTCACGGTCTTCCATGGCGTGCAGCAGAGTGGTGAGCAGACGCACGCCCGAGCAGCCAAGCGGGTGGCCCAGCGCGATGGCGCCGCCGTTGACATTGACCTTGTCAAAGTCGAACTCCAGAGCCCGACCGCAGCCCAGCGCAACCGATGCGAAGGCCTCGTTGATCTCGATGACCCCCATCTCGCCGATTCCCAGCCCAGCCTTGCCCAGCGCCTTTCGGGTGGCGCCGATGGGGGCGGTCAGCATGATGGTGGGGTCCACGCCCGCGGTCGCCACGCTGGTGACCTTGGCCCGGGGCTTGAGCCCGTACTTCTTCACTGCGGCCTCGCTGGCCACCAGGATGGCGCCAGCACCATCCGAGATCTGTGAAGAACTCGCAGCCGTGATCACCCCGTCGTCCTGGAAGGCAGGCCGCAGGCTGGCCAGCTTCTCAATGGTGGAGCCACGGCGAATGCCCTCGTCCTTGTCAAAGAAGAACTCTCCCTTCTCCTCGGTCTGCACATCCAGGCCCACAATCTCCCGATCGAAGCGACCCGCATCCTGTGCGGCCGCCGCCCGGCTGTGGGACTCAAGCGAGAACTCATCGAGCTCTGTGCGGCCCAGCTCAAAGCGCTGGGCGACAAGCTCGGCGGAGATGCCCTGGGGCACGATGGAGAAACGCCACTGCACGGCATCAGAGGGCATGGCCATCTCACCGTTCAAGAACATGTCCGAGCCCATGGGCACGCGGGTCATGCTCTCCACACCTGCGGCGACCACCAGGTCCTGGTGACCGCTGGCCACGCCCATGGCGGCAAAGTTGAATGCCTGCTGGGAGCTTCCACACAGGCGATTCACGCTGGTTCCGGTCACGTCCACCGGGTAGCCGGCCGCCAGGCTGGCGTTCCGGGCAATGTTCAGGCCCTGCTCACCGACCTGGGTGACGCAGCCCATGACCACGTCCTCGATCTCGTTGGGGTCGACCCCGCTCCTCTCCACGATGGCCTTCAGCGTGACCGCCGCGAGGTCGTCGGACCGCACGTTGCTCAGTGAGCCGTTCTTCCTGCCCATTGGCGTGCGGATGGCGTCGATGATGTAGGCATGTCCCATGTTGATCCCCGTGGAATGAATGACCATTCAGGTCTACCCCGGGCTCTCCACAGGCGCTACCCGTGTTGTGTGGCGCCCCCGCCAGGGTTAGAAGGCCAGCCAGAGCATCTGGGATCCTGGATGCCCACGGAGGCCTCATGCGGACGATCTTCTGGCTGGCTGGCGGTGTGAGCGCCGGAATCGGCATTCTGCTGACTGCCCTGTACGGCTTCGAGCTGCCGGGCGGAGAGGTCGCTACACAAGTCTCCCAGCTGGGCGCCGACGCACTCCCTGATGTGAGCATCACAGGAATCGGCTACGGCGCGATTGCGCTGGTATTCATCGGTGCCTGGTTGATGATCAAGGCCAACTCCACCGCCTGGAAACAGACGGGCGGGTACTGAGCGAGTCACTTGAGCCGCCGCCGCCGAGATCCGTCGCCTGAGTTTGGGCCCGATGTCCTTGGCAGAGATCTAAGAGAACGGCTGGACCGCCTCGATGAGGCACTCGGTGATCTTGCCGGCGGATCTGGCACGCCATCTGACTTCGACCCTCAGCGGTTCCTCGCACCGGGAATCCCCCGCGTGCGGCCCCTCCTGGTGCTCCTCAGCGAGCGCGCCACGAGAGCCCACGGAGAGGTCGAGGGAGCCGACATGCTCGACCCAGAGGGCGACGCAGCCGAGCACATGGCCCTGGCTGCAGAGCTGCTCCACGTCGCGATCGGTGTCCACGACCGGACCCTGGGCATGCCCGGCGGCCGGAGACGGCGGGCGGCCAGAAAGCTCCTGGGTGCGGTGGGCTGGCTGGGCGCCAATCACCTCACGCTGCGCGCACTCGAGCTCGCCCGGCACGCCCCCACCCCCGAGGTCGTCGATGATGTCCTCGATGCACTCCGCGAGATCGCCGACGGGCACGCCTTGAGCGAGTCCATCCGTGGCCGGCCTGCCACCCCTGCCGAGTGCGAAGAGCTCGCTGAGGGCTACACGGGCGCAGTCTTCGACTTTGCCTGCCGATCCGGCGCGCGGGTCGCCGGCGGAGAGCCGAAGGTCATCCGGAGCCTGGGCCGGTATGGCCGGCACACAGGGATGGCCTGGCACATGCGGGATGATCTGGCCGCCATGGAGGTAGACCCCGACGAGGTGGCTGCCACCATCGAGGAGCGCCTGAGCAAGCGCAGCCCCAACTTCGCTGTGAGCCTGGGTGCTGAGCGCGATGCGGCCATCGGTGAGATGTGGATGAAGCTCAGAGAAGACCAGGACGATGACCTGGCCCGAGAGCTTCAGGATCGAGTGCGGGCCTCGGGCGCACTGAGCGCCGGCAGAGAGCGTCTCCTGAGCCAGACCTGGCGAGCACGAAAGGCGCTCTCAAGCCTGGCGCCTTCACCGCACCGTGACGCCCTGGACAAGCTCGCTCAGGCCATCGCCAAGTAGGCAGACCTCAGGGCGTGCCCTCAGCCATGATGTCCAGGTCCAGGTTCGGGAAGTCCTCGTACCAGTAGGAGTTGCCACGGATGAAGGCATACCGACTGCCCTCGCTCTCGGTGTAGTCCACCAGGTCGTAGTAGAAGCTGCCATCCCTCTCATCGATCCGGACCGCACCGCAGATCTCGGTAGAGACCCCCGAGGAGTCCAGGAAGGTCTCACACTCGTCCGGGGCTGCGCCCACGAACAGCGCCGTGTTCCAGTCATAGGCCACGAAGTCGTAGCCCAGCTCCTCGGTCTCGCTGGGGTGGTTCACGGCCACGAACTGGGTGATGTAGCCAGACTCGTACTCGGGCCACTCATCCTCATAGGCTTCCTCGAGCAGGGTCGTCAGTGAATCGGTGAGGGCCCCGAAGCCGAACCCGATGTGGGTCCCATCAAAGGTCTCGACCGGGTCCCGATCCGTCCAGTCATAGCAGCGAGAGTCCACCAAATAGATGCTGAGATTTCCCTCGTATGCGGCGAACAGCTCCACGGCCTCTCCTGTGCCGCCGGTGCCCGCGGTGTAGTCGAAAGGCTCCGCCGTCAGATCCGCCGACTCATACTCGAAGGTCGCATACATCGAGCAGTACTCGTCCTCGTAGCCGGCGTCCGTGTCACTCATGGAGAAGAAGTCCAGAGTGGCTAGCTGAATGGTCACATAGGCGGTTGAGCCAGAGGTGCCGCCGCCCAAATCGGGGAGGAAGTAGGACTCCAGGCTATCGGATGACTCATCCCAGATGGCGTTCAAGGAGAAGCCCACAGCTGCAGGCTCGAATGCGAGGGTGGTGATGTCGGTGTCGGTATCGGTGTCGGTACGCACGCACGCACGCGCCCACCCACACACACGCACACACACCACACTCTCA
>PVBE010651455.1_pt1 | contig 14228 bp, 15 predicted proteins | sample 1631181 | NCBI WGS metagenome assembly PVBE01 (sample SAMN08397723, study PRJNA350692) | Marine metagenome, whole genome shotgun sequencing project. | isolation source: water | place: Pacific Ocean | collected 2012-04
GCCGCGCCGCGCATCGGCGGCGGACACGTAATGCGCTGTCTCGTTCTGGCTGATGCGCTGGCGGCGCGGGGCTGGCGATGTTACTTCGCCGTGGGCGTGGAGTCCGTGACCACGGTCCCGGCACTGGCGGCCTCCGCCCACGAGATTGCATCGGTGGTGGCCGATGCCGAAACCGAAGCCGATTGGATGAAAAGCATCTGGCCCGAAGGCTGTGCGCTTCTGGTGGTGGACCATTATGGACGCGCCGCCGCCCTGGAGAAAAACTGCCGGGGCTGGAGTGAACGTATTCTGGTGATTGATGATCTGGGTGACCGAGCCCATGAATGCGACCTGTTGCTGGACCAGTCCCTGGGGCGTGAGGCTGGAGCCTATGATGGTCTGGTTCCCGATGGCTGCCGGCTGTTGATGGGGCCGGACTTTGCTCTGCTGCGCCCGCAATTCGCCAGCGCCAGAAAGGCCGCCCTGGCCAGGCGCGAAGGCACGGCAGCGCTGTCGGCAATTCTAGTTTCGGTGGGGCTGACCGATCCCTCCAACCTCACCGGGCTGGCCCTGAAGGCCATAGGGGAAAGCGGTCTTGAGGTGGAGGTCACCGTTATCCTTGGCGCGGCGGCCCCGCACCACGCCGCGGTGGAAGACGGCCTGGCGGCCTTTGGCCACAGGGCGCGCCTGCTGGTGGCGGTGGACGACATGGCCGGGCCCATGACGGCGGTGGATTTGGCCATTGGTGCGGCCGGTTCGTCTTCGTGGGAGCGCTGTTGCCTCGGCCTGCCGACAATTTTGCTGGTGGCCTCCGAGCATGAAAAACTGGCCGCCGATCCCCTGTGTGCGGCGGGCGTGGCGGAAGCCTTCGGCCGTGACGGCGAAATCGAGCTTGCCCATGTGGCGCAGGCGATCCGGAACCTTGCCGCCGACCCCGCTCTGTTGGCGCAACGGGGCCGCAAGGCGGCGGCGGTGTGTGACGGGCTGGGCGCGGACAAGGTGGCCGCGGCAGCCGACGAAATGTTCTAGGAGGCTGCGGTGTTATCCCTTTCCGACCTGCATCTGCGCCCCATGACGGGCGATGACTTGGACACCGTCATGGGCTGGCGCAATTCTCCGCACGTGCGCCGCTATGGGTTCAATGACGACCCGGTAACCGCGGACGAACACAAGCGCTGGTTCGAGATGGTCACCGCCGATCCGGCCTGTGATATCCTGATTGCCGAATACCGCGGACAGGCCATCGGGCTGGTGGCCATAAAGGATATTAGCCCGTGTCATGGCACCTGTTCCTGGGGTTTCTATATCGGCGAGGATATGCGCGATTCGGGCATCGGCGTCCTGATGGAGATTCATGGTATAGACCACATGGTCACCACACATAATATCCGCAAGATTTTCGGTGACGCCCTGAAATCAAGTGAACGGGTTCTTCACCTGCATAAACAGTTTGGCTTCGTGGAAGAGGCCGTCTTCAAGGAACAGGTCTACAAGGACGGCGGCTACGAAGATGTGGTCAGGATTGCGCTGTTTACGGAAAAATGGCCCCATATCCGCAAGCGCGTCATGGACCAGTTCGTCCTCGTGGAATGACCATGGGAAACACGCCAATGCTCGACAGCCCGGATTATGCCTTCAAGATTAACGAACAGGGGAAACTCCTCCTGTACATGCCCGATGACGTCTTCCATCCCACGGGCACCACCAATGCTCTGATCAAGGCCGCCGCCGGCTATCTTGACGGGCCGGGCAGGCTGCTCGACCTGGGTTGTGGTTCGGGCGTTCTCGGCATCGCCATGCACCGGCTGGGCCTTGTGGCCGGCGACCTCTGTGCCTCGGACCTCAGCGCAGCCGCCATCGCCTGTACGCAAAAGAACGTCGCCCATCACGGCTGTCCGGCAGATGCCCGCTGTGGCTCGTTGTTTGAACCCTGGGAGGGAGAAAAATTCGAGATCATCATTGATGATATCTCGGGTGTCGCCGAAGAGGTGGCCAAGGCCTCGCCCTGGTTTCACAACGTGCCCTGTAATTCCGGCCCCGACGGCACCACCTTGGTGGCGGAAGTCATTGCCCGCGCCGCCGATTATCTAGCGCCGGGGGGGCGGTTTTTCTTTCCCGTGATTTCCTTTTCCAACATGGACAGGCTGGTAGGTCTGGCCGAAGAGGTGTTTCCCCATGTGGAGCGGCTCGAGCATCAGGCCTGGCCGTTGCCTGAGGAAATGCACGAACATGAGGCCTTACTGAAGGAACAGCGGGACATGGGCCATGTCACCTTCGAGGAAAAATTCGGCATGATCCTTTGGTTTACCGAGGTTTATGTGGCCTACAACAAGTAAACGCACAACAAGAAAAGGAACAAAAACGTGGCGGACATGGGTGACAAGGAAGTCATAGACATTATTACGGAAGCCCTGGAGGTGGAAGAAGGAACGGTGACTGCCGAGACCACGGCCGAAGACCTGGAGAAATGGGATTCCCTGGGTCATCTCAGCATTCTGGTGGCTCTGGACAAGGGCTTCGACGGCAAGGTGGCGGCCATTGCAGAAATGGTCACGGCGAATTCCGTGCTGAAAATTCTCAATCTTTTGCGCGACAGGGGCCTGATATAGAACCCTTGGGCAGCCTGCCGTCATGAAGGTCGCCATCACGGCCCTGGAGTACTACCTACCGCAAAGCGTGGAAGACAACGCGGCGCTGGCGGTGGACAATCCCGACTGGCCTATGGCGGCCATCGAGAAAAAGACCGGAATCAAATCCCGCCATGTGGCCGCCGCGGAGGAAACGGCCGCCGACATGGCCGTCAGCGCCGCGGAAAAACTGTTCGCCGGAGGTGTGGACAAAGAAACCGTTGATTTCGTCATCCTCGTCACCCAGTCGCCGGACTATGCGCTTCCCACTTCGGCCTGTCTTGTTCAGGACCGGCTGGGGCTAAAGAAAAACTGTATGGCCTTCGACGTCAATCTCGGCTGTTCGGGCTTCGTCTATGGCTTAGGCCTTGGCGGCTCCATGATTGAATCGGGCCTGGCCTCGGGCGGGCTGGTGGTTTGTTCCGAGACCTACACCAAATACATTGATCCCCATGACCGGACCTGCCGTCCCGTTTTTGGCGATGGCGCGGCGGCGGTCGTGCTGGCGGCTTCTTCCCGGGATGCGCTGGGACCGTTCGAAATGGGTTCCGACGGGTCGGGCGGAGGCAGCCTGATGGTTGCGGACAGCGGCGCGCGGCGCGGGGAAGCGCCGGCATCCCAGCCGGTCCTATTCATGGACGGGGCCAAGGTGCTCATGTTCACCATGGACAAGGTGCCCCAGTGCATGGAGGCGGTACTGCAAAAATCAGAGAAGACCCTCGACGACATTGATTATTTCATTTTTCATCAGGCAAGCAGGCTGGTGGTAGACAACATCGTGCGTCGCATGGATCTGCCGGAGGAGAAAGTGTTCCGCAATTACGAAAATATCGGCAATACGGTATCGGCGGCCCTGCCCGTGGCCCTGAAGGACGCGGTGGCAGCGAAAAAGATATCCGACGGCGACCTGGTCATGCTGGTGGGATTTGGGGTCGGATATTCCTGGGGTGCGTGTCTGGTTGAATGGGGAGGGGGGCCGTGATTGTTCTGACCGGCGCTTCGGGTGGCATCGGCGCGGCGCTTCTTAGCGTGCTGACCGAGATTGACCACGTCATCGGCATCTATAATGCCACCCCGCCAGAAACCCCCGAAAGCGATCGCCTCAGCTTCGAACAAGTGGATATCCGCGACCTTGGCGCCATCGCCGCCTTCGTGGAGAAACGCAAAAAGGATCTGAGCCGGGTAACGGTGGTTCACGGAGCCGTTTCCAGCATTGACGGCTTGGCCGCAGAGTTGAGCGAATCCGACTGGGATACGGTGATGGGGATCAACCTGAAGGGAAACTTCCTGCTCACCCAAGCCCTTTTACCGGCGATGATCGCCGAGAAATGGGGGCGCATCATCCATCTTTCCTCGGTGGTGGGAACCAACGGCGTGCCCGGCACTCTGGCCTATTCCGCCAGCAAGACCGGGTTACAGGGCATGTCTGCGGTGTTGGCGCGGGAATACGCCCGTTTCAACATCACTTCCAATATCCTCGTCTTGGGCTACTTCGAGGTGGGGCTTATCGAGACCCTGAGCGAGGAACAGAGAAAGGACATTGTAGCCCGTATCCCTGGCAAAAAGCTGGGTGCGGTTTCCAATATCGCCGAGGCCGTGGCCTTCCTCGTCAGGTCGGACTACACCAACGCCGCCGTCATCAACCTGGACGGCGGTCTCTAGCGCACTCATGGACACACCAAGGATAAAGATCAGTGGCCGCCTAGTGGGTGGCGGCTGTCCCTGTTACGTGGTGGCCGAAATCGGCATCAATCACAATGGTGACATGGAATTGGCCCGGCGCGCCATCGAGGCGGCGAACAGGGCAGGCGCCGATGCGGTCAAGTTCCAGAACTACCGCACCGAGGATTTCATCAGTGACTGCGAGCTCACCTATGCCTATCGCAGTCAGGGGCGCGAGGTGGTGGAATCCCAGTTCGATATGTTCAAGCGCTATGAACTGAACCCCGAAGACCTGCCTATGCTCAAACAGCATTGTGACCACAGCGGCATTGATTTCCATTCCACGCCCACGGGGCCGGACGGGCTGCGCGATCTTCTCGATCTCGGGGTGGGGGTGCTGAAGAACGGTTCGGATTTTCTCGGTAATACCGAGTTGGTGCGGGCTATGGGTGAAAGCGGCCTGCCGGTTGTTCTTTCCACCGGCATGGCTACCGAAGACGAGATCGCCGTCGCCGTTCGGGTGCTTAACGGAACCGGCAACACCCAGTTCGTTCTGCTTCACTGCGTTTCCAATTACCCCGCCGGGGCCGAGGACATGAACCTGAGGCGCATGACCTCACTGAGGGAGCGCTTCGGTTGCATGGTGGGTTTCAGCGACCATTCGCGGGGGCCTTCCGCCGCACTCGGCGCGGTGGCTATGGGGGCGGTGTGGATCGAAAAGCATTTCACCCTGGATCACGATCTACCCGGCCCCGATCACTGGTTTTCGTGCGACGAGGAGGAATTTTCAGAACTGGTACAGACCGTGCGCAGGATGGAGGTCCTGCTCGGTTCTCCCAAGATCGAGCCGTCGCCTTCGGAGAAAGCCAGCCGCCAGATGGCACGGCTTTCCTGCGCTGCCGCCCGTCCCCTAAAGGAAGGCACGATTCTCACGCGAGAGGATATTATCTTCTGCCGTCCCGGAACTGGCCTTGCTCCCGACCAGAGCAAAGACCTTGTGGGAGGCAGGCTGAATTGCGATATTCCCCGCAATCACATGTTCAAAGAGGAGGACATAGCATGAATGACTGGATTGTTGTGGGCGGCGGCTATCGAGGTATTGCCGCTTCCCATCTGTTGGCCAAGGAAGGGCATAAGGTTACCCTGGTGGAAAAGGAGCCGTTCCTAGGCGGCGTCATGTATTCCCACGAATGGGAAGACTTTTATATCGATCTGGGCTGTCATCTTTTTGACAATTCCGAAGACCGTATCACCGAGATTAACTTCGAGATCATGGGCGATGACGTGATCCCGGTGCATGTGAACTATGCCGCCATTACCGATGGACATCGCAGCGATGGCATTATCATTCCTGATTTCACGCTGCTTGAACCCGCCCGCCGCAAACGCCTGCTTGAGGAAATGCTGGCGGCGGCGGATGCGGGAGCCGACCCGGCTACGGCCGCGGATATGGACGAAATGCTGCGCCGCCGTTTCGGCAAGCTGGCGGCGGAACTTCTGGCGCCGAAGATTTATAAATACTTCGGCCTGTCTCCCGAAACGCTGGATCCCCTGGCCCGTCATATGGCGCCGTTCACAAAGCTCTATGTGACCGATGACAGCACCGCCATGGAGCTTAAGAAGAATCCGGCCTATGACGAAATTCTTGCCGCTTCGTCCCAGGACGATCCCATGAAGTTCTACCGGGACAAGGCCAAGGGCTATACACACCGTAATTTCTATCCAAAAAACAAGGGTATGCGCGGTTTCTGTGAAAAGGCGCTGGCCCATCTTCCCACGCTGGGCGTGGAGGTCCTGTTGGGCCGGGGGGTTGCGGACATAACCAAACAGGCGGCGGAACTCGCCGTTCATCTCGAAGATGGCGAGACGCTCCACGGCCACAAGGTTCTGTGGACCCTTGGTGGGGGTAGCCTCGGCCAGCTTCTCTTCGGTGAAGATCCGCTGGATGATCTGATTCATCCCGTGCCGCTGGCGATCTATTATTTCGCCCTGCCGCGGGAGAAGGTCAGCGACGACACCTATATCCATGATTATTCCCATGACGGACTGGTGGTGCGGCATTCGGCCCCCGGAGTCTATAGCGGCCAGGTGCGCGACGACGGCATGACCTATGTGTGCATGGAGGCGTTCACCAGAAAGGACGCGCCCCTGTGGCAGGACCCGGAGGCCTTTCTCGATCCGGTCTGGGGCGAGGCGGTGCATGCGGGGTTGGTGTATGGTGACCGCCCCGAATGTCATCATATCCTGCAAGCGCCGGTTTCCTTCAAGGTGCCGAAAAAGGGATTCTCGGCAGTTCTTGAGGGCGTCCTCAATCGTATTACCGGGTTCAGCGATCATATCGTCCTGGTGGAACAGACCGCCTTCACCAAAGAAGCTATTTTCACCAAGGTGCTGAACGCGGCCGCCGCATAGCTGCGCCGCTCTCCAGACCCATTGTCCCGTAACGATTCCTCCCCCCCCACGTTCGATCCGGTCTGGGACCGTCTCTATTGCGACGGCCAGGAAAACCGCTATCCGTGGGACGCGGTGGTAAGTTTCGTCTTTAACCACCGCCCCGCGGACAAGACGCCCGAGCAGACCCGGATTATAGAGGTGGGCTGTGGCACCGCGCCCAATCTCTGGTTCGCGGCGCGCGAGGGATTCTCCGTCAGCGGCATTGACGGCAGCGAGGTGGCCATCGCCAAGGCCCGCGAGCGGTTCCGGGAAGACGGCCTTGCAGGCGATCTGCGGGCGGGTGATTTCACCGCGTTGCCCTTCGATTCCGGCCAGTTCGACCTCGCCATTGACCGCGCCGCGTTGACCACCTGCGGGCTGTCCGCCGCGTGCCGGGCCATCGCCGAGGTTCACCGGGTTTTAGCACCCGGCGCCGTATTCTTCTGTAATCCATACAGCCGCCATCACAACAGTGCGGAGAGCGGCGAGCCCGGCGATGACGGCCTGAGCGTGGCTATTTCTTCCGGCACCCTGAAGGGGGCGGGGCAGATTTGTTTCTACGACCGTGACACCTTATTGGGACAATTTCCTGAAACTCAGTGGCGGATTCTCACCCTGGATCATATGGAACTATCCCCTCATATTCCCGACGCCGGCTGCGTCAGCGCGGAATGGCGTCTCATAGCCGAGAAAATATGACCGTTCCCCACAATCGGCTGAGTCATGGACGCGCAGAGGCAGACGCGGTGCGCGCCGTGGTGGAAAGCGGCCATTGGGCGGCAGGGCAGGAAGGCACCGGGCTTGAAGCTGATCTTGTCCACCTCACCGGCCGCAAACAGGCCGTGGCCGTTGGGTCCGGGCTGGGGGCGTTGCGTCTGGCGCTGATGGCTCTGGGCGTGGGTGAGGGCGACGAGGTGATTCTTCCCGCCTATTGTTGTGTAGCCTTGCCCAATGCGGTTCTCGCCCTGGGCGCGGTGCCCGTGGCCGCGGACGTGACGACGGAAAGCTGGAATCTGGACCCGGCGGCGGCGCGCCAGGCGGTGTCGGAGCACAGCCGCGCCCTCATCGCTGTTCATAGTTTCGGTGTTGCGGCGGATATAGCGGGGCTGAAAGAAACCGGCCTGCCCATCATCGAGGATTGTGCCCACGGCTTGGGGGAAAGCGGCATGGGGGGGCTTGGCCATGTGGCGGTGACTTCTTTTTACGCCACCAAGCTGGTTGGTGCGGGCGAAGGCGGCGCCGTTATGACGGATGATCTGGCCCTCGCCGCCGCCGTGCGCGAGGCCCGCGACTATAGCGACCAGCCACCCAGCGCCCAGCATATGAACGACAAGATGACCGATCTGTGCGCGGCGCTGGCCCGGGTTCAGCTCGACCGGTTGCTAGAGACGACTGAACGCCGCACAGCGCTGGCCCGGCATTATCTGGAGCGGCTGGCGCCGTTGGCGGAAGCGGGGGTCACCTTGCCCACCGATGTTCCCGGCCGCATCTGGTACCGGTTCTGTCTTGAAACAAAGGACACCGGCCCCTGGGTCGAGGCCCTGAAAGACGCAGGCGTGACAGCACAGCGGCCGGTGTGGGACTGGCGCTGGGAGGACACGCCGGCGCGGCTCGGCGCCTGTCCGGTTTCCGACCACGCCTATGACGGGCTCGTGTCCCTGCCTTTGTACCCCTCGCTGAGGGAGGATGAACAGGCGCTGGTCTGTGACGCCGTGCTTGAGGTCGCGCGAGGGTGACATGAGCGACCGCTTCGCCGAAATCGGCGCCTATTACGACAAACTGGTGGCCCAGTACGGTCACGATCCCCGCGCCTGCGACTACGGCCGCCACGAATCACAACAGGCCAAGTTCAAGGTCATGGCTGAGGTTGTGCCCCTTGCCGGAAAGCGGCTGCTTGATGTGGGGTGTGGATTCGCCGATTTTGCCGATTACCTGAAACAGCACCATCCCACCGCCGCCTATGATGGGGTGGATATTTCACCGGCCATGGTGACGACGGCCCAAGACCGCCACAAGGACTGTAATATCCGCCATCTCAACATCCTGGAGGACGATCCCGGCGAGTACGACGTGGTGACGGCCAACGGCATTTTCTATCTGTTGGGCGAGGACGCGCCGGAGGTAATGCGACGGCTGATTTCCCGGATGTTCCATGCGGCGCGCGAGGCCGTGGCCTTCAATTCGCTGAGCGCCCGGGCGGTGGACCCTCAGCCCGATGAATTTTACGCTGACCCGCTGGAGACCGTAGCCTTCTGCTACACGCTTACCCCTTGGGTGGTGTTGCGCCATGATTACCATGACCGCGACTTCACCTGTTATCTCTATAAAAGCCGCACCACGTGATCGTTTCCATCAACCAGCCCGCCTATCTTCCGTGGCTGGGATATTTTCACCGTATCGCGGCCAGCGACCGGCATATCGTGTTCGATCATGTACAGTTCGAAAAGAACAGCTTCATCAATCGCAACAAGGTACGCACCGCCCAGGGTTGGGCGTGGCTGACGGTGCCGGTGGAGACCAGGGGCCATTTCGGTGATCTCGCGATTCGTGAACTGCCGGTGGACAATCGCGGCAAATGGCGCAAAAAGCACCGCAAAACCTTGTTACAGGCCTATGCCCATGCGCCCTATCTGGCGCAGCACCGGGACTTCATCGATCAGGTCTATGACCGCGGGTGGGACGGGCTCAACGATCTGCTGCGTTTTACCGCGGCGTATTTTCTCGATGCCCTGGCTATCGAGACGCCACTCTCTTTCAGCCATGACATAGCGTCGCAAGGTGCGAAGGACGAGCTGGTTCTCGACCTGTGCCGCAAGGCCGGGGCCTCGGTCTATCTTTCCGGCGCCCTGGGGCGGGGCTATCTGCGCGAGGAGATTTTTCGCGATGCTGGGATCGAAGTGATTTACCAGGACTACGCCCATCCCCAGTACCAACAGTGCCAACAGGGTCCTTTCGAGCCCTTCATGTCGGTGCTCGATCTGCTTCTCAACCACGGCCCCCACAGCCGCGAGATTCTTCTTTCCGGCCAGGCGCCGGTTACGGCTTCCCTTTCCCAGACGTCCAATTCGTGAGGTTCCGTCATGACTGTTCTTGTTGTTGCCGCCCACCCCGATGATGAAGTCCTCGGCTGCGGGGGCACTATCGCCCATCACACGGCGGCGGGGGAGAAAGTATCTATCCTGCTTTTCGCCGACGGCATCTCGTCGCGCGCGGAGGCCGGCTCTGATGCCATCGAGGAACGCCAGTCCGCTGCCCGCGCCGCGGCCAAGGCGCTGGGCGCCGAAGCGCCGCGTTTCCTCGGCCTTCCCGACAACCGCCTCGATACCGTGCCGTTGCTCGATGTGGTCAAAAAAGTGGAGACGGTGATAAACGAGATCAACCCTGCCGTCATCTACACCCATCACGGCGGCGATTTGAATATTGATCACCGCATCGCCAGTGACGTGGTTCTGACGGCCGCGCGCCCGCTTCCCGGTGCGCCGGTCAGGGCCATCTATGCCTTCGAGACCGTTTCCAGCACCGAATGGGCACAGCCCCCGGACGGCAGCGGATTTCGCCCCACACGCTTCGTTGATATCAGCGCCCATCTGGCGGCGAAAAAGGCGGCGCTAGAGTGTTACGCCGAGGAACTGCGTCCCTTCCCCCATCCCCGGTCCCACGAGGCACTGGAAGTGCTGGCCCGCTGGCGGGGGGCTAGCGCCGGACTTGAGGCGGCAGAGGCATTCGAGGTGGTGCGCGAGATTGTCTGAGGGCGGTTCTGATTCCCTGAAGGTTCTGTTTTTTCTGCCCGATCTCGATGGCGGCGGATCGCAGCGCACCCTGGTCAATCTGGCTGGCGTCCTGCCACGGGAGCGTTTTGTCACATCCCTGGCCGCCGGGCGCACAGACGGTCCGGCGCGGGACTGGCTTGCCGGTCACGTGCCGTTGGTGGACCTGAATGCGCCACGCTTGCGCTGGACCCTGGCGCCCCTGCGGCGATTGTTGCGCCGTGAACGTCCCCAGATTCTTTTTTCCTCCATGCCCGATGCTAATCTGGTGGCGTCTGTGGCGCGGACGGGTCTTTATCCGCGCCCCGGGCTGATTCTGCGCGAGACCAATTCACACCGTCAGCGCCGCGATCTTGATCCCTTGCGGCGGATGATGATTGGCTGGGCCTATGCCCGGGCCAATGCCGTGGTGGCTCTCTCGGAAGGGGTGCGGCAGGAACTCCTCGAGGATTGCGCGCTGGCTTCCGAAACTATCTCGACCATTCATAATCCCGTGGATGTGGAAGGCTTCGCGGCGGCGGCGGCTACCCTGCGGGAAAGCATGCAAATGGCGTCCTCGGCGCCGCCTCTTCTGGTGGCTTGCGGCCGCCTGCACGAGCAGAAGGGATTCGATCTTCTGATCGAAGTTCTGGCCGGGCTCGATGACAAGACGGTGCGTCTGGTTATTCTCGGTGAAGGACCCGACCGGCCGAAGCTGGAAGCACTGACTCACAAATACGGGGTCACCAACCGGGTACTAATGCCGGGGTTCGAGACCCGTCCGGAAAAATGGCTGGCCCAGGCAAGCGTTTTCGTTCTGCCTTCACGATGGGAGGGATTCGGCCATGTGATCATCGAGGCCATGGCCGCCGGGGTTCCCGTGGTGGCGGCGCGCGCGCCGCACGGCCCGGTGGACATTCTCGATGATGGCGAAACGGGGCTGCTGGTGCCGCCGGAGAACACGGCGGAACTAGCGGCGGCGATCGGGCGGCTGTTGGAGGATGCACAGCTGCGTCAACACCTTGTCGCGGCGGGGCGCAAGGCGGCTGGGCGTTTCGCCTTGCCGGTGATTGCAAAAGATTACGCCAAACTGATCGAGAATGTGGCCGCCCTCCATGCTTCGTAAGCCTTGCACGGCCTGTCTGGATGGGGAATATCTTCGCTCATCATGAGTAGAGAACGTTTTACGTCTGTTACCCCCGGCACCCTGTCATGGCAGATAATGCTGGTGGTTTTTGCGGCGGCGGTGGTGGCGCGGCTTCTCAACATTGCCCTCCTGCCCCTGGAGCCGGAGATCATCCTCGGTGAAGATGCCTGGGCGTACTGGAACAATGCCACGGCGTTAGCACAGCACGGGGTGTTTGCGGACGCGCCCAATGCGGGCCGTATGCCGGGATATTTCATCCTGCTGGCGGGTCTGCACTGGCTGTTCGGGCCGTCACTTTTCTGGGTGCTGGCGGTGCAGGGCCTGCTCGACGCCGTCATCTGTGTCCTGGTGGCCATGATCGGCGCAAGGCTGTCTGTGAGCGTGGGGCTGGTGGCGGGGCTGCTGGCCGCGGTCTGGCCCAACCTGATTATCATGAGCGCCTCGGTGCTGACAGACAGTTTCTTCCTGCTGCCCTTTACCGCCATGCTGTACGCCGTCCTGCGCTATCTCGAATCCGGATCGGCGCGCTGGGCAGCGTGGACCGGACTGTTTCTTGGAGCCGCCATCATGGTACGGGCGGTGGCTCAGTATCTGCCCCTGGCCATGCTGCCGCTGGTGATTGCTCTGCCCTGGTGGCGCTGGCGAGACCTGCGGCGAGGGGTCGCTGCCGGGCTGGCTTTCCTTGTGGCGATGGCGTTGCCCTTAACGCCCTGGCTGCATCGCAATGTGACTCAATTCGACAGTATGGCGCTGACCTCACAGGGAGGGGTTCACCTTCATTTCTGGGTGCTGCCGAGTATTTATTCCATCACCCGTGGTGTGACCACCACACAGGCTCAGGAAGACATTAATGCGAACTTTGATACCTATTCCGCGGCGCGCGGTCTGGTCATGGACGAAATGAACGTTTTCGCCCGCAGCCGGGTGATGACGGATTTTTCCCTCGCCGAGTTATCCCGGATGCCGGCGCGGGATATTGCCCAGGCCTGGGGCTATGGCATGGGCCTTAATTTCTTTTTTCCCGCCCTGGCCATTGACCCCCGGATGCGGGCCCTGTCCCATCCCAGTTTTGCCAGCACTTCCCACCTGGACCTTATATCGCGGGTCACCAGCTATCTGCAGGAGGCCTCGCCGGTTTATCTGGCGGCCGCCGCCATGGGCCTCGTCTTTGCGGTGGTGGCGTCCGGGCTGCAACTCTACGGTTTTATTCTCCTTGCCAGGATTTCTGGCTGGATAGCGTTGGTGACAGCGGGCGGAGTCCTGTATTTCCTGCTTATCAGCGGACCCATCGTTTCGCCCAAATACAGGTTGCCCTTCGAGCCGGGGCTGATCATCCTTCAGGCCATGGCGCTGGTGGATCTGTGGCCGTGGCTGAAGCGTCTGACAGGGGGAAAGATATGACGGAGGGAGATGTCCGGGAATGGTGATCTGGATCACCGGACTGTCGGGTTCGGGAAAGACGACGCTGGCCACGGCGCTCTACGAGGCCATGAAACCCCACCTGCCCACCCTGGTGCGGGTTGACGGCGACGAGGTGCGGGCACTCTTTGGAAACTCTCTGGGGTTTGCCGAATCCGACCGCCACCTTCAGATACAACGCATCCAGAGTCTTGCCGCCATGCTCGACGGCCAGGACATCCCTGTGATCGTGGCGGCCCTCTATGCCCATCCCGACCTTCTGGCTTGGAACCTGGAACATTTTTCTGACTATTTCGAGATTTATCTCGAAGCATCGCTGGACTTGGTGCGCGGCCGCGATCCCCAGGGGCTGTACGCCAAGGCGGATTCCGGGGGAATGCCACACGTGGTGGGGGTGGACGTGCCGTGGCACGCGCCGGACAATCCCCACATGACGGTGACGGCGAGAGATGATCTTGATGTGGACGCGGTGGCACGCGACATCATGGACCGTCTGCCTTCCTTGGGCGGGACGAGGAAATAGGCGGGCAGCCATGAGCGAACTCGTCCTTACCCGTCCCCAGTATCTGGAACTTGAAAAGCTAGGACTGGGCGCCTTCAAGCCGCTCACCGGCTTCATGAATGAGGACGAGTTTCACGCCACGGTAGAAACCATGCGGCTTCCCGGTGGCGCGGTCTTCCCCCTGCCCGTGATGCTGGACGTGGACGGGGAAACGGCAGGGCGGCTCAAGGGCCTTCCCCGGGTGGCGTTGGTCTATGATGGCGAACAGGTGGGGGAGTTGCGTCCGGAAAGCGTCTTTACCTGCGACAAGGCAACAGTGGCCGAAAAGGTGTACGGCACCGCTGATGTCGTCCATCCCGGCGTGGCGTTTTTTATGGCCGGCGGAGACCATTATATGGGCGGTGCGGTGACGCTGACCAAACGCGCCACCTTCGATTTTTCCGGCGACGAACTAGCTCCGGAGGAAACCCGCGCCCTGTTTGCCGAGAAGGGGTGGCAAACCATCGTCGGGTTCCAGACTCGCAACGTGCCCCACCGGGCCCATGAGTATCTGCAGCGTATCGCCCTGGAACAGGTGGACGGCCTCTTCATCCAGCCATTGGTGGGGCGCAAGAAAAAAGGTGACTATACACCACAGGCGATTCTGCGCGGCTATGGCGTCCTGATCGGGGAGTTTTATCCCACCGACAAGGTGGCGCTGGGCATTCTCTCCA
>PVBE011760293.1_pt1 | contig 14228 bp, 12 predicted proteins | sample 1631181 | NCBI WGS metagenome assembly PVBE01 (sample SAMN08397723, study PRJNA350692) | Marine metagenome, whole genome shotgun sequencing project. | isolation source: water | place: Pacific Ocean | collected 2012-04
AGTTTTGCAGATAAACTTGTAAAGTTTATCAAAAAAGATCTAAAATGGGAACAAAAGACATCATTCAATTTAGTGGGATAGTCTCATAGGCTTGTATTTTTGTATGTTACAGCTATAATATGTAGAAATTCAATTAAAGAAAAAAATTGCAACAGTACCTTATTAACAAATTTCAAAAGTATACTACTTCTCTAAAAAAGGGAATTCGATTCGATATTTTTTTGACAAGAATTGCTCCTTTTTTCTTTATAGCTCTTTTTTTTTTACTAGCAATAGAGCCTACAATTGACCGATTTTATCGAAGCTTTTTATATAAACATACAGATCTAGCTAAACAGATAATTAAAGAGACTCATTTTTTCATCAGTGATATTTGCATTATACTTTTTTTTGGAAGTCTTGTTTTTTCTAAGAGTATTTATTGGAAAAGCTTTTTTTCTTCAGCTGTATTTCGGTGGTGCTTAGTTTTTTTATGTGGGCTCCTATTTTCTGTTTTATTTTCTCCTATGCCCTCAGATCTTTGTCATTATATGCATTTATTTTATTGGAGCTTAACAGGAATTCTTTTTGGATTAGTGCATTGGTTTTTTCAAAAAAATGACTTAAGAAAATTTTTGAAGATTCTTTTTGTTTCTTTATTTTTTCTGGCCTTATTTGAGTGTACTTTGGGGATCTGCCAGTATTTTTCACAAAGCTGTAGAGGATTTCAACTTTTAGGAGAAAAAAGACACTTTGATAACAGTATTATTGCTGTACAGGATCAGGGGCGTTGGATTTTTGATGTGTTATTAAAAAACAAATTTTCAAATCAGTGCTTGATCCGGATATGTGGAACTTTTTTTCATTCCAATTGTTTATCAGGGTTTTTAGTCTTAACTCTTTTGGTATCTTTTGGTCTATGTGCAATTGTAAAAAACAAATATAAAGTCTTTGTATGTATCGGTATCTTTATTCAAATTTTTACTCTTTTTTTAACTTATTCAAGAGCCTCTTTGCTTGCTTTTTTTATAGGGATAATTTGTTGGTTTTGGTTTGCTAGAAAAGTGTATAAAATTAAGCATTTGATGATTGTTTTTCTTGTGAGCTGTACATTTTCTTCTCTTCTTATTTTACCTCAACTCAAACATAGAGGAGGAATATTTAATTATAACCAATTTGTTCAAAAAGCAGATATGCCCAGGGTTCAAGCGGGAATAATTGCCATTAAGATGATCAAAGATTTTCCTGTTTTGGGAGTAGGATTTCAAAATTATGGAAAGAAAGGTTTTGACTATGCAGATCAGTTTATCCCCGTTCATAATATTTATCTTCTGGTGGGATCAGAGGGCGGTTTACTCACATTGGCTGCTTTTTTTATTTTTCTTTTTATTGTTTTAAAAAAAGGATGGAATAGGCGTTTTGATCCTTTATTCTTATCTCTTTTTTCTGTGATCATTGCCTATATGGTTATAGGATTTTTTGATTACTATATTTTTTCCTTTCATCATGGGAAAATACTATTTTTAATAGCTGCTTTTTTAAGTGTATGTCCCAAAAATTATCCCATTAAAGAGGCAAAAAAGATTACTCTTTTGGCAGATCAATAATAAGTCTTTCAAAAAGAATATGTCCTAAAGGAGAGATTTGAAGATTCTTTATGTGCGGACGGACTAAAAAACCACAATTATAATGATATAAAGGGGAAAAAGGCATTTCATCCATCAAAATTTTTTCCATTTGATTTTTGTACTCAACACACTTTTCTTCAGTTTCTGCAATCATAGATTGTTCATATAAAGCTATGTATTTTTCGTTTTCCCATCTGGAATAATTTCTTAAGTTATCTTTGTTTTTAAAACGGTTAAAGATATTAATAGAATTAGAAAATTCAGCGATGTAGGCTAGTAAAGCAAGCGAAAAATCGCCCTCTTTTGTTTTGGATAAAATTGTTTTAAAATCAGTCATATCCAATTCGACTTTTACGTTAAATAATTGAAGCCATTTTTGTTGCAGTTGCTGTGCAAGTAAATGATTTCGATCACTGCCCCAAAAAGTGAGATAAATTTGGGGGAAATTAGAAATTTTAATTCCTAATTCCTGCAGTCCTAAATGAAATTCTTTCTTTGCTGTATCTACATCATTATCTTTAATATAGGAGATTTTTTTCCCATTATCTAAAACAGATGGGATAATGCGATAGGCAGGATCTTCTTTTAAGTAAGTGATATTTTTCACAATATCTTGCCGGTGAATCGATAAGGAAAAAGCTCTTCGAATATGGACATTATTAAAAGGAACAACAGTTGTGTTATATGCAAGAATTTTAGTTCCTGCAGTGGGCACAATATGCAAAAGATTGGCATCTGAAAGTTGTTCATAACTAAGAGCGGGAAAAGGAGAGAGATGTGCTCCTAAAATATCAAAAAGACCACTTGCATACATACGAAGAGCAGTCATTTCATTTGCGATCATGGTAATGTGAATTTCTTCAAGTTTTACATCTTCTGCACGCCAATAAGAGGGGTTTTTTTCAAAGATAATTTGATTGTTATGGTGCCATTCTTTGAGTCGAAAAGGGCCGTTACAAAGAAAATTTGCATGAGCTTCATGTGACCAGTTCGGATCTTGAATATCTTGGTCTTTATGAACAGGTGATAACAAAGAGCAAGTAGTGATATGTAAAAAAGAAGAATTAGGATTTTCGAGTTCTATTATAAGTGTTTTTTCATCTTTTGCATGAATACCGATAGTATCGAGTGGTACAAGTCCTTCTTTTGCTTTTTTTGCATTTTTGATCCCATAAATGAGATACGCGTCGTGTGAAGGAAAAGTAGGATTTAAAATCATTTTCCACGATGATTCAAAATCATATGCTGTTACAGGGGCACCGTTTGTCCATTGGCTATCTCTTAAATGAAAGGTATAGGTTTTTTGATCTGAAGAAAGATCATAAGATTTTGCTTGGGCAAAACTAATTGTTAAATTAGGTTCTAATTTCATCAACCCTTCAAAAAGCATATAGTGAAGCTGAGAGGAAATCATGTCGTTTCCTTTCCGAGGATCCATCCAACAAGGTTCTTCCTTCATATTAATACGGAGTACCATTTTCTGGTTTTTCCGAGAATTATGAGGATTATCCTGTTGACAGGACGCAAGTATGATCATGAGAACTCCTATATGCTACTTCTGCGTGTAATATTAATAACTGATGTTACATGACAAGAATGAAAATGAGAGTTTTTTTGTCAGAATATTTCACAAATAGGAAGAGATATTATTTTTAGATATTTGAGAAAGATCTGACTAGAAAAAAATCATTTAATTTTTGCCTCTGCTATGTAATATCAGTTAATAATTAGTTTAGTGTTAGGGCTTTTACTATCTAAGAGCAGATTGATTTTTGAGTTGTTTTTCGATACTCTAAAGAGTACATGGATTTTTTACTCAAATTAAATTAGGAAAAAATCTCCTAAACAATCGACCGAACTCTTGGGATATAACAAGCCTCCCATTTTTTTAAGGAGGTAGTAAGTTAGAGATCATTTAGTAAAAAATCAATGACTTTTTCTTAAAAAGTTTAGATTTTTTTTATCCCTTTACCAGAGACTAAAAATTAAATGTTAGCCTTGTTTTAAGGCCATGAAGACCTAGCATTCCCTGGTTTAGCCAGGTTTCTTTAGCAGCAAAAGGAGTTCCTTCATTTGAACGATAAATTTCTTGCACATTCCACCAAACAATAAATTCCCAACCAGCAAAAATTTCAATGCGAGATGTACTAAAACTCTTTTGCCAAGAAGGCCCCAAAGATATGAAAAAATTATACGCAAATCTTAGATCTTTCATAATTGCATCTCGAATCGGTTCGTTTATATTATCATTTCCTGAGCGATTGACATTTGTAGTTTGATGAGCCAAGTTTTTATAACGTCCCAAGTAAAGTGCGAAATGTGTTTTTCCTACGATATATAAATCTTCAGTCCAAAACCAATCAAATACAAATTTAGACATTAGGCCGCCAGAGCGATAGTGCCAGTTATTTAAGATCATTGTATTTTGATTTGAGGCGTTAAAGTAGCCTACCTTCCATGTTTGTTTGAAAAAAGCACCTGATAGACCAAAGTAACTACGAACGCGGAGATGGGGATTAGGACAGAAAACACGAGCTGCCATTAAATCAACTACATTATATTGAAAATGAAGATGACTTCGAGCCTCTTCCATGGGATCTGTGAAAATCTGAGGAAAGGTACCTGTTATAAAGCGATTATTATCGGGTCTTTTTACAGAATCAGAGCCTGTAATTTTCATCCAAGTATAGCCAGCTAGTACTTCCCAGTATTTAAGAGCCCTAAAATACCCGATCTCAATTCGAAAGCCAGGATCCCATCCATAGTTACCTCTTTGAAAATCTCCTTGAGCATAATTTAGAGAAAAACCAGAGGGTCTTCTCATTTTTAAGGCATAGTCCAAAGAACCTTCAACGATTGTTGTATAGAGAAATTCAAGATCTAAAACTAGGCTTTCTTCTTGTTTTCGAAAAAGATCATTATGATGTGAGGAAGGATTTTTTGTGCAAGAAGGCGATGGAGGGGATTCGCAAGAAGGAGGAGAGGGTTCACAAGAAGGAGTAGGTGAGATGGGTTTTTCACAAAAAGAAGAAGGGTCAGAAAACCCTGATATACAGAAAAAAAGCAAAAGGAAACATTTTTTCATAATTTTTATTGAGCAATATTTATGGGTTTTTAGTTGAAAAGAACTTTTTTTTCAAGAAAATAATATTTTAGATGAATGAGTAATAGTATTTTATGAAGAAGTTTTTTTTCTTTCTTATTTTGTTTCCCTATTTTCTGTTTTCAGCACAACCTGAGTATGGTGCTACGCAGCATCATAGGCATAAAAAAATGCAAAAGAGATTTGAAAAAAAACCGAAGCCAAAATCTTGGTGGGAACGGGAGTATATGACAGGATCTTGGAATGACACGCGTCATTTTTTAGCAGATCGAGGGGTTACTATTTCCTCTTTATATGTGATCAATGCAGCTGGAAATCCTTATGGAGGCATAAGACAAGGAATTACCCAAGCAAGCTCTTGGGGAACAGATATTAATTTTGATTTAGGAAAAAAAACACCTTTGAAAGGAATTCATCTTTATGCTTCTTTTGTTTGGCGTTTTGGAAAAAGTTTATCCTCTCATAAAATCGGAAATAAATTTAGTGTACAGCAGGTGTTTGGTCAAGAAACGGTCAAATTAGTCGACCTATTCATTCTGTATACCTATGATCAAAAAACTCTTTGGATCAAAGCAGGAAGATTGAGTTCTGGGGATGATTTTTTAGTATCGCCTCTTTACTATTATTACATGAGTAATGCCTTCAATGGGAATCCCATTGTTGTTAATTTTAATTTACCTTTTACAGCCTATCCTGCAGCTACGTGGGGAGCTTATATGAGCTTCCGTCCTATTGAACAAATCGAGGCAAAGGTAGCTGTTTATAATGGAAATCAAAATATTACAAGAAATCGATTTCATGGAATCGGTTTTACATTTAAAGATCCTGAAGGAACTCTTCTTTTTGCAGAGTTAGGATATTTATATAAGCAAGAGAAAGAAGGAGTTGGACTTCCGGGAAACTATAAAGTAGGCGGTGCTTATTCTACAGAAAGAAAGCAAAGATATTTAACAGGACAAAAAGAGAGAGGAAATTATCATGTATACATGCAATTTGATCAAATGATCTATCGAACTACAGATAAAGCTGGAATTACGCCTTTTTTCACATTTTTATATTTTCCTGAAAATCAAAATGAATTCCCCTACTTCTTCATGGCAGGCTTAGTATCTGAAGGAATTTTTTCATCAAGACCTGAAGATTCAATCAATTTTGGCATAGCTTTTGGTGAGTACAGCTCAGATCTTAGAAAATTACAAGAAAGAAATGGAGAAAAAAGGCAGTATAATGAAACGCTACTTGAAATAAACTATAAAGCACAGCTGAGCGATTTCTTTTTTATTCAACCTAACTTTCAATATGTCATCCGTCCCAGTGGATTTAAAGATATATCAGATGCTTTTGTAATTGGTGTACAATCGGGTGTTAGGTTCTAACCAAAGGTTTTTATGAAACTTTATTTAATGCAGCATGGAGAGGCGCAATCTTCCATTCAAGACCCACAAGAAGGGTTAAGTAAAGAAGGCATTTTACAAATTGAAAATTCTGCTAAAGCTTTAGCTCAATTCAATGTTCAAGTAGATCTGATTGCGCATAGTCCGAAGAAAAGATCGAAAATGACAGCTGAAATTTTAGCAAAAACATTAAAAGGAGTATCTGAAGTTATTGAAACAGAAAAGATAAAACCAAAATCTTCAGCAGAAGAAGCTTTTGAATTTTTGAATAATTATAGAGAAAAAAGAAGGGTATTGATTGCAGGACACCTACCTTCTTTGCAAGAAATATGTTCTTTCTTGTTATCTAATGGAACTTTTTCTATAGAAATTAAAAACGGGGGATGTACAAGAATCGATACTCATGATTTAAATAAATGCTCCGGTAGACTCATTTGGCATTTTTTACCTGAACAACTTAGCTTTGTGAGTACATCAAAATAATCAGGTTATACTGGGAAATAAATTATGGATACTATGTATTTATGTCGGCATGGAGAAACAGAGTGGAACCTTACAGGACAACACACAAGTTTTACCGATCTTTCTCTTACATCTCAGGGAATTGCACAAGCAAAGCAATTGAAAAAGGCTCTCCAAAAACGAAAATTTAAAAAAGTATTTGCCTCTCCCATGCAAAGGGCTATTGAAACCTGTGTGCAAGCAGGTTATGGCTCTCATATGGAAATTTTAGAAGATTTAAGTGAGTGGAACTACGGTAAGTACGAAGGAAGAACTACACACGATATCCGAAAAGAAATCCCTGATTGGACTATTTTTGAATATGGAGCAAAAGAAGGGGAGTCTATTATTCAGGTAGAATGCAGAGCGAAAAGGCTTATTGAAAAGCTTCAAACTTTTGAAGGGGATATCATTGTTTTTTCTCATGGGCATTTTTTAAGAGCTTTAGGATCCGTTTGGTTAGGGTTAGGCGCTAAACAGGGCTCTCTTTTTACCCTTACAAATGCCTCTGTTTCCATTTTAGGTTATGAAAGAGGTAAATCTGTAATAAAAGCTTGGAATGCTTTAAAAACGGATGTTTCTCACTAATGAACCTATCCAAGTAAATTAAATAATATCTCGTGTCCTCATTTTAGATCTTTTTTGCCTCTTTTTTCATAGTTCAAAAACCGATTCTTGAATCACGAGCGGTATTTATCTGCAAAACTTAGCTTCAAAATCTCAGAAAAGGGAAGAAAAATTCATTTATTCAATTTACTTGGATAGGTGCATTGACTGATATTAAAAAAAGGGAAATATTTTATGAGGCACCTTTTTACAGTGCCTTTCCCAGTCTTTTCCATATTTTTCTCTGCATCTTTTGTCATCTCGAAAAGCACGATCAACTAAAAGAATTGTAAGAAAAAGGACATAAAAATAAGGCAGAAAATGGTTAAAAAGAGCAGGAAGCGTCCAAAAAAAAGCGGCCATTACTTCTGGTACATAGTGAAAGTGTCTGGAAATTCCCCACCAACCTGAAGCTAAAAGAATCGTTTGTTTTTTTTCTCCTTCGGTGGTCTGGTAGTTGGCGATGGTAAGTTTTGGTTTTTTTCCCCAGACTTTGCAATTTTTCCCCAAAGCTCTTACTTGTTGCCTTTGACGATCTGCAAGGTAGTTGACTAATACAAAAGATGAGCCTGTTAATAAAATAAAAAGGGCTGTAAAAAAACCTAAATGATTGGGATGTGATACAAGATATAGTGTGGGAGAAGTATAGACAGCAGGAATCCAAACAAGACATCCCCAGCAAATATAAAAACCAGCGCGGTCATGCATGATATCCAAAGAGCGCATATATCCCATTTCCCAAAAAAAGAATTTTGTGATGTAAAGCATTTGAATGGCTACAGCAACTAACATTGAATCAGATAGGCCATATGTAAGGTGCTGCTTGGCTGCAAAAGAGATCAAATCAAGAGCCCAGCCCATCATACCAAAACGACAATTTGTAAACATTTTAATATCCCAGCCCAAGCATCTAGGATAGAGCTCTGTTCCCCAATAATAATCAAAGATAAAATTACCTGTAATTCCCGAATCGGAAAAAGAGGGAAAAAAACGACCTTTTACATACAAAAATAAGCATAAAAGAAGGCTAAAAATATTCAAAGCTCCCAGAAGTTCTCCAAAGTGGTCATAAATAATAGCCGCAGAAAAAAGATCAAGACCAAAGGATCCAATGCAGAAAAGAGAAATAGTCAGAAAAAAGGCAAAGGGGCCGTTTGCCTTGTAAATAGGAACATTCCCTTTTGGAGTAATAGGGCCCAAAGAGCTTTTTCCCGGTAAAATTTTCATAAAAAGAAGCTGCATACAGCCGAAAAGAGCTATCATTTTCCAAGCTGTTATCGATCCGAAAAAAATAGGTTTCCAAATATAGAAAAAAGTAGAAAAGAGCCCAAATTTTTGAACTAATAGGGCAAAAGCTCCAATCGATCCCCCAAGGTGACTCATGGTATACCACATGAAAATAGCAAAAAAAGGGCAGACAAGAATCAGAAAAAGAGGCCCCAAAATATTTCGAGCCGACTGAATTTTTTCCCCAAATGATTGATTGTACATAAAACTGCTCCCCCCTTTTTAAGGAACTGTTGCGAACCTCGTATTCGATTTAAATCATAAACCCCAAACTCTAAAGAGTATGTGAGTTTTCAATTCAAGCTAAATAACGAAAAAGATTTCCCAAAAATTCGATTGAACTCTTGGATCGCAATAGTCCCTTTAATTATTTCAGATAAAAGATTGATTCATTTCTGTCTATCTTTGAAGTGGAAGTACTCTATATTCCTTCTATGAGGCTATCCCACTAAAGTGAATAAATAACCATTGCTAAAAAAAAAATTTCTAGCATAATTTTTGATTTTTTTTATAAGGAAAGAAGAGTGAAAAGGTTTTTTATCGCTGTTTCTATATTTTGGGGAGTACTCTTATGTTCTGTTTACGGTACACCAATAATTGGTTCTTACCACAAAACGGGCACTGCATTATTTTATAGTATATTTACAGGGTATCAAGAATTAGATACTAATTTTCAGTTTATATTTAATCATCATTTTAATCGTATCAGTGATGATGTTATTGCTAATAATAAGTGCGTAGTAATAATTAGGCATCCATATGAAGTAATCATGTCTGGAATGCGTTATCATCAAATAACTCCAGAAGAATGGGTTCATATACCCATAAAAAAATTAAATAATAAAACGTATCAAGAGTATATTAAATCTTTATATTCAGATGATGAAAAAATATCATTTGAAATGAATAACTGTGCCTATGAAACAATTAATGATATGTATAATGACATTAAAAACAGAAATTTTAATAAAAATGTTTTGTTTGTGAAAATAGAAGATCTATATTGTGTAAAAAATATACCTCAAATTTGTGAAAAAATTAAAAATCATTTGGGCAACATTGAATTAGAAAAATTAATAGAAGTTTTTTATCGTTGCTTATCTACTTCTTATCATCGAACGCATCCTATAAATGAATATACATTTAATAAAGGGTTCAAAGACATTCATTATCAAGAAATAGAAAAACTATTTCCAAATGATTTATTGGAAACTCTAGATTATTGTATCCATTAGAACCTATCTCATTATATACTACTTCCACTTCAAACGCATGGATTTTGACCGTGCTAAAGCTTCTATAATTAACGATCATAAATCGGTCAATATTAATAATATGGACCCATTTACGATCGTTGATTCTAGGAGCTTTTTCAGGGCTCAAAACCATACGTTTGAAATGGAAGTAGTATAGACTACTTCCTCTGCAAAATATCAGACTGTTGAAAAATTTGATCTGATTTTTCAATCTTGTTGGGTACTTAATCCAAATGATTTAAGCAGAAAGCGTTTTTTATTTAATAACTTGATAAATCGGAGAAAAACGATGAAATGCTTTTCTTTATTATTTTTAGCAATAAATTTATGTGTATATTCTCAAGAAAAAATAGGTGTGCAGACTCTAGAATTCTATGATGAAACCAGATTTCGTCCTGTCAATGTGGAACTGTGGTACTCTATAGAACAAAATGATGAGGAAGAAGAAAATATTTTAGATTCAGTCTGGATTCTTCCTAAAGAAGTGAGAAAAGCTGCAATTTCACAAAAACAAACTTCTTATCCATTAATTGTGATGTCTCATGGAAACTGGGGAGATCATAGAGATCGAATGTGGTTTGCAGAAGTTTTAGTACGCCAAGGTTATATTGTAGCTTCTGTTGAGCACTTCGGAAATACCTGGCAAAGTAATCATTCTGATTTTTTTCTCAGCCCCTGGGATCGCCCTCTCGATATTTCTTTTGTCTTAGATCAACTCCTATCTGGAACACAAGTGTCTTCTTGGATCAATCCAGAAAAAATTGGATTTAGTGGGTATTCATTAGGAGGGATGACCGGCATTTGGCTTGCAGGAGCAAGACTCAAAAATTTAGAAGAGGATGCTATGAATATTTTCGATGCAGACTTTCCTCTTTTTTTGATCGAAGAAGTATTGAAGCAATTTGACTTTGATGAGAGTACTCATTCTTTTTATGACCCCAGAATTCAAGCCTTTTTTGTCCTTTCTCCTAGTGCTTGGGGATTTAATGCAGAAACTTTTCAAAATATTCATTCACCTATTCATATAGTAGCTTTAGAACAAGATACAGTTCTGCCTGTAGATGCTAATGCTTATTTTTTGGCTAACCAAATAAAGACAGCCCATCTGAGCTTAATTGAAGGAAATGTGGATCATTATGTCTTTTTAAATAGAGTCTCTGAATATGGAATGCAAAAGTTACCTGAATGGCTTTATGAGGAAGATCTTTCAGGAGAGCGTCAAAAAGTGCATGAACAAGTTGCCAAATTAGCTATTCAATTTTACGAAAAAAATCTCTAAAAAAATACTCATGCTTCTTCCTATTCAAAAAACTTACTTTTGAAATGGAAGGGGCAGATATTTCTTGAATATCCGTTTGTTTTTTGAAATGATCAGGATTATAGACTACTTCCACTTCAAAATTCGGTATAAAACCATGCTTCTATAAGTTACTGATGTTACGTAGGAAATGAACTTGAAGGAAAACATTATGTGGACTCACTTTTATCATTTTATCTTTTATATTGGACTTCCCGTTGTGGCTTTTTACCATCAAGTACACGACAATGCCTTTTTAAATATTGCGGCCAAAGAAGCTACGGGTCTGGAAAAATTAGCAAATACTACTTTAATTCCTGTTCATTATTTATTGGATGCAAAGCAGGCAACTCTAGCAAAAGATTCTTCTTTTCATTATGAATTTTCACCTCGGTTTGATTATTCAGAAAAAGTAACCCTTAAGCTTTGTGCATCTGTATTGGCTCTTCCTTTTTCCGCTACAGTGGGCCCTTTTTTAAAAGGATGCAGTTTTTTCACAGAACAGACTCGTATCCGGCACCAAAATATCTTGCAAGATCTTTCTTCGACACAAGTAGTTTCTCAAGTTTCATTTTATCAAAGCATAGGTATCGATGTTCAGAATTTCGATGATTTACTCACAATAGAATGTCAAGGATACAAAAGAAGACCTGGGGCTGAAAATCACTTACATACCGAAAAAGAAGCTTTAGAAGAAATTTGTGAAATTTTTAAAGAAAACCAGATTCTTTATTGGATTGATTGTGGAACTCTTTTAGGAGCTTTGCGTTATGGAGGTGTGATTCCTTGGGACCAAGATGTGGATCTTGCGATTTTAGAAAATGATCATGACAATGTCTTGAGAGCATTAAATCTTTTAGATCAAACAAAATATGCGGTACAAGATTGGTCGGGAAGAGCTATTCCTAAAACCTATATAAGAGTCTATGTTAAAGAGCATCAAAAACATATTGATATTTACCATTTTAGAATTAATGCAGAAGATAAAACAGTTTATTCTATTTTATCCAATGAACATAGCCGTTACATGCCAAAATGGTGGAGAATACGAGAGGGACGCTTTATTGTGCCTTCTTCCTTTGAAATTATTTTTCCTTTAAAAAAAGCTTATTTTGATGGAGTTGAAGTCTTGGTTCCGAATCAAACTAAAAAGTATCTGCAACAAAGGTATGGAGAAAATATCGAGCCTGCAAAAATTTATAGTGAAGTAACACAAGACTATGAAAAAGATTTAGATCATCCTTATTGGCAAAAAGAATTTGTGAAGTAAATTACTGAGTGACACGACATTAGTGGTTTAGCCCGTTTTCTTTTTTCGTTCGCCTTCTGTCTCTTCTATTTTTTTCTTCATTTCTGAGAAATTCGCGATCAAAATACCGAAATCACTTTTTCGAATGGCTAAAACATCTACAGGATCATTGCAACGAACTGTTGCAGCTCTTGTCTTTTCATTTAAAAGAGACATCTCTCCGAAAAATTCTCCTTGTCCAAGCTCTGCAATAACCTCTTCTTCTCCTTCTTGTTCTCGGAGTACTTGAACATGACCTTTTACAATAATGTATAAATAATCTCCGATATCTCCTTGATGAAACACTTCTTCCCCTTTTTCAAAATGAAGAGAGGCGATTCCTTGTGAGGGAGCTAATTTTAATTGCACGGACTCAATGGGAATGAGCATATCCAAAAACCAAGATAAAGCTACTTTAACCTTACGGGTAATACCAGGTAACTTCATCCAGTAAATGAATCTCCACATTACCCAAGCAATAATTCCAGAAAGTTTGATACGTCCAAATAATTCTGCCACAGCACTGTGATGCCCTAAGGCACCTAAAGCGCCTAAGCTTTTAAATCGAAATTCTTTTTTTTGCTGCCCGGTAAAAGAAGCCTGAATGTTATAGGCTAAGATTTTAGCTTCACGAACAGCATATTGAGCTGTAGGAGGACAGAAAGATTTTTCTTTGGTAAGATCTGGAATTAACGCACAGTCTCCAATAGCCCAAATATCTGTATGATCTTTAACTTGCATGCCAGCATCTGTAATCAATTTACCCTTTTCTTTAGGAAGGTCCATCGCCTCAACAATTGGGTTTGGAGAAGAAGGAACAGTAGAAATCACTGTTTGAGATACAATTTTTTCATTTGTACTTAAAAGGGCTCCTTTAGGAGTGGCTGTAGATAAACGGATTCCAAAGCGGATATCTACACCTCTTTTTTTGAGAAGCTTTTCCGCATAACGACTTAAGCTCTCAGGCAGCTCTCTTTCCATCAAACGGTCTTTACTATGGACTAAAATGACTCGAATCTCCTCTTTTTGAATGGTAGGAAATCCTTTTGCTAATCGCTTTACCAAGTCGTTTAATTCTGCGGCTACTTCTACCCCTGAAAAACCTCCTCCTCCTATAACATAGGTAAGAAGTCGTTTTTTAAGCTCAGGATTTGTTTCTGTAGAAGCTGCATCTATCGTCTCTATGACATGATTTCGAATTCGTAGAGCATCTGCTAAGGTCTTAAAAGGGAGAGCATGTTCATGGAGTCCTGTAGCTCCTCGAAAATCTGTGACATTTCCGAGACCCACAACGAGGTGGTCATATTGAATTTCTAGGGGTTTATGGCAAAATTGAGGAGCTAAGGTAATCGTCTTTTTTTGAAGATCAACGCTCTCTACTTCTCTCATATATAAAGCACTTTTGGGAAGTAAGCTTCGAAGAGAGCTGACTGTATCTAAAATACCGACAGATCCACCCATGACTTCTGCAAGCATGGGTTGATAGACGAAATAATTTTCTCGGTTGATGATGGCGATTTCAAATTTATCTTTATTCAAATATTTTTCGAGATGCATAGCAGTGTAGACACCACCAAATCCACCACCTAGAATGACAATTCGTTTTTTTTCCATAATAAACCCAAAACTACAGCCTTTTTTTCACTCTAGCATGGGATCTATTTTATTGAATAGGGTACTTTCTAAAAATTATTTATCAATATGAAGTTGCTGAAATTTAAAAAATAGGCCGATTTTCTTATTGAGCATGTCAACGCAAAGTTAAAATGTCCTCATCTTGAGCAAAGTTAAAATGTCCTTTTTTCATTAAGCTTTCTGGTTCATGGTTTGTGTTATATTAATGTTTAGTTATCCGAAGGAAGGCAGGGAAGCCCCCTAGGGGGCTCGCG
>PVBE010197955.1_pt1 | contig 14227 bp, 10 predicted proteins | sample 1631181 | NCBI WGS metagenome assembly PVBE01 (sample SAMN08397723, study PRJNA350692) | Marine metagenome, whole genome shotgun sequencing project. | isolation source: water | place: Pacific Ocean | collected 2012-04
GTCTATAACCTGCCAGGCATCATCCAGTCCCAGCAACAACGAATAGTGTTTTGCTAAATCAGACATAAAGAAACCATCATCAATACCATCGAAAATGCCAAACCAATAACATACTACCCACTAAACTGCGCGAGGAACCTTCACTGTGAGGCGAAGAATGTCTTTGCGTTTGCAACTGATCCCCGGAGCTTTGTCGGGTGACGTGCCATTCTGCACCGCATCCGCGTGGCGTTGTCGTGTGGTCAGCAGAGACACAACCTGGAGAAGGTCGTCGCTCTGCATTGACCTCAACACCGGATTCTTCTTGAGCAACTTCTCCCTGGCAGTCCAATCGTCTCGGAGAGCAAATTCATCCGCCGCGAATGTCGCCGTTAGCAGCTCAAAAACGGTCAGGGTTACGCCCCCTGTGTTGACCTTCTCGAATACCAGGCAAACGGCTTCCTTCGGTGTGTCCTTCAGCAGTTGAATTAACGGCAACTGGTACTGCTTGAAGCGTTCGAGTACCTCTCGCTCGAAGCGATCGAACAATTTGATCCTGTCCTTCGCATAATCCCAAAACTCGTTGTGGTTACTTCGCCAGTCCGCATAGTCACGTACACGGCTGACTGGAAACAAACCGTGCTCAAACTCCTTCTCTGGCGAAGATACATCGAGGATGACTTCACCTCGAAAATTCTTGACGATGCGATCTTCGTGAACGCCGACAATCGCGTCTTCACGGTCGACGTTTTCAGTGAGAGCCTTTTCAATGTCGATGTAATACCATCGCTTTAGCCGAGCTTTGCGGACATCACGGGTTGCGACCGGTCGGCCAGACCAGAGCGACTGAAACAGTGAGGTAAGTCGCTGTTGACCATCGAGAATCAAACGCTCAGGCTTGACCGACTTGAGGCTCTCGTCGGTGCCTTCCACGGGACGAGGTTTGAACTTTACTCCTTCACCACCGGTCTCAAGTAGCATGACGGCACCGATCGGGAATGAAACGGAGACGCTGGCAAGCAGACTACGGATATGCTCGTCATCCCATACCCAGCCGCGTTGAAAGTCCGGCAGTTGAACTTCCCCAGTTTCAATATCCTTCAAGAGTTCCAGCAGTGATCGCTTCGTGCTGTCGAAATTGGTTGTCGCTGTCATAGTTCACCTTACTGTGTCGCCATAGTTGTCGCGTCATTTGGAGATTTGCAGTTGTATATGGAGTGTCTTGATTTTGTCACGGATTTGACTCTCCATGCCTTCGACTGCTTCGCGAACACTCTCGATGTTGTTCTTAGCTTCGGTACAGTTCAGCTTCATGCTTCTGATCACACCGAGCGAGTTCTGTATCTGCGCGATTGTTTCCTCTGCTGCTGCCAGGTCCGGGCCGCCCACTTCGTCGTCACGTTTGGTCGCCAAAGCTGACTCCCGCAACACTGAGTAAGCAACTTCCAGTGGAAGGCATCCGCCAACCTCATCATCAGGTTCCAGGTTGGCAATGGATCAGCCAAGGGTCTCGGCGGCGGCCCAGAAAGCCAGCATCTTGTCCCGGCCAAGGGAAGTTTCCATCGTTCCAGATGTGCTCCGGCACGGTGATCGCCCCCGGCAGTTGGCCTGTATCGTCTCGCAACGCTCGCACCATCGCTCCCATACTCGGCCAGTCATTGGGCGGTTGTGGCACGGCGCTCTCGCGGTTCATTGGCTGGTGTGGCATGCCGGTGAGCATCTGGTAGCCGCTCGACGAGTGTGCGTTATCGCCGCTGACAACGGCGCGCAACACGGCGATCTTGTCCGTCATCTTCGCTGTCAGCGGCAGCAGCTCGCCGACCCGCAGGCCCGGAGTCGCAGAATCGATCACACCAAAGTCACCGCGAATCTCTTTAGGGGCTTCGGGCTTGGGGTCCCAAGTCTCGTGCTGTGGCGTCCCGCCGACCAACCCGAACAGGATCACCGATTTTGCCTTTCCGAAGGCCCCAGAACTCGTGACGCCAGCTTCACGCGCTTCCAGTAAGGAACTCAACGAAAGGCTTCCCAAACTGATTCCACCCACGCGCAACAACTCACGACGACTGATTCCATCACAAAGTCGAGTTCCTTGGTCGAGCAAGCGAAGCATCGAGGACCTTTTCGGCGTGGAACGAGTATTGAATGGGGAGGTCATTAATCCCATGATTTTCGCCGCATCCGAGCGGGAATGCAACGGCGAATCAGTAGCAAGCCGCTCTAGCACGTTGTCAATCGAAGATTGCTAGAATACAAGCGTCTTAAGGTTAGCTTGATTCCAATCCATATTTCGATCGCGCGCCATCAGACCAATAAATCGCTTCACCATCCATATCGGATCTCGTTCTCATGAAACAACTACAAAACCACATGTCACTATTGTTGATCGCATTCTTTTCCGGCACTTTCGTTTGCCCGTCGCTTGCTGACGAGCCGAAGCAAGGTGACGTGAAGAAGTTAGACCTTGGGAAAAGTGTTCACCTTGAACTTGTCTATATCCCGCCAGGCAAATTCATGATGGGCAGCACGGCTGCGGAAAAGAGCTGGGCAACAGGCATCGAAGGCGGAGCACAACCTGGAACAGACCGAGAGAAGTTCGAAGGCGAGCCACGACCGATGCGGGTCAACAAAGGACTTTGGATGGGGCGCACTGAGGTCACCCGAGGGCAGTTCCAGCGATTCGTCGAAGAGTCGGGTTACGTCACGGGCGTGGAACAACCGAGCGGGATGACGCAGGTATTTGATCATGAATGGGATCGATACTATTACGGAACAAAGATCAAACACCCGTGGAAGTCGGTGGCTGACAAAAGCTGGCGCGATCCAGGTTTCCGAATGCCAATGAAGGACAACTATCCCGTCGTTTGTATCAGTTATCAGGACATGAAAGCCTTTTGCCGCTGGCTCACAAAAAAGGAACGCCAGGCCAGCCGGTTGCCTGAAGGATTGGAAATCCGTCTTCCGACCGAAGCCGAATGGGCTTATGCCTGTCGCGGCGGAAGCCAGAAGAGTCATTACTTCTGGTGGGGCGACGATCTCATGGAAGGCAAGGGTCGGTTCAACATATCAGCCGTCGACTTTCTTCCAGGACGCGACACTGTCTGGCCTCTGGCGAACGCTCCGTGGAGTGACGGCTTTGCCTTCCTGTCGCCCGTGGATCACTACGGAGAAAAAGGACGAAACGGTTTCGGACTGGCGGACATGTGTGGTGGTGTGTGGGAATTTGTGCTCGATGATTTCGATCCCGAAGGCGGACATGAGGAGCTTCACTACAAGAACAAAGAGAAGCTTTTGGTATCGCGACCGGTGTGCCGTGGCGGTAACTACTTTGATGTTCCCGGCAATGCGCGTTGCGCCGTCAGGCTGGGCATTGCGAGCGTTTCGTACTCCGACTCCCGCGACGGATTCCGGGTCTGCCTCGGTATTCCCCAAAAAACCGTCCCCGTTTCACGAACACAATAGCGATTTCGGTTGCGACCAAGGAACGGTGCAGTTAAACCGGACGACACCCAGCGCTGTTTCGGCACCACGGTATGACCAGCGTTACGATTCAAAAAAGGCGGACTTGATGAACCGATACGCCTTGATCCTGATTCTTTTGCTACCAACGCTCGCCAGGGATTGTATCGGGCTCCGCCCTTGAGGTAGGAGCAGATGTAGGGCCGGTTCCCACCGGCCGGAACGTGATTGCAACAAAACCACCGCAGGTTGTGATCAGCGGTTTGCAAGCGAATCAACTATTCGCACGCCAGACGAAAACGGCCGGTGGGAACCGGCCCTACTTAATTACACCGAGTACATTGGCTTCCGAAGTCTGACCGCGGGGCGTGAAATTGCAGCCTTGTTGTGTCGACGTTGGACAGGCGAGACGATTGCGAGCTTGTCGAAGAAATTCGGTTTAGCTCACCCCGACAGTGCATCCAATCTGATTCGCCGTGCTAAACTACGTTTAGAGAAATCGAGAGAGTATCGCCAAGCGATAGACGATATTGAACACAATTTAGACCTGAAAACCGAAAACCCAGCCTGACCCCCGCGAAGCGTTCCTCAGCACCCAGTCTCTTGGGGCCGCAGCTACTCCGATCTTCAGAATCGGAGAGCCTGCTTTTGATTGTGTTCACAGCCGACTCATTCAGAATAGACTCTCTCATTCATGAACCTGATCAACCGAAGTAAATCAGAAGATGAAATTCCCCTTTCAGCTCTCCTCAGTTGCTCACCTGTATGCCACGGTCGCTTTGCTTTTGGCTCTGCTCGCTTCACCCAGTGCGAACGCTGACTCCAGCCAGTCACTCAAAGGCGCCAAGCCCAACATCATCTTCATCCTCTCCGATGATCTCGGCTGGGGCGATCTGGGCTGCTACGGCCAGGCACAAATCCTCACTCCTAACATCGACCGCCTCGCCAGCGAGGGCATGCGTTTCACCAACGCCTACGCTGGCAACTCGGTCTGCGCGCCGTCCCGGTCCTGCCTCATGCAGGGGCTCCACCCCGGCCACGCCCACGTCCGCGGCAACGCCTACAAGGGTTACCGCGAAGGCCTCTTCAAGAAAGACGTCACCGTCGCCGAAGTTCTCCACGAGGCCGGCTACGCCACCGGCCTCTTCGGCAAGTGGGGCCTCGGCCTCTCCAGCCAACCCGACGCCGTCCCCACAAATCAGGGCTTCGACGAATTCTTCGGCTACCTCAACCAACGCAAGGCCCACTCCTACTATCCCGCCTACCTCTGGGAGAAAAAATCCAAGATCGAATTCCCCAAACACGTGGGCCACGATCACAAGCAGCAGAGCCAGTACGACGCCGAAGGCCGCGTCCGCCCCCACGGCATTGAAAACCCCAACGACGCGCAGTACTCCTTCGACCTCATCCACGCCCGCTCGCTGGACTTCATTCGGCGGCATGCCAAAAAAGATCGGGCGCAGCCCTTCTTCCTCTACCTCGCCCCCACCATTCCGCACGGACCGCTCATCGTCCCCGAACTCGGCCCTTACAAAGACAAAAACTGGTCCATCGGAGCCAAAGAATGGGCTGGCATGGTGACCCGCCTCGACGCCGCCGTCGGCGACGTCCTCGCTCTTCTCGAAGAACTCGATCTCGACGACAACACTCTCCTCCTCTTCGCCGCCGACAACGGTCACTGCAACGATGGTTACGATCGCGACAAATCCGTCACCACCATTGGCGATCACTTTAACAGCTACGGCCCTACCCGCGGCCTTAAAGGCGAGAGCTACGACGGCGCCTTCCGCGTCCCCGCCATCGCCCGCTGGCCTGGCAAGATTTCACCCGGCCAGATCAACGACCACTCCTGGGCCTTCTGGGATTTCCTCCCCACCGCTGCCAAAGTCGCTGGTATCCCGGCCGCGGACCTCCCGCCCACCGACGGCATCTCCATTCTCCCCACCCTCATCGGCGAACCCTCCCGGCAAAAACAACACGAATACCTCTACTGGGAATACGGTGGAAGCCAGGCCATCCGCACTGGAAAGCACTTCGCTCACCGCACCAAAGGCGGCCTCGTCGAACTCTACGACCTCGAAAAAGATCCCCAGCAAAAAAACGACCTCGCCACCGCCAACAAGAAACTCGCCGCCAAGGTCCTCACCTGGATGAACGCCTCCCACACCCCGTCCACCGTCTGGCCCACCCCCGGCGAATCCACCACCGACTACAAGGCCCGCCTCAAAAAACTCGGCATCCCCCCATACCCCGTCAACATCGACGGCTGACCGAAAAGAAAGAGGTGTCAATCGAATCACCGGCGAATGCCAGTCATGTGGGGCGACGGTTTGAAGCGATGGATGACAGCGAGTTGGTAAACGAAATATTGAGATGGAAAGACTTGAAACATGTCGATTGCCCCCTTTTTCGCGCCACGGTGTCGGAGCGGCGGGGTTGAAAAAGCAATTTCCTAGCAGTAAGCGGTCGCGATCTCTTTTTTGGCGCGCCATTTCCGGTGTCGGAGCGTTTGGGCTCGCCCTTGTCTTTTCATCGACCGCTGAAGCCCAACCTGCTCCCGAGGCTCAGCTATTCCGGCGTATCGCGATTCCCGAGTCGTATCTCGTGACCGAGGACGAACACACCTTCGGCGGCGATCTTCGCATCGGGGACTTGAACGGCGATGGGCGCTGCGACTTGCTCGTCTATCGCAGCAGACACAGCGGCCCCTACGGACCGGCGGTCGGTGGATTCAAGCCGTGCTTTCTCGGTGCGTTCGACATGGATGGAACGAAGCTCTGGAGCACGGGAGGCGGTGGCACCCATCCCGTTCGACCGGGCTCGGTGGCGATTCACGACCTCGACGGCGACGGCGCCGCGGAGGTGATCAACTTCTGGCATGAACCACGCACCGAAATCGCTGCCGATTGGCAGTCGCTGACCGACATTGTCGTGCAGATTCGCGATGGCAAAACCGGCGAGGTCATTCGTCAGGCTGCGCCAAAGGAGATCACGCAACGTCGTTGTCGCGATAAAGGCAAAAAACTGTCCATGGGACGCCGAACCGCGAACTGGGTTCATCAGCGGATTCTTGTCGCCAACTTCCGCGGGACGGATCGCCCTCGGGACTTCGTGATCAAACTCGGCGCCACGCACGTGGCGTTCGACGATCGACTGAACGTGCTGTGGACCTACACAACCGAATGGGTCGAGTACAGTAAATGCCCCGCGTATATCCCGGCCGTTGGAGATCTCGACGGCGACGGACGCGACGAGGTCAACAGCGGTTACTTCCTGCTCGACCACGACGGCAAGCCGCTTTGGAAGCGAAGGCTTGGCGACAACATGGACTCGGTGGCGATCACGGCTTGGGACGATGGCCACGTGCGAGCCATCTGTTCCGGCTTTGGACACATCGTGGATGCTCGTGGAAAAGCGCTTCTTTCAGTCGGCAAAAGCGAAGTTCCACACGGTCAGGAAGTTCGCGTCGCCAACCTGCGCGACGACTTTCCCGGACCGGAAATGGTGATCCGACACAAGGGGCACACTCCCGATGCGATTCTGGTCAGCAGCGAAACGAACCGCATCGTCAGCCGGTTACAGCTCAACGCATCGCCAACCAACGTCGGCATGGAGCCCGTCTTCTGGAACGGCCCCGACAAAGCCGCGTTGCTTTATAACGGCGGCTGGTTGTGGGATCTGAAAACGGCAAACGGAAATCTGCTTCCCGATCTCCCGCCACCCAACGGCGGCAAGGTTCATCGCATGGGCTTCTACCACGCCATTCCCGCCAACCTGTGCGGAGACGATCGCGAAGAACTCGTCCTCTGGGATCCGACCGCCACCGATGTTTTCATCTATACTCCCAAGCCGCTCGATCAGTCCGCCTATCGCGCCTATCGTGCCGGGTTGAGACAATACAACCCACGAATCATGGATTAAGAAATTGATGAGAACACCTTCGCCACTCTTCTATTGCATCGTCAGTCTGATCTTTCTTGCAGGATCAGCGTCTGCTGAATCGCGGGAGCGAGTCACTCTTGCACGTGCTGGCAAGTCATCTTGCGTCATCGTTCAAGCCGACAACGCGACGGAGCCGGAGAAGTTTGCCGCGAAAGAACTGGCGACGTTTCTGAAGCGAGTGACCGGTGCTGAGTTTCCGATTGCTGCGGAACAGTTATTGACTGACGATCGGGCGAGTCGAATCTATGTCGGTTGGACTCGATATGCGACGCGGCGCGGTGTCGATACGTCGAAGCTCGGCGAAGAAGAGTGGGTTATCCGTACGATCGACGACGATCTTGTGCTCACCGGCGGGCGGCCTCGCGGGACGATGTATGCGGTTTATGAATTCCTCGAAGATCACGTCGGATGTCACTGGCCGGATCGGAAGACGGAGGTTATCCCGTCAAAGCCGACACTGGAAGTTGGGCCGCTCAACATTCAGGCGGAGCCGCATTTCTGGCAGCGGCAGTTGCATTCGCCGACCGGATCGCCGGACAACCACTGGCTCTTTCTGGTTCGCAACAGGAACTACCGCTACGACTTCAAAGGACGGGCTGCAGACGGTTTCTTTCCGCAGGGGGCATTCAGTCGGATTTCCAGCCCGCGAACGAGCATTCACAGTTTCTCGACGTTCGTAAACGGAAAGGACTGGTTCGACTCGCATCCGGAGTATTTTTCGTTGGTCGGCGGGAATCGCGTTCCGGCACTTACAGGCGCGGGGCCCGGCCAGCTGTGCCTGACGCATCCCGATGTGCTGCGAATGACCGTCGCGAAGCTGCGCGAGTTTATCAAGGCGGATCGAGCGGAAGCGACGGCGAATGGATTTGCTCCGCCGAAGGTCTACTCGGTCACTCAGAACGATATTTATCGCGCTCATTGTGAATGCGACAACTGTCAGGCAATTGCGACTCGCGAGGGCGGCGAGAGCGGGCCGCTCGTTGCCTTTCTAAACGCCGTCGCCAAGGACATCGAAAAGGACTACCCGAACATCCTCGTCGGCACACTGGCTTACAATCTGACATCCACGCCGCCGAAGCACATTCGACCGAGGAACAATGTGCTCATCGGCTGGTGCGATGTTTACAGCAAAGTCGACGGCATCCGGCCGCTGTCGCATCCGCTGAATGCTCGAAACTACGGCGAAATCACCGGCTGGGGCAAAGTAGCGCCGCGGCTGGCGATCGGCGACGATTACTGGACGGCTCTCGCTTATTACAAATACTTCCCGACGCCGTACGCGATGATCGACTGCGTGGCGAAGGACATCAAACTATTCGCCGATCAAGGAGCCGAAAGCTTCTTCGCCGAGACGCCGGATTACGTGGACGCCAGCCAGCAGTTCATCCCCCTGAAGTTCTGGCTCGGCTATCAGTTGCTGGTCGATCCACAGCAACCCGCCGAGCCGTTGATCAAAACATTCATGGATGGCTACTTCGGCGAGGCAAGCGACCCAATGCGGGAGTATCTTCGTTACCTGCGAAAGCGAATCGACGTTGATGCACAATTCAAGAAGCTGCGCGACGAGCCACACAAACTGGCGTATCTCGATCTGGAATTCTTCAAGACAGCGCAGACGCTCTTCGACAAAGCGGAGTCACGTGTCGAAGCGGCCAGTCTGGAAGCGAAGCAGATCGCAGTGGAACGCTTCACTCTCGACGGAGCCTTGCTGTTCCTGTGGCCGTGGCTCGAACGCAAGCTGCCCGCCGGCGAAACGATGCCGTTCGACCGCGTCGCCGTGATTCAGCGCTACGAGCGAGGCTGGAAAACTCTGGTGAGCTCCCGTTACTCGCGCATCTACACGCAGGACAAGAACTCGTTCAATGCCGACGGAAAGATGCTCCAACGCATGCTGAGCCTGTTCCGCAATTCACAGCTCCCCGATCAATTCCGCGACCTGCCGCCGCGCGACGTGGCCGACTTCAACTGGCTGACCTTTTCTCAGATCACGCCCCGCCAGAAGCTCGTCCCCGATCCGGACGCCGTCGGCGGGATGACCGCAACCTTCACCGTCCGCAACCGCATCCAACGCGCCGAAGAAGGCGGAACCGCCGCCGAAAACAGTGACGCCGAGCAACACCGTAAACCGCTCGTCTTCGGAACCGGCATCGGCAAGCGGCTCAGCGATAAGAAAACAATCACGATCCGCCCCGAAGACATCCCGCAGGACGGCAAGTATCATCTATACCCCCTCGGCCGGATTCGCGTTCAGGAAGGAACAACCGTCTGGGCGCTCGAAGGCGGCCGGTTAGGCGTCAACGTCGATCGCGTTGTCGACCGCAAAGCCAAAACCGCAAAGGCCAATGAGTGGAACGCCTATATCTCACTGAAGCTGCAAGGTCCGGCCTATGTCAAAGGATCGAAGGATCCCAACGGAGCATGGATGGACCGCGTTGTGTTGGTAAGTCCGCAGTGAAATAGACCGACTACATGAGGAACTGAAAAAATGTCTCACGAGTCGCAGTTCAGTCGCCATGAAATGCACTTGTCCATAGCCAATAAAGGGATCAATTGAACAGATGAACCTCGCACTCACTCGACTTGTCAGCGCCATCCTTCTGATGTTCTGCATCGTTTCCAATGCAGCGGAAGCGATCGATGTCGGCTCACGCCGGGAACTCTTCGTTGGAGATCAATTGGTCGGCAGAATGGACAACGTGAGCTTCCGCCTGCACGAGCCCCGCAAGGGGCAACGTCCGAAAAGCCCACTGCCGATCGTCTATAGCACGATCATCAAGGACGGCGATCTGTATCGCGGCTATTACCGAGACATCCGCAAGGGCTATCAGGGCAAACTGCACGACGGGCATCCCGGTGAGATCACCTGCTACGCCGAGAGCCGCGACGGACATGAATGGACCTTCCCACAACTGAAAATCGTTGATGCCGAAGGGATGCACGGCAGGAACGCCATCTGGGATGGCAAACACATGTGCAGCCACAACTTCTCGCCTTTCCTCGACGCGAATCCGCCAGCGTCTGCCGAAACACGCTTCAAGGCGCTTGGCGGCGTGTTGGCAAGCGGGGGCCTTCGCGCGTTCGGATCGCCAGATGGTATCCATTGGAAGCTTGTGCAGGAGGAGGTGGTCATGAAACCCGTGGGTGGCTATTCCTTCGACTCGCAGAACGTCTCCTTCTGGTCGGTCGTGGAAAAGCAATACGTCTGCTACCACCGCACCTTCCAAACACCGTACGGAAAACTGCGCACCATCCATCGACGGACTTCGAAGGACTTCATCAATTGGAGCCAGCCGGAGGCCATGAATCCCAACCTTCCCAAGGAACATCTCTACACCAGCCAGACCCATCCTTATTTCCGCGCGCCGCACATCTACGTGGCCACACCCACGCGATTTCGCCCCGACCGCGGCAGTTCCACGGACATCCTGTTCATGTCCACCCGCGCGGGCTCAACACGCTACGATCGCCTATTCACCGAAGCCTTCATTCGCCCCGACCGCGATCCCGAGCGTTGGGGCAATCGGTCCAACTACGTGGGACTCAACGTGGTGCCGACCGCGCCCGGCGAAATGAGCCTCTATCACAAGGACGGTTTTCGTTACACGCTGCGAACTGATGGGTTCATCTCCGTCCGGGCCGGAGCGACCGTGGGAGAACTGATTACAAAACCCGTCCGATTCAGCGGTTCGAAACTTGAGATCAATTACAGCTGCTCCGCGGCCGGCGGATTGCGCGTCGAGATTCAGGACGCCAAGGGTCAGACCATTGCAGGATTCGACCTGGCGGATGCCAAGGAATTGATTGGAGACAGCATCTCGCAACAGGTGGAATGGAAGAACAACCCCGATCTCGGCAAACTTGCCGAGAAGACCGTCCGGCTCCGCTTCTCAATGCTCGAAGCTGATCTGTTCTCGTTCCAGTTCCACGACTGAAGAGTGTCAATGCAACATCAGCACGCCTCCGTTTCTTGCATCATGGGAGACTGACCACATGACGAACTCCAGCCGCAGGGAGTTTTTGAAGGATTCCACAAGCACCACATTGGGGATCACCGGCGGGTTTACGCTGCTGGCCGATGCGCGATCGGCCCGAGCGACACCGGCCAACGACAAGCTCAACTTGGCGATCATCGGATGTCGCGGGCGTGGCAATACTCTGGCGCAGGCGTTCGCCGCTCGGAGCGATTGCGAATTCACCTGGTTCTGTGACGTCGATCCCGAGATGTACGCCACTCGGGCCAAAGGTATCGCCGCGAAACAGGGCGGCAGCATGCCGAAGTATGCCAAAGACTTTCGCAGGATGCTGGAAGACAAGTCGGTCGACGCGGTCATCATCGCCACGCCACCACACTGGCACACGCTGGCGACGATCTGGTGCTGCCAGGCCGGCAAAGACGTCTACTGCGAGAAGCCACAAAGCCACAACTGCTGGGAAGGAAAGCAGGGAGTCAGGGCGGCGCGAAAGTACAATCGCGTCGTTCAGATCGGGTTACAGAATCGCTCAGCTCCGTACCTCCACGCCGCGAAGAAGTACATCACCGACGGCAGGCTCGGCAACATCGACCTCGTGCGCGTCTTCAACCAGAAGGGCGAGGCCAACTTCCCGATGGCCGAGGACAGTGATCCTCCTGCCGGTTTCGATTGGGATATGTTCAACGGGCCCGCCCCGGAGCACGCCTACAACGAGACACTGCGCAGAAAGTGGCGTTACCTGTGGCGTTACGGCGGCGGCGACATGCACTATGACGGCATTCATCAGGTCGATATCGCACGGTGGCTGGCTGGTGTGGACTATCCGAAATCCGTCTTTTCGCATGGCGCCCGTTACAATCGCGACGGGGCGGCAGAGACGCCGGACACGCAGTTGTCCGTGCTCGAATTCGACGACCTGATGATGACGTTCGAACTGACGCTCAACACGCCGTACATGCTCAAGGCCGATCACGGAATACGCGACGGTGACATGTATCCGCATTGGCCGCAAAACGCCGAGCGTGTGGAGATCTATGGCAGCGACGCGATGATGGTTGTGGGGCGAATGGGATCCGGCTGGCAGGTATATATTCGCCCGAAGAGCCGCAAACCGGTTGTCCGCGACGAAATGTTTGGCCGCTTTCCCGACGCACCGCATCAGCAGAACTTCGTCGATTGCGTCCGCACTCGGAAGACGCCCAACGCCGACATCGAACAGGGCCATCTCAGCACGCTGCTCGTGCATTACTCGACCAACAGCTACCGCCTCGGTGGAGAGAAGCTCACGATCAATCCGGCGACCGAAGGCATCGTCGGCAACGAACGAGCACAAGCGTTGCTCACGCGGAGGTATCGTTCTCCATGGGTTGTAGAGGAAGAAGTGTGAGATCACGTGAGTGACATGTCTCGATAAACAAACCGAATCCAAGAGACCGGCCCCATTCGTGCAATCGCAAAGTCATTAAACAGAATCGAGTCAAATCCATGAATGGACTTCTACTCCTGTTGCCGGTTCTTTGACTCGCGTAGTGTCAAGAACATCGACCTAGCATTTTGTTCGTTGAAACTTAGTCGTAACAAGAGTTTGTTATTTGAATCTTCGACAAGATCATGCAGTTTTTGACGTCGACGGCCAGAGTCGATTGCGCAGATCAGTTTGACGGTAGGCATCGTTCCGGATCGACGCTGCGTTGCGGTAGTAGAATCTCAACACACCGCCAAGCCGTTCACGAGATGAAATCTTGCCCGCAATTCGACAGACATCGTCTCGAAGCTCGATCAGCCTGTAACCAAGACCTTGGTGATTCCGTTCAGCATGATAGTGATCGACATACTGTTCCACTATGTTCCGCAACAAAGGGTCACCGAAATTGATCATGCGATTTATCCCCATTTTGCATCCGGTCGACCACCCCGGATGAAGTTGGTCAGGTGCGTTTCTTGCTTCGGTGGAATCGACCTCCGGAGTTTTGCACCGCGCTAAAACTACAGAGGTTTGGCACACCGACGCAGGTTGCGCTCCAATCGTATCACAGGCCATCACGCCCCTCGTTAGGGTGGATTTATGGCCGCAATTCCCAGACCTTCTACCTGACGACCGCCCGCCGTCGTCGCCAGCCGACAGGCTCGGCGGACGCAATTCCCATCAAGCATCGCCGTGCTAAGCGCCGCCAGGATGGTGTCTCCCGCTCCGCACACATCCCAAACCTCCGTCGGCTCGGCGGGCAAATACCAAATCCCCCCATCTTGCTCGGCGGCCACCAGCCCATGTCCGCCGAGCGTAACGACAACGTGGCAATTGCATGCGTCCGCCAGTCGTCGTGCCATCGCAAGCGGATGACCGTCGTGGTTTCCGGCGACTTCCGTTGCTTCGGACCAGTTCGCCTTGATGAGGGTGACCTGGCCGTAGTCGGACCAGTCTCGCGATCGGGCGGGATCGACCAGTATCGGCACACCGGCGAGGCGAGCCCGGTCGCCGAGGGCTTGCAGCAGGCTCGACGTACAAACGCCTTTGCCGTAATCCGAAACGAGCAACATATCGCCGAGCGGAACTGCGGACAGGAACTGTGCTGCGTTGTCGCTGATCGACGTCGTCACCTCGCGATCGCAGCGGTCAGGTCGTAACTGCCCGCGAGCAACAATTCGCTGTTTCCACGTTGTCGGTCGATCGTCGATCCACAAGTGTGGTTCAATGCCGTTGGAATCAATCAGACGTCGTAACCGATCGCCGGGTTCATCCCGTAGGGTCAGTTAACCAGGCTCTGAGCCATTATCGAAAAGGAACTTTATGCCATAGCAAGCAACTGGAAGCCTTTCCGGGTAAGGTCGATCCAGCCGCCCGGTATCGCTGCGTTGCAGCGAGAGTTTGACGAGGTGAA
>PVBE010314117.1_pt1 | contig 14227 bp, 14 predicted proteins | sample 1631181 | NCBI WGS metagenome assembly PVBE01 (sample SAMN08397723, study PRJNA350692) | Marine metagenome, whole genome shotgun sequencing project. | isolation source: water | place: Pacific Ocean | collected 2012-04
AGAATGCTCCAGAATACTATACAAAATCGGTGAAAATCGGCAATGTTGCCAGAATACTCTGGCATTTCCTGGCATTTCCTGGTTGTGTGGAAGTCCTTGATCTGAGAACTTTAAATCCCCTGGATATCGAGGCTGTTTATGCCTCGGTGAGAAAACACAACAAATGCCTGGTTTTGACCGAAGAAACCATTGACAACAGCTTTGCTGAATCATTGGCTGGCAGAATTTCCCGGGATTGCTTCGAACAACTGGACGCACCTGTGCAAATTATCGGCTCGCAGAACATACCGGCAATTCCATTGAATTCAACCCTGGAAGAAACGATGTTGCCCTCGGTGACCCAGGTTGCTTCGATGTTCGACTATCTGCTCAATTATTGATTGAGAATCCGTAACTTTGCAGCCTGTTTGAAAATCGGATAATCTTTATCTATCTGCGTTTCAGGCTTTTTCACCCAAGATTCGGTGCATTTTGTCGCCATCAGAAAATAGAAATGGGTGAACACCGTAAACTTTAAAAATAAAACAGACTAAAATGGCTTATTTCTTCACTTCCGAATCCGTTTCGGAAGGACACCCCGACAAAGTCTCTGATCAAATCTCAGATGCACTGCTCGACCACTTCCTGGCACTTGACCCGGATTCAAAAGTAGCTTGTGAAACTCTTGTAACCACTGGATTAACCGTTTTGAGCGGTGAGGTGAAAACAAAAGGGTACATCGATGTTCAAAGTATCGCGCGTGATGTGATTCGTGGAATTGGATACGACAAATCTGAATATCAATTCGATGCTGATAGTTGCGGAGTAATTTCTGCCATTCATGAACAATCACCAGATATAAACCAAGGCGTTGTTGAAGGCGAAGGCTTACACAAAGAACAAGGTGCAGGCGACCAGGGAATGATGTTTGGCTATGCGAGCAACGAAACCGACACCTACATGCCCTTGGCTTTGGCAATTTCACACCTCATGTTGGTAGAACTTGCTGATCTCAGGAGAGCCGGAAATGAAATAGACTATTTACGACCAGATTCAAAATCGCAGGTAACGATTGAATACGGAGATGATAACCAACCAGCCAGAATTGAAGCTGTTGTGCTTTCAACCCAGCACGATGATTTCGATGATGAGAAACGAATGTTGGAAAAAATCAAGAAAGATGTAATACATATCCTGATGCCAAGGGTGTTGGCCAAACTTCCTGCTCGTGTTCAGGGTTTGTTTGGTGATGACGTAAAATATCACGTCAATCCCACCGGCAAATTCGTAATTGGTGGCCCACACGGTGATACGGGTTTGACTGGTCGAAAAATCATTGTTGACACGTATGGTGGCAAAGGTGCCCACGGTGGTGGAGCATTCTCAGGAAAAGATTCTTCGAAAGTTGACCGTTCGGCTGCTTATGCAACCCGCCACATTGCTAAAAACCTGGTTGCTGCCGGAGTTTGTGATGAAGTTTTGGTGCAAGTTGCCTATGCAATTGGAGTCGCGCAACCCATGGGATTGTTCGTAAACACTTATGGAACATCAAAAGTGGATATGAACGATGGCGAATTGGCTGCAAAAGTTCTTAAAATCTTTGACATGCGTCCAGCTGCAATTGTAGAAAGGTTTAAACTGAAAAGCCCAATCTACCAGGAAACCGCAGCTTATGGACACTTCGGCAGGACCAGCGAAACTGTAACAAAATCATTCAACATAAACGGTGAAACCATTGAAAGAGAAGTGGAACTTTTCACCTGGGAAAAACTTGATTACGTTGATCGCGTGAAAGAAACACTCGGCATCGCAGCCAACGCGATGGCTTAAAGCAAATACACACAAAACAAGAAAGCCTGGCCGAATGTGCCAGGCTTTTTTATTTCAGGTAACTGTCAACCAATTCGCGTAGGCATCCTTCACCACCTTTGGCGTGCAGGATCACCTTTACCGTTTCCCGAATTTCTTTTGATGCATCTGCCGGACAAGCCGAAAGACCAACTCTTTTAAGAACTTCCAGGTCATTCAGATCATCGCCAACATAAGCCACCTGTTCCAAGGTTATCCCCAATTTTTTTATCCATTTGGCCATTATTACCTCTTTCTTCTCCTGTCCGACATAAATGTATTTCACACCAAACATCCCAGCTCGTTTTGAGATTACGCCATCCACAAATCCAGAACTCAGAAAACCCAATTCCATACCTCGCTGCTTTGCAAGTTTAAGGCCCAATCCATCCTTCACATTGAACTTCTTGAACTCATCACCCTTTTCAGTAAAGTTCATCCCACCATCCGTCAATACGCCATCAATATCGCTGACTAAAAACCGGATGTCCTGATCAGGATTAAAAGTGAGGCTGTAGCGCAAATCAACTTTCAGCAATTGGTCAACACTAACATGAAACATGTCAGCGATATCAAGTAGCTGGTTCAAATTGGGTTCTGATTTTCCCTGTTCGCACTGAACCACCCATTCGGCCGTCTGACCCAGTTGCTCCGCTATTTCGGTCAGTGAATTTTCCTGCTTTTCTCTCAGGAATCGGAAGTTAATTGGAAATGACATGATTAGTTTTTAGCCATTAGCTTATAGAGATTGCTTTCAGGAAGAAATCAGTTTTGAAGACATCAGGCATACTGGTTTTCCAATTCGTGGACTTTCTCCTTTAACCATTCACGATTAGCGATTTCCATGGTTTGCTCAATCTCCTGTTTCAGTTTATTCAGTTTCTTAGGGTCTTTTGGAGGCAATTTCACCAGGCGATTTACAAACTTCAGGAGGTTTTTGCTGATGGTTTTTTGGTATTCAGAAATGCTCTTGTTCCTGCGAAGATATACCTTAAAAGCATCCATCAGGGAGAGCAGTGGGTCAACTTCATCGAGCTCATAGTAGGTCCTCAGCAACATGAATCGACAATCCACGGCATAGAAAACATCCGTCAATTCCACCTGGTGCAGTAGCTCCAGCGTTTTATCATATTCTTTCAGATGGAAATGATACAATGCCATGTTATAAGTAAATGCATTCTCACGCATGGCAGGGCTAATCTTCACATGAAACTCGTTGATGAAATCGTGAACCCATTCCAATTTCCCCAAACGCAAACCCACATTCACGATATTCTTGAAATGCTGGGGCGAAAGGTATTTGCTGTCTGGCAAACCGCCATTATCCAGCAGCAGTTTGTAAATCTCAAATAGCTCTTCCAGGAATTCAGGATGTCCGCTGTTGATTTTCTTGATGCAATAATTCTGAGCAAACAAATACATATCGCGCAATTCATCTATCATGAAACGCGATTCGTGGCCCATCAATAAACCCATCAGCTTGAAATAGTGCTCCTGGTTTTCAGGCTCAATAAGCGTGAGAAGAATAAGTTTATAAATAGAGATGGATGGTACCGTGGAATAATCGCTCTTGTCGAGGTGGGCTAGAATTTCTTCTAACAGATCGATGCTGTAATCTGATGCCATCACGTTTGAGCGATTCACCAATTCACAGCAATATTTAAGTTTTGTGTTGATGTAAAACAGATCGAGATTGCTCAACACTTGCGGTAAATTGGTTTCAACGACCCGGTTCTTTCTTGTGTTCATGAACATGTACTCCCGTTCTTCGACCAGGTAATTCTCGAGCAACACTTTGAAATCCGTTTCCCGCTTATCGACTTGTGATTTTTTTAAACTTTGAATACACGACTCAAAAAGTTTATCGAGATGTCGATCGGCAAGCGCAGACAATAGCAATTCACGCTTTACGAAATCCGACCGCTCCATTTCACGGATCGTCAGAAAACGTTCCGCCAGTCGCACCAAATCTGTGGCGAGATACCTTAAACGCTGCATGTCGAATTTGGTTTTGGGGAAAACCAATTTGAACAGCTTTTCTCTTTCCAGAAATTCTGCATTGAATTTGGGATGAGCATCAGCAACTGTTTCGAGCAGATGCATTACCTCCTCGTTCATGTTAAATGCGGAGCATTTGCTAAACGCTTTGAAGTCCTTCAATTCGCGAGGGGTGAAGGTTTGTAATATTTCCAGGAGTTTACTTCCGTACACTACTTAATTTCTTCGATAAACTAAAATATCCTCCGGATTCAATGTTGTAATGAATTCACTATTAAAAGGCGTTTTCACCATTTCAGGCTCAAATAACGGACATTTAGCCCGAACAAGACACCCGATAAAGCTATAATTTTATTCTTTTCTTAAAATCAGGTTTGCACTAAGTTTGAATTAAATTGCAGAAACTGGCATGAAACACTTGTATTATGGCACTTTGGTTTTCCTGTTCGCTGTTTTCTTAAGCGTGAACGTTGCAGGTCAATGTGTTGGTTGCGTCAGCGATCCTCAATGTGTGATCGACAACCCACAGGGCGGAATCTGCGAGGATTTTATCGGCCCGGTGGATGGTCGTTCCTTTTCCGGAAACCTGACATTTTACATTCCTCAAAATGGAATTGACCTTGGGATTTTTGACACCAATTGGATTGGCCAATCGGTTGTAGTTGACACCCTGATCATCGATTCAATCTCCGGTTTGTTTCCTGGCCTGGCCATGAATTGCGCCCCGGGAAATTGTATTACGTACCCCAGCAATGGAGACTCTCTGAGTTGTGTTGAAATTTGCGGAACCGTATTCGGGACACCTTACACGCTTGATACTTTCTGGTTGCATTACACAGCCTGGTCGCATCACGAATTACCCATCCTCGATACGGTAATCATCACACCGCTTCCACCTGAAAGCTTTACAGATCGGGCATTCATGATCTTACTTCCTGATACTTGTTTCCTGAATTCCTGCGTATGGCCAGGCGATGCCAATAACGATGGAATAGTTGACGTTTTCGACCTGATAAACATCAGCCTTGCTTACGACTCCGTAGGACCACCTCGGCCGGATGGTTCACTAATCTGGTGGGGACAGCCCGGACCAGACTGGGGGCCAACATTTCCCGATGGCACAGATATCAAGTTCGCGGATTGTACTGGTGACGGCCTTGTAAACCTGATAGATGTGGTTGGAATCCTTTACAATTATGGGAGAACTCACGACATCATCAATCCTACTCCGGCTATTCCCGGGACACCGCCAATTACATTCGGAATTCCGGACACTATTTATACTAATTCGCAAATTCAGATTGACCTATTTATTGATACATCCGTTATAAACGTTGATGATTTGACAGGCTTTGCCTTCAGAATGGATTTTGATACCGCGCTTATTCAAAACGAATCGCTGCATCTTGAGTTTGATACCAACTGGTTCGGAATTCCATCAGCAAGATTTGCAACCATCGACACGGAATTTCAGCAAGTAGGTTTGGTAGATGGTGGGGCAATTTGGGATTTACAAGGTTTTCAAAACGACCAGGATCCTTTTGCCCAGCTTACTTTTGGAACGATTGACAACATCACCGGAAAATCCTCAGACTGTGCTTCTTTGCGGATCAAGTTTAACAATATCAAAATAGCGCTAAACGGAGTGGCGACTGTATATGACAGCGTTTCGCACACGACAATAATTTGCGAAAACCCCACAACTGTAGCCGAGTTTGAACAGCAAACTAGAATTGCAGTGATGCCCAACCCAGCCTCAGGAGAGACTGTTTTTCACTTGGAAGGTATGCAAGGCAACTCCTACAATTTCACCATTACAAACTTGAATGGGCAACGGGTTTATTACCAGGAAAATTTGTCGGAGCGTAGAATACGATTTAATTCGAGCAAACTGGAACCAGGGATGTATTTTGTTGAAGCGGTTGGAAATCAGAAACTCAGGACTCGCTTCCTTGTGATTAAATAGGCCTTAATTTTCAACGATAATGAAAATGTCCTCATCATCCTTTTTCATCCAGTACTTTTCACGGGCAAATTTTTCAATAGACTCTGCACCTCCGAAAAGCTCATGGCGATCTTGCTTTACTTCTTCAATCTGATTTTCGAAATACCCTTTCTTTTCCTGAAGTTCGCTGAGATGCAGACTCATTTTTGCCTGGTAGATCAAATCATTCTGATCGAAAAACATCATCCAAACCAACAAAAGCAGGGCTGAAAAAGCATACTTGTTCTTCAGGAATTTTGGAATGGCTGCGTAGAATTTTCGGAACGTTTGCACGGTCAAAGGCTGTGAACTCCAAATTTAATCACGACCGTGTTGAATTCTGCTTCTCCAGCAGATTTACTTTGAACACTTGATTGTGTATTCCGGCTCACGCATATTTAAAAGATGCGCCTTGAAATACCGCGGAATCACCAAGTTCTTCCTCAATTCTCAACAATTGATTGTACTTGGCCATCCTGTCGGAACGTGAAGCCGAACCCGTTTTTATCTGACCAGTATTCAGTGCAACAGCCAAATCTGCGATGGTAGAATCTTCAGTTTCTCCTGATCTGTGACTCATTACGCTTGTGTAGCCATTTCGGTTGGCCAGGTCCACTGCCTGTATTGTCTCAGTCAAAGTGCCAATTTGGTTCACCTTAATTAAAATTGAATTGGCCGTATTGGCGTCAATTCCCTTTTGCAAACGATCAACATTTGTTACGAAAAGGTCGTCACCAACCAACTGTACATTTTCACCGATGCCATCTGTTAATTGTTTCCAACCATCCCAATCATCCTCAGCCATGCCATCCTCAATTGAAATGATGGGATATTTTTCAACCCATGCCTGCCAGTAATGCACCATTTCAAGAGACGAAAGTCGGTGCCCATTCGATTTGTGGAAGTGATACTCACCAGTGTTTTCATCATAAAACTCTGATGATGCCGCATCCATGGCAATAAAAACATCCCCACCTGGCGTGTAGCCGGCCTCATCTATAGAAGCTAAAACAATCTCAATAGCTTCTTCATTCGATTTTATGTTTGGTGCAAATCCACCCTCATCACCAACATTGGTAGAATAGCCTTTCTTCTTCAAAACAGATTTTAAAGTGTGGAAAATCTCAACGCCCATTTTTAATGAATCAGAGAAGCTTTCGGCTCCAACGGGCATAACCATGAATTCCTGGAAGTCGATGCTGTTGTCGGCATGTGCGCCCCCATTAAGGATATTCATCATTGGAATAGGCAACGAACAAGCATTCACTCCTCCGACATAACGAAACAAGTGTTGATGACTCTCAATTGCAGCAGCTTTGGCCACAGCCAATGAAACAGCCAGGATAGCATTGGCGCCAAGGCTCGATTTGTTATGTGTTCCATCCACTTCAATCATGAGTTGATCAATGTATCGCTGTTCAAACACCTCGGTTCCTCGCAACTCATCGGTTATTACCTTGTTCACGTTTTCAATTGCAGAGTAAACGCTTTTACCCATGTAATTGTCCTTGTCCCCATCTCTAAGTTCGGCAGCTTCATGCTTTCCAGTGGACGCTCCTGAGGGAACAGCAGCCCTGCCGATAGCACCTATTTCGGTTAAAACATCAACTTCTATTGTTGGATTTCCTCTTGAATCTAAGATTTGTCGTCCAAGAATATCTACGATTGCACTCATTTAATTGTAGCTGTAAATTGTAAGTAAATAGGGTGAAGCACCGATTTAGCTGGCTGAAATTTGGGCAGAGCCAATCGACATATTTTCAGCTTTTGTGTCCTGTATAATGTCAACAAATAGGTCGAAAAGGTAGCGGCTGTCTTGAGGCCCTGGTGAAGATTCAGGGTGAAACTGTACTGAAAATGCTTTCTTCCCGACCACGTCAATACCCTCAATAGTATTGTCATTCAGATTGATGTGTGTGATTTCAACTGCATCAGAGTTTTTACACGCTTCGATACCAACACCAAACCCGTGATTCTGGGAGGTCATTTCGCATTTTCCGGTAACCATATTCTTTACCGGGTGATTCAATCCACGATGGCCATGATGCATTTTGTAGGTGCTAATGCCATTTGCCAGTGCTAAAATTTGGTGCCCAAGACAAATTCCAAAAACCGGCTCGTCATTCGAGAGAATCTGTTTAACCGTTTCTACGGCATAAGGCATGGATGCTGGATCACCCGGACCATTAGATATAAAATATCCATCGGGTGCCCATTCTTTCATCTCATTGTAGGCTGTTTTGGCTGGAAAAACTTTTAGGGCGCAGCCTCTTTCGGCTAAACATTTCAATATATTTTTCTTCACACCCAGGTCGAGAACGGCAATCTTCAAAGCAGCATCCACATCCCCAAATAAGTAGGGTTCAGTAGTCGAAACTTTGGAAGCCAATTCGAGGCCAGCCATGGAAGGCACATCATCCAATTTCTTTTTTAAGGCTTCACGATCCAGGGTTTCGCTCGAAATGATGGCATTCATCGCACCCTTACTCCTGATATGGCGAACCAATTTCCTGGTATCGATATCTGAAATCGCAATTAGATTATTGGATAATAAATACTCCTGGATAGAATCGGATGCTTGTTTCCTGGAATAGAGATTGGTGAAGTTTTTTACTACAAGTCCAGCAATTTTCACCGAATCAGATTCTATTTCCGCGTCAGTCACACCGTAGTTTCCGATGTGATCGTTGGTCATCACAAGGATTTGACCGAAATAAGATGGATCGGTAAACACCTCCTGGTAACCGGTCATCCCGGTGTTGAAACAGATTTCGCCAGTGGTGCTTCCAATTTTTCCTGCGGACTTGCCTTCAAAAACAGTCCCGTCTTCAAGCATTAAAACCGCTGGAACTTTGTCAAAATATTTCATGCTGATGAATCAGAATTGTTGGGGATTGGTCCTGCAAAATTACTTCAAAATGTGCGATCAGTTCAAGCCGTGCCTACGTTGTGGAAAACAAAAAAGGGAAACCTGAATAGATTTCCCTTTCGTATCATTTGGCCTGATCATTTCAGGCATCTTTCTTTTCTTCTTCGTCTCCTTCTGATTGGTCTTTAGCCTCATCCGTGTCAGATTTTTCTTCTTCCGCAGCTTCGGGCTCCACTTCTGAAGCTTCACTTTCATTAGCTTCTGCGACCGGTTCTTCCGTGGAAACTTCTTCTGCTGCCGCTTCCGGAGTTGTTTCTTCTACCGGGGTTTCTTCCATCACCGCTTCTTCAACTTCCGCTGCTTCTGCAACGGCTTCTTCCACTACAGGTTCCTCGGTTGCAGTTTCTTCAGCTACTGGCTCTTCAATCGGTGGAGCTTCTTCGGCTGGTACAGCTTCCACAACTTCAGCGACTGGTTCTTCTGCTGCCATAGGTTCCTCGGGGGCAACTTTTTCTGCTACTACCTCTTCTACTGGTGCAGCCTCTTCTGTTACAACTTCAGCAACGGGTTCTTCAGTTACAACTTCTTCTACCACCGGAGTTTCTTCTGCACCAACTTCTTCAACAACGGCTTCAGCTACTTGCTCTTCCTGAACTGCATCTTCAACCGCTTCTTCGGCCACTGCATCTTCAACTACATCAGCTGCCACTGCGCCAGTTGCTGCCGCTTCGGATTTTGATTTACCACCCCTTCTTCTACGCTTTTTACTTCCAGAAGTAGATTTGGCCTCTTTCAGCAGGTTATCATTGTAATCTACAAGCTCTATCAAGCACATTTCTGCATTGTCACCCAAACGATACCCGGTTCTTAAGATTCGAGTGTATCCTCCCGGACGATTAGCCACTTTAGAAGACACCTCTCCAAAAAGTTCCTTGATAGCTTCCTTGTTTTGAAGGTAGCTGAAAACCACCCTTCTTGAATGGGTTGAATCTGTTTTGGATTTGGTGATCAGTGGCTCAACATACTTCCTCAACGCCTTTGCCTTGGCAACGGTAGTATTGATCCGCTTGTGCATGATCAGGGAAGTAGCCATATTCGAAAGCATCGCTTTACGATGGGCGCTTGTCCTGCTGAGATGATTAAATTTCTTACCGTGTCTCATCGTTTTCCGCTAATTAATTGGTTGGCTGAATTGCAGCCTATTCTTCAATGATTTTGAATTTGGAAAGATCCATGCCAAATGACAGGCCTTTCTCATTAATGAGTGCTTCAATTTCCATCAGCGACTTCTTCCCGAAGTTTCTGAATTTGAGCAACTCGTTGGTATCGTATTTCACCAATTCAGACAATGAATTGATTTTCGCAGCTTTCAGACAGTTGTAAGCTCTCACCGACAGATCAAGATCTTCCAATGGAGTCTTCAACATTTTCCTCATGTGCAATACATGCTCATCTACCACATCCTCGGTGCCTTCTTCCTTAGAATCGAACGTGATGTTTTCATCTGAAATCAGCATCAAGTGCTGGATCATGATTTTAGCAGCCTTTTTAATCGCGTCTTCCGGGTGAATAGTTCCATCAGTTTTGATTTCGAAGATCAGCTTTTCGTAATCCGTTCTTTGCTCAACACGTGTATTTTCAACGTTGTATCGAACGTTTTTAATCGGTGTGAAAATGGCATCAATCGGAATCATGCCAACTGGTGCTTCCACTGCTTTGTTTTCCTCTGCAGGAACATAGCCTCTTCCTTTTTCAATCGTCAGCTCCATTTCGAGGTTTACGAATTTCTCGCAATGACAAATGATTAAACCTGGATTAGTGATCTTGAATGTGTTAGTGTGTTTACCTATATCTCCTGCTTTAAAAACTGACTGATCAGTTATTGAAAGGTAGATTTTTTCTGAAGTTGATTCATCATCCTCAATCGCTTTCATGAACCTAACCTGTTTGAGGTTCAGAATGATTTCTGTTACATCTTCGATCACTCCCTTGATGGTAGAAAATTCGTGCTCCACGCTATCAATCTTCACACCGGTGATCGCATATCCTTCCAAAGAAGAAAGCAAGATTCTCCTCAGCGCATTACCCACGGTAACACCAAACCCTCTTTCAAGCGGTTTGAATTCAAACTGACCTTCGAAATCAGTTGCTTTCTGAAGAACAATCTTGTCTGGTTTCTGAAATGCTAAAATTGCCATGAACTGTTTTTTATAATTTCTATTTTGAAAAGATTATTTAGAGTACAACTCAATGATTAACTGTTCCTTGATGTTTTCAGGAATAGCTTCACGTTCTGGATGTTGTAAATAAACACCACTCATTTGAGCCCCATTCCATTCTAACCAAGAATAAGTGACTGCGTGTTTGCTCAAAGAATCTTCAATAGATTCCAATGATTTTGATTTTTCACGAACTGCAACCACATCACCTGGACGGAGTTGACTCGATGGAATATTCAATACCCGACCATTCACCGTGATATGTTTGTGAGAAACCAATTGACGAGCTCCTCTTCTGCTTTTTGCCAATCCCATTCTGAAAACAGTATTGTCCAAACGAGACTCTAACATCTGCAAAAGGTTGTCCCCGGTAATTCCTGTTTTCCGCGCAGCTTTTTTGAAAGTGTTCAGGAACTGACGTTCCAACAAGCCGTAGATATGCTTGGCCTTTTGTTTTTCTTTTAGCTGAATGCCATATTCCGAAGGTTGTCTTCTCCTCCTTGAATTTCCTTGCTGCCCAGGTGGATGCGGCTTCTTGTCGAAATAACGATCGTACCCATAAATCGGCTCACCGAATTTTCTTGAAGTACGTGTTTTTGGTCCTCTGAATCTTGCCATTGCTTATGGTTTATTCTCTCTTAAGATTTATCTGATTGCATTATTAATTATACCCTTCTTCTCTTAGGTGGTCGACATCCGTTGTGAGGAAGCGGAGTTACGTCTCGAATGAGCGTTACATCAATTCCGTTCCCTACAATGGTTCTAATCGCTGACTCCCTGCCTGATCCCGGGCCTTTCACATATACCTCTACTTTGCGAACACCTGCATCGTAGGCAACTTTGGAAGCATCTGTTGCAGCAATCTGTGCTGCATAAGGCGTGTTTTTCTTTGAACCACGGAATCCAGCTTTTCCAGCCGATCCCCAGGAAATCACCTGGCCCTGGTTATTGGTAAATGAGACGATGATGTTGTTGAAACTGGCCTTGATATGCACTTGTCCTTCAGCATCTACCCGTACAACTCTTTTTTTACCCGATTTTCTCGATTTTGACATTCTTGATTTTTTATCCCGGATTATGCTTAAACAAACCTTCCGGTGGTTTAACTAGTTAATTCTTATTTCACAGCTTTCTTTTTACCCGCAACTGTTTTACGCTTACCTTTCCTGGTTCGAGCATTCGTCTGGGTTTTTTGTCCTCGCAACGGCAGTCCTTTTCTGTGACGAATTCCACGGTACGACCCGATGTCCATCAATCGCTTAATGTTCAATTGAACTTCAGAGCGCAACGCCCCTTCCACGATGTATTCCTCGTTGATTACGTGACGGATGTTTGCGATGTCATCATCTGTCCAATCTTTAACTCTAACGCTTTCATCAACAGATGCTTTTGTTAAAATCTCTTGCGCACGCGTGTTACCGATACCGAAGATATAGGTGAGGCCGATAACGCCACGTTTGTTTTTGGGAAGATCAATTCCTGATATTCTTGCCATTTCTTAGTGCTGTTTTCTTTTTCTGAACAAGTGTTTAACCCTGTCGTTGTTTGAACCTGGGATTCTTTTTGTTGATTATGTAAACTTTTCCTTTTCGCCTCACGACTTTACAGTCCACACTTCTCTTCTTAACGGATGCTCTAACTTTCATGATCCTTTAATTTATTTATACCTGTATGTTATACGCCCACGGGTTAAATCGTAAGGCGACATTTCAAGCGCAACTTTGTCTCCTGGAAGAATTCTGATGTAATGCATCCTCATTTTTCCTGAAATGTGCGCTGTGATAACGTGTCCATTTTCCAGTTGCGCTCTGAACATTGCGTTCGACAAGGCTTCCAGAATTGTGCCGTCTTGTTTTATTAAGTCTTTTTTTGCCATATTATTTTATGCTTCCACCGCTACTGCAGCTTCCACAAATGTTAATGCCTCGTTATTTTTCACTTCCTCATCAATGCAATCGAAGGTTGAAAGTATTTCCGGCCCTCCCTTCGTAATTGCAATTGTATGCTCGTAATGTGCTGAAGGCAAATTGTCCTGGGTTTTAATGGTCCATCCATCCTTATCCTGGGCAACTTCCCTCGTACCCAAATTAACCATGGGTTCTACCGCAATTACCAACCCTTCTTTCAACTTAATTCCTTTTCCACGCTGACCATAATTTGGCACTTCCGGTTCTTCATGTAATTGCATTCCGACTCCATGCCCAACCAATTCTCTCACAATTCCATAACCACATTCTCTTTCGGCAAAGAATTGAATGGCAAAACTGATATCGCCTACCCGGTTTCCAACTTTGGCTTTTTCAATCCCTTTGTAAAGTGAAATCCTTGTAGCCTCACAAAGCATTCGCACATCATCGGAAATTTCACCGATCGCAAAAGTATAAGCCGAATCGCCATAAAATCCATTTTTCAGCACTCCACAATCCAACGAAATGATGTCTCCATCTTTCAATGGTTCGTCTCTTGGAATTCCGTGAACCACCTCATCATTGATAGAACAACAAAGTGCTCCGGGAAAGCCTCGATATCCGAGAAATCCCGGTATTCCACCTCGATCCTGGATAAACTCCGTGGCGATTGCATCCAATTTCGTGGTGCCGACCCCTGGTTTTATCCACTTGGCTACTTCAGCCAGCGTATTTGAAACAAACAAAGAACTCTGACGAACGAGCTCAATCTCATCGAACGTCTTATACAAAATCATTGCTACATACTTGCCCCAACCGGAGCTTTTCCTTTTATTCTTCCCGACTTCATCAAACCATCGTAATGGCGCATCAATAGATGACTTTCAACTTGTTGTAACGTATCTAAAACAACTGCTACCATAATGAGCAGTGATGTTCCTCCATAAAAAATCGCAAACTGGCTGTTAACTCCAAACACCATTGCGAATGCCGGCAAAATGGCAACAAACCCAAGGAAAATTGATCCAGGCAACGTGATCCTTGACATAATTGAATCAATGAATTCTGCTGTCTTTCGGCCAGGCTTTACCCCGGGAATAAATCCTCCATTCTTCTTCATTTCGTCTGCCATCTGCACAGGGTTAATAATCAACGCTGTGTAGAAATAGGTGAACAAAATCACCATAATGAAATACGAAACGTTATATGGTACCGAGGTAATGTCGCTGAATGCCGCCAGGAATCCTGTTACTGACTCTCCACCATCCGGCATGAACTGAACAACCGTCAAAGGCAAAAACATCAAGGCCTGGGCAAATATGATAGGCATTACTCCAGAGGCGTTTACCTTCAATGGAATGTATTGGCGAACACCGCCATATTGGCGATTGCCCACGATTCGTTTTGCGTATTGAACTGGTAT
>PVBE010058785.1_pt1 | contig 14224 bp, 13 predicted proteins | sample 1631181 | NCBI WGS metagenome assembly PVBE01 (sample SAMN08397723, study PRJNA350692) | Marine metagenome, whole genome shotgun sequencing project. | isolation source: water | place: Pacific Ocean | collected 2012-04
GCCGAATTCGGCAAGCACTTCACCGGTATGCTGGCTCAATTCGGGTGGAGGTCGACTGGCGTTACCGTCACTTTCGCCAAATCGGAATGGGCTCACCACCAGAGGAACCGAGCCGGCGGCCAGAAACTCGTAATTGCGCACCATCTCTCGTTAACGCACCTGTAGATCGCTGAACGCTTCCGGTATCGTATTAATCGGACCGGCCGGAACACCCGCTTCGATCAAGCCTACTAAACACTCAGAACGATTTCTGGTTAGTAAGGAGCGCTCAAGTATCGACTGAAGTACCTCCTGATTCCGTACGCGCGCTCCATTTGTACGAAATCGCTCGTCTGACGACAGATAGGGCATCTCAGGCACTTTACACAAGCTTGCGAATTGCTGATCGTTGCCGACCATGAGGATAATATCGCCACCACGGCACGAGTATACTTTCTGTGGCTGAATGTTCGGGTGCGCGTTACCGATGCGTCGTGGTGCTTTGCCGGTTAACAGCGAATTCATCGCCTGGTTGGAGATTAAGCTGACGCCCACGTCAAACATCGCCATGTCAATATACTTGCCTTTGCCAGTGACTACTCGTGCGGCAAGAACGGCGACAACGGCTGCGGTCGCGTATATACCAGTGACCAGATCGACAATGGGTATCCCCACCTTCATCGGACCAGCGCCAGGCTGGTCATCTGGTACGCCCGTCACACTCATGAGCCCGCACATCGCTTGAGTTAGGAAGTCGTAGGCGGGCTGCAGCGCTCGCGGGCCTGCTAGGACGCGACTGAGATCAAGAACCCTAATGTGCAAAAGTAGCCCTGCCATTCCCAACGCACCCTCGGGCTGGATACTATCCAGCTTGTTTTTCTTTATCGTCCAGCGGTGGGTGAGAATATGTGCAGCAAACGGATTTGCTCCGTTAAGCGCACAGCAAATAATGTGGACACACAGCATCATGATTCTCACTGTCACATCGCCAAACAGCCTCCGTCGACCGACGGCACGGCGCCCGTCACATAACTCAACAGGTACGAGTACCGCAGAACGACCGAACCCGCCGGCGTGAGCCAAACTGTAGCCCCGCTATTCGATCTCGAATCACAAACCTTCAGCTGCGTTCCACCAGATGCTGGCGTACGAACTTAGCATTGCGCTTAGCAGCTTGGGTCTTGAAATCGTCAGATGAATACAGCCCGATATGGGTTACCTTCTTCATCACCGAAAGTTCCTTGTTGACAGACGGTATTCGATTAAATGCTTCAACCTGCAGATCCCAAGGAGTGTGTTCGTCGCCTTCTACGATGAGCATTTGGGTCGGTGTGTTGAGGTTCCGTTTGAGATGGCTCATTACCGAATACTGCATCAGATTTTCGGCCGATTCGACCGTACTCATCCGATTGTAATTGGGAGCGTAAGACTCGCGCGCCGACGAGAAGAATTTCATCGACGGCTGGAATGGCCAGACACAAAGCTCTTTGTCGGGGTCTTCTACATTGTGCGGAATATGGCCTTCCGGCTCGCCCCGGAAACGGCGTTCCCGGTCTTCCATGATTGCCGCTTCCAGCTTCGCGAAGCGGCCCTTTCCGTAACCATGGACAAGCCGCATCGATTCATAGCCATCAATAACCGGTATCACTGACACCGCACAACGCACGCGCGGGTCTATACCTGCGAGAATGAGCGCGTGACCGCCCGCAAAAGATATACCCCAAACGCCAAGGCGCTCAGCGTCCACCTCCGGCAGGGTGGCTGCAAAGCTGAGTGCGTTGCGGTAGTCTTCGATCTGCATCCAAGGGTCAATATGCTGACGCTGAACGCCGTCACTATCTCCGAAGCCCCTATAATCGAAACGCAGCGTCGCACAACCCACGGCAGCCAACTCAGCCGCGTAGGTAGGCATCACGATCTCTTTGACGTAGCACCAGCCCCCCGCCACCACCAGAAGCGGGTGAGGCCCGTCGCCCTCTGGCATATTTAGAACACCAACTAACTTGATGCCCTTGCTCATAAATTCTACGTTCTGTTCCATTGTAGTCTCCAGCCTGAGCGCGTTAGTGGCTCTATATTATCCTTCGACAATTAGGCATTCTGGGTTTCGAGTCTCCAATAAATCACGATTAAGAGATCATCGGTAAACCCTTAAAAAGCAGTACTTATGTTACCCCAAAAGAAAAAAGAGCCAGCAGGTTTTCGCTAACTCTCTGAAATTATGGTGCCGCCTGTTGGACTCGAACCAACGACCCCCGCATTACGAATGCGATGCTCTACCAACTGAGCTAAGGCGGCACCTAGGCTAGTATGTTCGCCCACTTAGGACCGGACGCGCTGCCGGTCAAGCCTTTTACGTCACCCCTTAAGAGGCTTGCGCGAATTGGCCCGCTGCGGCGCCGGCGATTTTGCCGAACACTGCGCCCGAGGTCAGACCGGTGCCGCCGGGATAATTGAAATAGAAGATGCCGCCAACCAGCTCCCCGGCCGCATAAAGGCCGGGGATCGGCCGTGAGCCCAGGTCGAGCACGTTAGCCGCGTGGTCGATGCGCAGGCCGCCGAAGGTGAAGGTGAGCCCACAGGTCACCGCGTAGGCCTCAAAAGGCGGCTCGTCTATGGTGTTGGCCCAGTTGGTCTTGTCAACCGCCAGGCCGGTGGTGCCCCGCCCGTCCTTGACGTTGGGATCGAACGGGACAGCAGTCTGCACCGCCGCGTTGTAGACTTTGATCTCGGCCAACGCGGCGGCGGTGTCAACATCGTCGAGCTTAGCGGCCAATTCCTCCAACGTGTCGGCGCTCACCTTGGTCACCCGGCGAATGCGGTACTCGTCGCGCAACAGGTGGCTTACCTTGGAGTCGAAAATCTGCCAGGCGAACTGTCCCGGTTGCTCAAGGATCACCTTTCCGTATTTAGCGTAGGTGTAGTTGCGGAAGTCGGCCCCCTCGTCGACGAAGCGCCGGCCGCTGGAGTTGACCATGATGCCCCAGGGATAGGAGTGCTTCTGGAAATTATCGCCGACCGTGAGGTCGCCGAACTCGGGCGCATTGCGGTCCCAACCAACGGCGTGACCGCCCGACCAGTTGCCGTAGGGCTGGGCGCCGATATCGAGCGCCATGCGGATGCCGTCGCCCATGTTGAAGCGCGAGCCGCGCACCTTGGCGAGGTCCCAGCCAGGACCGAGATAACGCGTGCGCCACTCGGCGTTGGCTTCGAAACCGCCACTAGCCAGCACCACCGCCTTGGCGCCGATGGTGATGGTGCTATCCAGCTGGCGCACGTGGACGCCGTGCACCCCGGCGGCGTCGTGGACCAGGGAAACCGCACGGCTGTCGTAGAGTATGTCGATACCGCACGTCCGCGCCGACGCGGTCAGGGCGTCGACCAGCCCAGGGCCGCCACCAGAAGCCTCGATCGTCAATCCACCCCAGAATTTGAACCGGCCATCGGTCTTAAACGCCTGGCGGCCGTAGATGGGGACAAACCGTACGCCTTTCGATTGCATCCACAGCAGGGTATCGAAGCTGTCGTGCACCAGCGCCTCGATCAGATCTGGATCGGCGCGATACTGGGTCACCCGCGCCATGTCGTCGAAATACTGGTCGGCGGTATAAGTGCCGAAATCGGTTGTCGTCTTCTCGCTCTCCGTCAGGTCAGGCATCAGGCGCTCAAGATCCTCGATCCCGTTGTAGACGACGCGCATGGCGCCGGCGGTAAAGCGGCTGTTGCCGCCGGCCTCGGTTTCCGGCGCCGCCTCGAGGATGAGCACGGTCGCGCCCGCCTCGCGCGCCGACAGTGCGGCGCAGAAGGCGGCGTTGCCGCCACCGACGACAGCAACGTCATAGTTACTCGCCATTGTTGGCGCCATAATTGAAATCCGCCCCCCCCGATCCAATCCACAGATGGGACTTGAATGGATCAGTCGGCAGACGCGGTCAAGCGCTCAGGTGCGATAATCAGATTGAGTAAGCCGGAGGCTGCTCTGGTGCTCGCCTAGTCGTCGCCCGCGCAATAGTTCAGGCGCGCTAGATTTTCGGGCTCTATCGGTGGTTCCGCTAACTCGAACATCGTGTATTTACCGTTGGCATCCTCCAGCCAATCGTAGGTTCGCCAAAAGTTGTTGGCCAAAAAGCAGGCATTGTTGGTGCGACCATCGACCAGCACCATCAGGCCCGGCGCAAAGGTGGGCTCCACCAGCAACAGGTCCGCGGCTATCACTATCGTTCGTGGTAGCTGAAATCGAGGCCGTTGACCTCGCCGCCGACATCGATATCGATGGCGATGGCGATACCAGCATCGTCTAAAACCAGTTTTGTCAGTTTTGTTTCAAGGTCGCGCACCATCTCCGCGACGGGCGAATAGGCTTATGTGAAAAACAGCCGGTTTTTGTCGTGCAGAGTTGATTCGGCCATGTGCGGACAACGCTGTTGTAGCGGCGCGCCGATGGCAAGCCTTTCGGTGCCGCCCATTCAATACCCATATAATTAATGTAAGGTTAAAATGGACCGGAATGGCCTAGAATTTAGCCAGTTTGAACCGCTTCGCCCGCATCCGCCTCTGCGGCACTCTCGTTCGGCATGGCGGAGTTTGGTTCCGGCCCGGATTCGTTCACTGTTTCCGGTGAAACGGTGGGTGCAATGACCGCCCGGTGCACACGTGGCGGCTGCTTCCACGATAGCGTTGCGAAAGAACTGCAATGACCGCATACCGCCGACCAATCGTCGACCACAGTCCCGCAACTGGCGCACACCCACGCCTTATCGGCCTCGGCATCGACGGCTCGATCGATCCAGCGTCGCGCTCCCACGTCGTTCTGCGTTTCAGCTTCTTCCAATTGCGCCCACAAACGGAACACCCGGGCAGTCGGCGCCAGCGTTTCTAGCGTTTCCAGTTGTTGTTTGGCTTCGCCCCACAACTTCGCCGCCACCGCGACTTCGGCAATGGCGAATTGGCTTTCCGGATGGTCTCGATTATCCTTGGTCAACTGGGCAATAGCGCGATAGCGGTCGAGCGGCACCGCGTCGCCAGCAATATCCAGATAGACGGCGACCAACCCCGGATGGGGTGCGTCGCGCCAGGTCCGCTCCAACACCTTGCGCGCCCGACGCACACGGCCGTCGTCCGCCACCAAGCGCGCCAAAAGTTCGGCGGCGGGTGGCAGTGCAGGATCGAGGTCGTGGGCCCGGCGAACCTGTTCGAAGGCATCGGACAAGGCGCCACGATCTAGTGCAGCGCGGGCCCGCTCGGTCAGCAATGCGGCTTGCTGGTGGCGGCCCACTTCGGCAGGCAGCCGTTTGCGGCGCTGCGCTTCTTCCACAAGTTTTTGCGCCGCCCGCCAGCGGCCAGCCTTACTGTGCAACGACACTAACGTATCGAGCAGCCACGGCGCTGAGGGCTGCAACGGGTAGGCGCGCTGCGCATATTCCAACGCGCGCTCGTCATCGTTGTCGCGTAAGGCCTGCAGGATGAGGCCGCGAAGCCCTAGAAACTCTGTCTCCGAGCGCCCCAGCATTTGCTCGAAACAGCGCCGCGCAGTCGCCTCGTCACCGTCGAGTTGCGCGGCTTGCGCTGACAACAGCAACGTTAGGGGTGGCGCCTTCAACAGCGAGTCGGCGCGACGCGCCAGCTTACGGGCGGCCATCGCGTCGCCCGCGGCGACCGCCGCCAGACCGTCTGTCAGCGCGCGATACCCGCCTGCTTCGCGGCGATGACGGCGTGCGGCCATATACTCGCGCGGCCACCACCGCAACCAGCGCCATACAGCGTACAACACCGCCGCCGCCACCACGACGGCGAATACGATCAGTGCCAACATTCCAACCGTCGTCTCCAACCGCCAACCCTGCCAGTCAATCGCCACAACGCCCGGTCGGTCAGCTAACCAGACCGCAAGCGCTACAACAAATGTGACCTCGACAAAAAAGATTAACGCCCGGCGCATCACGAACCGCCGCTGTCCGCTTGCAGGCGCGCAATCGCCAGCGCCTCAAGCTCGCCAACCGCGACTTCGACATCGCGCCGCGACTGCGCATCAACCAGCCAGGTTGCCGCAGTCGTCGCCGCCGCGCCGGTCAAACCGCCCAATTCGGCTACCGCACCGCCCAAATCGCCAACGTTTAGTTTTGCCTCAGCGCGGGCGACCTGCGCGCCTGGCGTATCACCCGGCACATCTGCACCAATACGTCGGATCGACACGGTGTTGCGTATGCGGTGCCAGGTTCGTTCTGTCCAACCCCTAGCTGCCTCGGTATCGGCGGTGGCGACGATATTGCGTGCGATACCCGGAAACGACTGCAGCAGCGCGTCGCGGGTTGGAGCGCCGGTTGTGGCGCGCACGGCCAGCCGGTCGAGGATCATGCTAACAGTGCCATCGCCCGCGGATAAAGCGCGCAGGCTTACCAGCACATTTTCGTAAGCGCTGCCGTTGCCCAACGCGCGTTGCAATCTGCCGACGGCCAGAGCTAAGCCAATGGAACCCGCAACACTTCGGTCTGGATCTGAACTGGTTTCGCCAAGCGTGGAAAGTTGTTCGCGCAAATTATCAATTTCACTCTGCGCCGCCGCAGCCACAGCCTTTGTAGACTTTGCTTCACGTGCAGCCTTGGCTTGGATCCAATCAATTTCGGTTTCCATTTCTTCTAAGCGGTCAATGATTTGACCGATATCTTCGTTGGGCCCAGCAAATTCCACTTGCTTCTTGGCAATCCGATCAAGCGCCGTGCGCAATTTCGCGAGATCGTCGGCAAATTTCTGCTGGAATTTTCCCGTATCGCCAGTTCTCGGCTCCGTTTCCAATAACGTCAGCCGTTCGGCAATTTTGGTAAAATCGACGCCTTGGCGATCACTGAGCACCGACCAGCCACCGGCAGCAATGGCGACGATTAAAGCGATAACGGCGATGAAAAATGCACCACGGTCGCTTTGCTTCCATGCACTGACGCCGGTTTGTGGTTGTGACCGCGAATTTACCGGTGATTCGGTAGCCAGCTCTTGTTGCACTCTATCGGGTTCGTGGGTCCCTGTGATATCGGTGAGATCGACATTGTGAGGTTTAGCAGCGGCATATATGTTTGCGACGCGGCTTTCCGGGATAGCGTTGCGTTGTTTCCACCCTTGTACAGTACTCACCGGCACGCCGAGCTTATGGGCCATTGGCCGAATGCCACCAAATGCCGCGATAACCGCAGAACATTCTTGCAGACTAGTATCTATGTGATCGTTCATCCAAATTTAAGCTCCGTTTATGCGTACGTATGTACGTGTACACTCTAAATATCAGAACAACTATAGCAGAGTTATTACAGAACGTAAGCGTTTACACGCGTACATACATTAAATGTTGCCAATTAATTCGGCGAATAAACAGTCTTGATTGGGAGCCTCGGCAATGCGGATTTCAGCGAAGGTCAACGCTCTCAGGGCCTCGGCAACCGCCACGCTAAGGCAACAGGCGACAATCTGCCGGCAGTTCGTCTCCAAACCAGCCACGGCAACCAATTTTACAAAATAGGCTGCAGTGCGGGGCGAATAAAACAGCACCGAGTCAATAGTTCCTTCAACAAGCGCGCTATGCGCGGTCTCCGGCAGTGTATCGACCGTTTGCACCCGATAGAGCTGGCAACGGCGGACGACATATTGAAAACTGGCCAACTCTATGCCCAAATCGCCGGCGACGGTACTACCGGTGACATGCACCAGCGCACCCGCTAGCGGATCGAGCTTCATACGCACAATCGCCGCTAACGCCCCGACATCGCCCCCTGCGCTTGTCACATCGGTAAAACCGCATTCGGCTGCCGTCCGGGCGGTGGCATCGCCGACGGTATAGACTGGCACGTCACGCTCTTGCATTGCCCGCGACAACGCACGCACACCGTTAGCACTGGTTACCAAGATTGCCTGCACGGCCGCCAGGTCGACGGTCGCGCCGGGGACATAGCTGATATCGATCAGCGGCGCGATAACCGCCTCGATGCCTTGAATCGTGAGCAGCCGCGCCGACACTTCGGCGTCAGCGCGCGACCGGGTCAGCAGCACCCGCATGGAGACCCCGCTGGTCACACCAGCTCCTCGAAAAATTTGGGACCGGCGCGCCGGCGCAACTCCTCGCCAACAATAGTACCGATAGCGACGGCATCGACACTGTCGCCCGTCTGGGAAAAACGCTCCAACCCGCTACCGTTGGGCCATACCAGCAATCCGTCAAGCGAGAGCTGGTTGCCATCGAGGGTAGCGAGACCGCCAATAGGCGTGCGGCAAGTGCCGTCGAGTGCCGCTAGCATCGCCCGTTCAGCGGTGACGCATAGCGCCGTTGGCCCATCGTTGAGTGGTGCCAGCAGCAACGCGGTTTGAGCATCGTCGGTACAGCGTTCGATGGCGACTACGCCCTGGGCAACGGCTGGCAGAAACTCAGCCGGTTCGAGCACCGCGCCGATGGCGTCGGCCCGGCCGAGCCGCTTGAGACCGGCGACGGCGAGCAAAGTCGCATCCACTTCGCCAGCGGCGAGCTTGTCGAGGCGGGTACCGACATTGCCGCGCATCAGGGTGATCGTTAGATCGGGCCGTACTGCCAGCAGCTGCGCGCTACGACGCAACGAGGCGGTACCCACCCGCGCACCGTCGGGCAATGCACCAATCGACGCCGCGCCCAACAATGTGTCGCGGGGATCTTCGCGCGGCATAAAGCAATCGACGGTCAACCAGTCGGGCAACCAGGTCTCGACATCCTTCATGGAATGCACGGCGATATCGATGGCGCCGTTGAGCAGGGCCTGCTCGATTTCCTTGGTAAACAGTCCCTTGCCGCCAAGATCCGCCAGTGGCCGGTCGGTAACCTGGTCGCCGGTGGTCTTGATAATGTGCAGTTCGGGCTTAGGGTTTTTGGGATACGCGGCAATCAACATGTCACGCACCTGGTTGGATTGGGCCAACGCCAGCCGGCTGCCACGGGTACCGATGCGAAGGGGTTGCGGTGTCATGGTTTGGTCATAGCCCCAGACACGCCGGATGAAAAGAAGTGCTTTCGCTAGTCCAGCCGCTCCTAAGGCGCTATATGCTACCCATGTACATCCTTGGCATCGAAACAAGCTGCGACGAGACGGCGGCAGCGGTGGTTGCGGACGACCGCCGGATTTTGTCGAACGTCGTGCTCAGCCAGCTCGACGAGCACCGGCCCTATGGCGGCGTCGTGCCCGAGATTGCCGCACGGGCCCATCTCGACCATCTCGACGGCATTATCGGTCAAGCCATGGATGAGGCCGGGATCGGTTTCGACGCGCTGGATGGCATTGCAGCGACCGGCGGGCCGGGCCTGATCGGCGGCGTTATGGTCGGGGTGATGACCGCCAAGGCAATCGCCGCCGTGCACAGCCTACCCTTTCTAGCAATCAACCATTTGGAGGGCCATGCCTTAAGCGCGCGCCTTACCGACGCGCCAGACTTTCCCTATCTGCTGCTGCTGGTATCGGGTGGCCACTGCCAGCTGCTGGCGGTCGAGGGTGTTGGCGATTATGTCCGACTCGGCGGCACCATCGACGATGCCATCGGCGAAGCGTTCGACAAAACCGCCAAGCTGCTCGGCCTCGGTTATCCTGGTGGACCGGTGCTCGAAACCGCGGCAGTGTCCGGCGACCCCAACCGGTTTGCCCTGCCGCGACCCCTGGCACACCGACCCGGTTGCGACTTTTCCTTTTCCGGCCTCAAGACCGCGGTGCGCCATGCTGCCGCAAAACTTCCCGGCAAAACTCTTTCGCCCGGCGATGCCATCGACCTCGCCGCGTCATTTCAGGCCACCGTCGGCGATATTCTGGTCGACCGTTGTCGAAACGCTTTGGAAAGTTACGTTCAAGCTTATCCCGACGCCGCGCCTCTGCTGGTGGCCGCTGGTGGCGTCGCCGCGAACCAACATTTGCGTAACTGTCTCAGCGAACTTTGCGAAAACCGCCAGGCCCGTCTGATCATACCGCCGCCCGAGCTGTGTACCGACAACGCGGCAATGATCGCCTGGGCCGGCATCGAGCATCTGCACAACGGCACATCTGACGGCCTCGATTTCGCGCCACGGCCCCGCTGGCCACTCGATGAAAGCAGGGGTACCACCGCCTGACAGTGGCTTGCACCAGCTGGGCCGGTATGGCCATAAAGGGGCTATCCGAACGGGAAGGGCATTCGAAAGATGGCCGAGACATCCAAACCAAGCGCCAAGTTCGAGTTGCGCACACTGTTCTCCACGCCGGTTGTCGTCGCTATCCTGCCCGACACTGGGCCGCTTAATAGAGTGCTGCACGCGACGTTCCTGACGCAGGAAAAATCGTGCCCTTCGACCAAACATTCGAACCTAGGCGGCTGGCAATCGACGGGAAATATCTACGAGTGGGGCGGTAAGAAAATACGTAATATCCTCGCCTTCGCGCGCCAATTCGCCGACAAGCTAGCAGTCAACCGGCAGGGTCAGCCGGCGCTGCAAAATTGGCTGATAAACGCTTGGGCCAACGTCAGCCGGCTGGGCCACGGTAACAAGTTCCACACCCACCCCAGCCGCGTTTTATCGGCCTGCTATTATGCAAAGGATGGCGGCATCACCTACAATCCCTCGGTAGGCGGTCAATTCGAGATACAAGACCCGCGCGGTGTCACACCAGCGATGTTCCAGCCCAATCTGGCGCTCAACGTTCCCAACGACGCCGCGTTCGATGCCAGAGAAATAATCAGCCCAACCGCCGGCACCATGCTGACGTTCCCCTCCTGGCTGTCCCATGCGGCGCTACCCTACACCAGCGGCGACGTGCGCATCTCCGCCGCCACGAATTTGAGCTGAGAGCGCGATGCAGCGTATCGGCATCATTGGCGCAGGCGCCTGGGGGACGGCTCTGGCGACAGTGGCTCGGCGAGCCGGCCGCAACGTAGTTATTCGCGCCCATGAGCCCGCAGTCGTCGAAACGATCAACAATAAGCACATAAATCCTAATTTTTTACCCGGCATTGCCTTGGACTCCGGTATCCATGCGGCCGGTGATCTCGCTGAAACGGTGGGCGCCGACGCCGTGTTGCTGGCAACACCAGCGCAGTTCACCCGCGCCACGGTCGAGGCCATCGCGCCGCACATGACCAAACTCGTGCCTCTGGTCATCTGCTCCAAAGGCATCGAACAGGCGACCGGCAAATTACTCAGCGAAGTGGTCTCCGAGACCGCGCCGATACTCACCACTGCGGTTCTGTCCGGTCCGACCTTCGCCGACGAGGTAGCGCGCGGCCTACCGACCGCAGTAACGCTGGCTTGCGAAAACCCAGATATGGCAAACGCGCTGGTCGAGGCGCTCGGCACCGCAACCTTCCGCCCCTATGCATCGGGCGACGTGGTGGGCGCGCAGATCGGCGGCGCAGTAAAAAACGTTATCGCCATCGCCTGCGGCATCGTCGACGGACGCGGGTTCGGGCAAAACGCCCGCGCCGCCATCATTGCGCGGGGGCTGGCGGAGATAACGCGCTTCGCCGAAGCGCTCAGTGTCGATCCGCGCACGCCGATGGGTCTCTCGGGGCTGGGTGATCTGACGCTCACTTGCACTTCGGTCGCGTCGCGCAACTACAGTGTGGGCAAGGCGCTGGGCGAGGGCGCGACGCCCGATGACGTTATGAGCGATCGGCGCACGGTCGCCGAGGGTGTGTTTACGGCGCCCGCCGTTCTCACCCGCGCAACGGCGCTCGGTGTCGAATTGCCAATCTGCGCCGCGATTAAATCTATCCTGCACGATAACGCCAACATCGACGCTACCGTCGCCGACGTACTTGCGCGCCCCTTCCGGCCGGAAATCTAGCCGCCCCCCTTTTTACCACCCAGCAAATCTGCGCACATGGCAGCACCGAAAAACTCAGATGAAAAGCCCGAGATGCGCGGCAATTTTCGCGTTATTTGCCACACCGATGATATCGGCGAAGCCGGTAAGGGTATTGTTTTGACACGTATCAGTAGGGATGATCCCAACCGCACACTGGATCTATTCCTGGTTACTAACGGCGGTGACGTATACGGCTATTTTAACATTTGCCCGCATCAAGGCTCGACGCTTGACCTCAAACCCGACGTATTCCTCGACATCGAGCGCAAATATATCCAGTGCACGACCCACAGTGCCAAGTTCCAAAAGCATGATGGGCTTTGTGTCAGCGGCCCGTGCACTGGCTCGAAATTAATGAAGCTGCCGATCACGGTAGATAACGACGGCGCCGTATTATTGGGCAGTTGAGCCACCACTCTAATTTCCCGATAATGGGCGCCAAGAAGTGGAAAAAAGGGAGAGCACACCCGATGTTTCGCGAAAAATTTCCGGTGTCCGAAGAATGGGCTAACCGCGCCTGGGCCGACGAAGCCAAATACCAGGAGATATACCAGGACTCGATCAGCGACCCAGAAGGGTTCTGGGGCAAGCAAGGTAAGCGGCTCAACTGGATCAAGCCTTACACCAAGGTCAAGGACACCTCGTTCAACGCCGGCAATCTGCACATCAAATGGTATTACGACGGCGTTTTGAACGCCTCGGCCAACTGCCTCGATCGGCATTTGGATACGCGCGGCGATCAGGTGGCGATCATCTGGGAAGGCGACGACCCAGCCGAGGACGACAAGCTCACCTACCGCGACCTGCACGAGCGCGTGTGCCGCCTCGCCAACGGGCTCAAATCGCTAGGCGTCAAGAAGGGTGACCGCGTTACTATCTATCTGCCGATGATTCCCGAAATCGCCGTCGCCATGCTGGCCTGCGCGCGCATCGGCGCTATCCACTCAGTGGTGTTCGGCGGTTTTTCGCCGGAATCGATCGCCGGACGCATCCACGACTGCGAATCGTCGATGGTCATTACCTCCGACGAGGGATTACGCGGCGGCCGCACCATCCCGCTGAAAGACAATGTCGATCAGGCGATAGAGCGCCTGACCGTCGAACACATCGACAAGGTCGTGGTAGTGAACCGCACCGGCGCCGACATCAACTGGGTCGAGGGCCGCGACGTCTGGTACCACGAGCTTGTCGAGGTGCAATCGGCCGATTGCCCGCCCGAGCCGATGGACGCCGAGGACCCGCTGTTCATCCTTTACACTTCGGGCTCGACCGGAAAGCCGAAAGGCGTGCTGCATACGACCGGCGGCTACATGGTCTACGTTTCGATGACACACCAATACGTTTTCGACTATCACGACGGAGATATCTACTGGTGCACGGCGGACTGCGGTTGGGTCACCGGCCACAGCTATATCGTCTACGGGCCGCTGGCCAACGGTGCGACGACGACCATCTTCGAAGGCCTACCCAACTACCCCGACGCCTCGCGCCACTGGCAGGTCTGCGACAAGCACGGCGTCAATATCTATTACACCGCACCAACGGCGATCCGCGCGCTGATGCGCGAAGGCGACGAGCCAGTGAAAAGAACCTCGCGCCGGTCAATCCGCCTGCTCGGCACGGTAGGCGAGCCGATCAACCCCGAAGCCTGGCACTGGTATCATCAGGTGGTTGGCGACGATCGCTGCCCCATCGTCGATACGTGGTGGCAGACCGAGACCGGCGGCATTCTACTAACGCCGCTGCCCGGCGCGACAATGTTGAAACCGGGCTCAGCGACCAAGCCATTTTTCGGCATCCAGCCGCTTATCGTCGACAATGACGGCAAAGTTCTGGAAGGAGCCTGTGAGGGCGTTTTGTGCATAGACGGCAGCTGGCCCGGCCAGATGCGCACGGTCTATGGCGACCATCAGCGCTTCGTCGATACCTATTTCAAAGCCTACCCCGGCCTGTTCTTTACCGGCGACGGCTGCCGCCGCGACGAGGACGGCTATTACTGGATTACCGGACGGGTCGACGACGTCATCAACGTGTCGGGTCACCGCATGGGCACGGCGGAAGTCGAAAGCGCGCTGGTCGGGCATAACGATGTAGCGGAAGCCGCCGTGGTTGGCTACCCGCACGACATCAAGGGGCAGGGCATCTATGCCTATGTCACCTTGAAGGCGGGCGTCGACCAAAACGATGCATTGCACAACGAGCTAATCAAGTTCGTACGCAAGGAGATCGGACCCATTGCCACGCCGGATCTGCTACAATGGGCACCGGCGTTGCCAAAGACGCGCTCGGGCAAGATCATGCGCCGCATTTTACGCAAGATCGCCGCCAACGAGCACAATCAGTTGGGCGACACCTCGACCCTAGCTGACCCAACCGTGGTCGACGATCTGGTGGACAACCGGCAGAACCGGTAA
>PVBE010101232.1_pt1 | contig 14224 bp, 14 predicted proteins | sample 1631181 | NCBI WGS metagenome assembly PVBE01 (sample SAMN08397723, study PRJNA350692) | Marine metagenome, whole genome shotgun sequencing project. | isolation source: water | place: Pacific Ocean | collected 2012-04
CCTTCAATTAGTTTGTCGCTATAGACTAAATAGATCAAAACATTTCTTTTTTTGTCGTAAAATCGAACCACCTGAATAGTTTTAAATACAAGAGACGTTTTTTTGCTAAAGACAGATTCCCCGTTTTGAAGGTTAAGAGGGAGTGTAATAGGGCCTATTTGTCTGCATGCAATAGATGCCTCTGCTTTATCTTCTGCAATCCCTAGACTTCCGCTAATTCCACCTGTTTTTGCTCGACTCAAATGACACGTCACTCCTGACACCTTTGGGTCATCAAAGGCTTCTACAACAATTTTGTGATTTGAACCAAAAAATTTAAAAACGGTATCAACTGATCCTATTTCGTCAGCATATAGACTTGAAGGAAGAATGAATAATAGCAAGAATAAAATTACATGGTTCATGTGAAAAAAATAATTAAGGCGCAAGGAGAAAACGGGGCAATAGATTGCGAGTGGGTTGCATTTTATCTGTAGAGTTCATCCTTCTAAAAGCTTTCGGTTTCTTTTCGTAGAAACTCTTCGTACTTATCCTCGGTTGGGTTGATTCTCATCATCCAAGGATCACGAGTATATGGTTTTGATTCGCGGCTTTTTTTTGGTAATTCTTTTAAGATATTTTTGTTTTCTCTTAAGAATTTTTTCAGAACCAATTTCGTCTTTCTTTTTCTCGGAGTCATCTGATTTTAAATCTCCTTTGATTTTGATGTGTCATGGGCTGACTTATTCCGTGGATTGGTTCATTTTTTCTTTGAGTCCTGCAGTATATATCAATTGTAGCGAATTATTATATTCAAAGTTAGAAAAATGAATATAAATTAAGGTATTATTGATTATGATTTCTAGAAATTTCTAGTATCTTATAGTGTTACTAAAATGCGACCTGTTTTGGTTGGTTCTGAGCGTGTGGTTGCGAAAAATATTAATTTAGACAAGATGATTAACCCTCATAACTCTAAAGCAAACGTTTACTGGAAGAAAAATATCCGCATTGTTTTATCACTTTTAGCAGTGTGGTTTTTCGTTTCTTTCGGGATGGGGATTTTGTTTGTCGATGACTTAGATAATTTTCGTTTTTTTGGTTTTAAGCTTGGCTTTTGGATGGCGCAACAAGGCTCTATTTTTTGTTTTGTTATTCTTATCTTTATCTATGTTTATAGGATGAATAAACTCGATCATCAATACGACATGGATGAAGATCAAGATAACTTTGTGCCGGACGATAATTATCATCCTGATAAAGAATCTCAAGAGTAAACAGGAATGGATGTTCAGGTCTTAACATTTATTTTCGTTGGTGCGACATTTGCCATTTATATAGCCATTGCTATATGGTCCCGGGCTGGAAATACTGATGATTTTTATGTGGCTGGAGGAGGAGTTTCTCCTCTTGCTAACGGGATGGCAACAGCTGCAGATTGGATGTCTGCTGCTTCATTTATTTCTATGGCAGGTATCATATCTTTTGTCGGGCGTGATGGTTCGGTTTACCTGATGGGGTGGACGGGAGGTTATGTGCTTTTAGCATTGCTCTTGGCTCCTTATTTACGTAAGTTTGGGAAATATACCGTTCCTGATTTTGTTGGAGATCGTTACTATTCAAACGTTGCTAGAATTGTTGCTGTCGTATGTGTTTTGTTTGTTTCATTTACATACGTGGCAGGCCAAATGCGTGGAGTAGGGATTGTATTTTCTCGGTTTCTAGAAGTTGACATTACCACGGGCGTTTTGATTGGCATGACGATAGTATTTTTTTATGCTGTTCTTGGAGGAATGAAAGGAATCACATATACCCAGGTAGCGCAGTACTGTGTCTTAATTTTTGCATTTCTGGTTCCGGCTATTTTTATTTCCATGTTGATGACGGGAAACCCTATTCCGCAAATCGGGTTTGGTAGTACCTTGGCAGACGGCTCAAATGTATACCTTCTTGACAAACTTGACCAACTATCTTTAGACCTCGGATTTGGCGCTTACACTGAAGGAAATAAATCTACCATAGACATTTTTTTTATTACCGCCGCTCTCATGGTAGGAACTGCAGGACTACCCCATGTTATTGTAAGGTTCTTTACGGTTCCCAAGGTACGCGATGCTCGTATTTCGGCAGGGTATGCTTTGCTGTTCATCGCTTTGCTATACACTACAGCCCCTGCTGTTGCTTCATTTGCTCGAGTAAACCTTATTAAGACGGTTGAAAACGCAGAATATAAAAAAACTCCTTCGTGGTTTAAAAATTGGGAAAACACGAATCTAATTGCTTGGGTCGACAAAAACCAAGACGGTAAGATTCAGTATTTTGCGGGCAAAGCTTTTAGTGGAAAACCTAAGTTTCTCGAGATGCGAGGTCCTGAAGGGGAAAGGCAAGTTGAAAATATGCCTACTGGCAACTCAAATGAACTTTATATTGATCGGGATATCATGGTTTTAGCCAACCCTGAAATAGCTGGTTTGCCAAATTGGGTCATTGCTTTGGTTGCAGCAGGGGGACTTGCAGCAGCACTTTCTACAGCCGCAGGGTTATTACTTGTTATTTCCACATCGGTTTCACACGACTTGCTAAAAAAAATATTTTTAAAGGATATTACTGATAGGCAAGAATTGTTTTTTGCTAGAGTGTCGGCAGCATTTGCCATTGCAATTGCTGGGTATTTTGGAATTTATCCACCTGGATTTGTTGCCGAGGTTGTTGCTTTTGCTTTTGGCCTTGCTGCGGCGTCGTTTTTCCCGGTTATTGTAATGGGAATTTTTTCAAAACGTATGAATAAAGAGGGTGCTATTTCTGGGATGATTACGGGGTTGTTTTTTACAGCAAGCTACATTATTTATTTTAAATTCATAAATCCTTCTGCTAATTCTGCCAAAAACTGGTGGCTAGGAATCTCACCAGAAGGAATTGGAACTTTAGGGATGCTATTTAACTTTATTGTTTCAAACCTGGTTAGCCGAATTACTTCCCCACCGCCGAATGAAATTCGGGAGTTGGTTGATGAAATAAGGATTCCTAAAGGAGTTGGAGCTTCGCACCACCACATAAAAAATTAGAAGAGGCAAAAACCATGGGTGTAATATTGGAGAAATTGGCAATTTGCACAGGAGCAATGTCTATCGGCTCTAACACATATCGCATGGGTACCAAGACGCGGCTTCCCCGTACATATCGGTCAAATAAACATTTTCCAAATCCCATAGGCATTGCTCGCACCGAAGGGCTCTACGACAGCCCTGCCCCGCCTTACATTGCCGACCTTCAGTGGTATTATGTACGCATATACCGGACCTGATCTGCTCTTTGTTACGACTCTTTCCCTCACTATACACCTCATCGTTATCCCCTTCCCGGTTATCTTTTTCTTTCTCCAGGTTAGCTCGCAACTCATCTTCTTTGTCCCGCAACTCGGCAGCCTTCTCAAATTCCTGGTTTTCAATGGATGATTTCTTTTCACGAGCAACTGCATCAATTCCGCGTTGAATCTTTCTCATCTCAGGCGATGCGACGAATTTATCGTGCCACCCGGGCGGACATAACTCGTACCCTTGGACGCGCGGCTCCTTACTATAGTCCACGCACACAAGAATCTCTTCTCCTGGTTTTTCCGGTTCTCTCTCCCACTCGCATTTCGCTCGCTCCTCTCCCTCTAACTTCACCTCCCTACTTGTATTGATTTGTGATGTAGAGGAAGTGTTATCGAGTGTCCCTGTGGAGGCACAGGAAGTCAGGAAAGATAAAACGATTGACGCTAAAAGAAACCACCTGAATTTCACGTTACCAAGCATAAGTTCAACCTGCATGGGGAGGCGTTTCTGGTCATTATATCCTATCCGGCAGGTATAAGCAAAGTGGAGGGAAGAAGGCATTAAATCAGGGGCCAAATACTATCCACGACCAAACTGTAGTTTGGATTGGCGTATACCAAGCAATACGAGCTCATGGCAGAGGGAGGTGAGTTTAAGTTAAAAATTGTTAACAGCAAATTAACAAATGGTTAATATTCCTGAGTTAATCTGTATGTATAGGAAGGTCGCATTGATCTCCTCCATGCGATCACTATCTCGAACAAAGCCTGTTTGCACCGGGAGGCACAGACTTAGTTCTTGTTTTTCCTTTACCTGAGGGCCTAATTTGGCTCTTACCGCCTCCCCTCCTTCCGCGGGTCGTTTCATTCCATAAATGTCTCTTTGACTTTATTTCTTGCTTGTCCTTTTAGAATAACTCTCTCTTCAAAAGGTTTTTGTCCTATAGAAAAATAAGGATTATTTGGATAACATTTAGCGCAATAAAACATCGCCCTTAAGCATCTTGACGGATATTGTTGTTCCAAAGCTGCTCCAAGTCGTTTTGCGAGGAGCGGGATTCCCCGAAAGGAGGGTTGCATGTTTAATGAGGTAAGGGTTTATAATGCCCAGCACAGATTAAAAAAAATCATCTCCCCGTCAAAGTTGAGTGACTTTTATTGGGAAAAAAACTTAACCCTTGAGAAGAAAATCACACTTAACCGAGTAAGACGGGTTGAAAATTTCTCATATTTGGAACCACTTGAATTTGAGCCGTGGATGGAATAATTTTGTGGGCACCACGTGCGCATAAACCATCGACGGGACAATAATTAAAGTCTGTTGCCCGCCGAGTCTCATGCCACGCACGCCTTTATTCCAACCTTTGGCAACTTCGCCCCTTTGCTAAGGAAAGTGAATTTGCCCGATCTCTGCAATCATACCCTGATGAGATAGTTGGTAGGTTCCATCATTTGGAATCTAATACACAGCGAAATCCGATGTCTGTATATCTTATGGTTGGATCATTCTGCCCCCTGTAAGCGGAGCGGGCATAGTTGGGGTGGGCATACCAGGACCCCCCGCGCATTACCTTGTTGGTGCCGCTAGCCGGCCCCTTTGGGTTGGTTTTAGGGTGTTCGCTGTATGAGTTTTCCCAGTCTGACACCCATTCCCAAACGTTCCCTGACATATCATAAAGACCTAAAGCGTTAGGGTTCTTTTGCCCGACAAGGTGTGATCGACTCCTCGCATTTTTGGCAGTCCAGGAAAAGGAAACATCCGGTTTGTCGCCCCAGTAAAACTTCGTTGTACTTCCGGCTCGTGTGGCATACTCCCATTCCGCTTCTGTCGGAAGACGCTTATTCACTGTTTGGCAATACTCATTGGCTTCGTACCAAGTCACCCTCTCCACGGGACGATGATGGCCCTTGAATTTGGCAGGCTCTTCACCGGTTTCCCCGGGTTTAATGTATCCGCCCGTAAAAGTTCCACTTATAAAAATAGATGGATTGAAATCCATTACTTTCTCAAATTCTATCTGAGTAACCTCTAATATATCTATGTAAAATGGATCTAGAGTCACCTCATGAGTCGGCTTTTCATCCATGTCACCTTGCGTGGAACCCATCATGAATGTTCCCGCAGGAATTAGCACCATTCCTAATGGAGAACTCTCACTTTTTATTTTTGGTTCATTTAGTTTTGAAGGTGGAGGGTGGGCCTGTGAAATGGTGACGAAGCAAACAACTCCTAGGCACGCGACGAAAAAGAGTTGCGGCAACCACTGAGACCGATAGCAGTTCTCCTTAAATGATAACCACACCGCTGCGAGTAAAAAACTAAAATTATAATTCATCAGTCACAAGGTAAGACCTCCCAAAAGTTTTGAGCTACGGTTTTATAACCGTTCACTTCTTATAATTGAATATTTTCTTTTTCGAATTGTAAGGCTTGGTTCCCTTCTTGAACTTCAGTTTACCGTCCTTAATCTCAAAATCCTCAATCACAAGGGGCGTTTTCTCCGATTGCGAAACTTGCTTGACACGGTCTTCTATCTTCTCAAGTTTCTGATCTCGGTTGTCATCGTTCCAGTATTTGTCAATAGGATGAACCTTCTTTTTTCTCTCCTCGAAATTAAATTTATACTTATCGTGAATATCCTCCTTGAAAGGAGTCTTGGGATGCGTGTGACATCTGGTGCAGACATTAGCGTAATCCCAACGTTGACCATATTTTTCCACATCTTCCTTGTCAAACTTTCCCTTTGAAGCGGTCATCACAGCACGCAAATGGGAACCCCCGGAAGTTGAATGGCACATCTCACATCCCACATGCTCCAAGCTCGGTTCATCGGGATCAATTGGGGTGGCCGTGTCTTTACCCTTTTTACTCTTGGACCCAGCCGGTTTGAAACCACCTCGCTGCTTATATCCTGTGGTATGGCATCGCAAACAAAGCGGGGTGGTTGTATAGTCCTTCTCAGGATCCAGCTTAGCCCGTTCCTTGGCTTCTTTCCGCTCACCGGGTTTCAACAGGTTAAAGGTGCCGCCATGCGGGGACTCTTTCCAAGCCTCGTAATAAGGGTCGTGACAACTCCCATTACACTTGCTGGCCCCCACATATTTCACCTTTTTCTTGAGTTTTTTTCTTAATTTTTTTACTGTCTTTTTCCTGGACTTTTCATTCTTCTTGGCTTCCCATTTCTCTAAAAGAGCATGCTCCTCTTCGGTAATTTTAATATCCTTTTTCTTCTTCGCTGCAACCTCCCCATGGGTCCCCAGGATCAATGTCGCGGAAATTAAAATGAGACCAAGAACTCTAAATGCTTTTCCCATGGTTCCCTCCACCGTAAAAAAAATGTTCGATTGATTTTTTTCGCTTAACCGCTCAAACTTTTTACTACTCAGTCCTTATGGGTTTCACTTGAGTAACTTAAATTGGAAACTTCTGGCTCATACAGGCAATTGGGTTCCTCGGCGAGAAAATCGCCCTCTTCCTCAAAGGCCCGCGCCCGGCAACCAGAGCAAATCCTTTTAAATTTACAGATTCCGCACTTACCTTCCAAAAGGTCCGGCTCCCGTAAGGAATTAAAGATTGAGGAGTTTTCCCAGATATTGCCGAGACTCTCCTCACGTATATTCCCACAAACTGTGGGAAGATAACCGCAGGGAAAGACTTCTCCTTGATGGGATACGAAGCAGATTCCTGTCCCCGCAAGGCACCCTTTGGTCATATGGTTGAATTTTTCGGTATCATGCCTTTTTGGAAGCGAACTTCTTTTCTCAGCCAGAATGCGGAAGTAATGTGGAGCGCAAACCGGTCGAATGTGAAGTTTCCCTTCCCGGGAGAATTCATGAATCTTGAGAAGGGTTTGCTCATACTCTTCCGAGGTCAACTGAAATTCTTCCTTGATTTCCATGCCACAACCCACTGGAACTAGAAGAAAGGGGTGAAGGGCGGCGGCACCAAGCTTTAGGGCCAGGCGATAAATTGCCTCAAGCTCATGAAGATTGTGCTTGGTGAAAGTGGTGTTAACTTGAAAGGGAACATCAAGGTGGACGAGATGCAAGATCCCCTGAATGGCTTTGTCAAAGGATCCCGGCATCTTGCGAAAACGGTCATGTGTATCCCGGTTGGCGCCGTCCAGACTGATCGAAACCCGCCGAATGCCCGAGAAAGCTATTTCCTTCGCCAGAGGAAGGTCAATCATGGTTCCATTGGTAGCCAATGCCACGGGAATGTCTTTCTGATAGGCGTATCGGGCGATATCAAAAATATCCGGGCGGACCAACGGCTCCCCTCCGCTTAACACAAGAACAGGCCTATGATTAAAATCCTGGGCAAGGGAATCAATGAATTGGCAAGTCTCTTGAAATGACAGGTCCTTGCTAGACATTTCTTTGCCAACCTCAAGGCGTCTGCAATGGACACATTCCAGATTGCATGCTGCGGTTGTTTCCCAAAACACCAGAGAAAGTTGGTTTTTATTTTTAGGCACCATTTTCAATTCCAGGTCTAACTCAAGTTCCTACCCTATCAGGGGGCTTAAAAAATTCCCCCTGGACCCAAGAATCGTATCACTTTGCTCACTTCGAGATCATCCGCGTAACTCTTAAACTTTGATAGGACAAGTCCGATTTGTCTAAAAAACTTTGCTTCAAAATTTTTCATAAGAAAAATAAACTCGAGAACACGTCGAACTAGCCAAAAGAATGGACGAACGAATTTCACAGATCTTTTTTAAATTGTTTTCTTGATGTTAGGTGTGAGAAAAACAGAAACTCCAAAATAAAAAAGGCGGGGCAGTAAAAAAAATCGTGCTATTTAAATTTCTTTGACAATCGATCAAATACCTTCTTATCGTTCTAATTTCTAAATTACCTTCATTTTTTTCACTTAGGTTTGAACTTCCAACCTGAATTCGACAAACTTAAAATTGTTCTAAAAGCTGATCCACTTTCGCTTTATAATCTTCTTCGGATATAAGGCCTTCCTTTTCCCACTCCTTTAGCATTTTTAATTTTTCTTTTATCGTACCCCCATAAGGAGGAAGTGTTTCATGGTGACCCCTCGGTGAATCGACACCGGACGGTTTTGGTTCCCTGATCGGGGCGGTTATCCAGTAGTCGTATCGTGTCTTGAACCCCAGGGTATTTTCTGAGTAAAAATACTTTTGTGTCTTTCGAGGTTCCAGTTTCCAGTTGACCAAAATTTCTCCGCCCGTCTCCTGAGCCACGGACTGGTGGTCAACCAAGCGACCCATCCCTTTTATCCGACTAAACCGCCAGTTCAGGACATCATTTAAAACAAAAACATCTCCAGAGGTTTCACCTTGCCGCGTGCGTATTGAAAAACTGACAATTTCTCTGGGTTTGGCCGCTCCCAGTTTATCGTTAATGTACCCCGAGATCCTAGAAATGGTTTTTTTGTCAAACACACGCTCAGGGTCCTCCCACGTGTCACCCGAAACCGTGATTTTCCCTAAAAAGTGAAGACCCCACATTGCCCTTTTAATATCCATGGGACCCATCTTCATGGGATGCCCTAGCTTCTTTCCCCTTAAATGCTTATCGTCCTTCTGAACACGCTGCAATATTACCTTGCCTTGGAATTCAGACTCGGCAAAAACATAGTCCCCAAAAACCCACACCGAACAACAGAGAAAAAAGACAAGCACCCTCAAATTCTGTTTTTCTTTTAACAAAGTATGGGTAAGCAGACGAACGACCGACGTGTCCCCTAGCTTAGAACTTTGCATTCAAATTAATCTGGTACCGCTGAACATCGTCTACAGTCTGCACCCAAGTACCTGCACTGGAAACACCCGCGATCATATTCTGATCGTAAACCCTGAAGTCCGCCTTAACACCACTGCCAAAGTTATAGCCGACTTGGTATCTCTGCCCTTCAAAATTCGAACTGAACGGGAAATTATCCTGGGACACCTGCCCTTGCAGGGGAACCGAATTGAGCGGGACGTAGTGATGCTTGAACTGGAAACCCCATTTTCCTTTTTTAGTGGAAGCATTGAGCACGTAGCCCGATTCATCTGGAGACCCACCCAACGTCTCATTGGCTACGCCATTCATGACCACATCCTCGCCATGCAGCCAATCGAATCCCAACTTGAGAGGCAGGCCACCGGCCTGGGCCTTGTACTGGATACTGGCTATTGTATAGGTTGCGCTTCCACCTTGTACGTTACGGTCGTCTCCCTGGTCTGCTATGAAGAGGCTTCCCACGGCAAGGATCATTGGGCCTCTAGTATAGACCGCCTGGAGCGTAGTCCCAAAATCGTCATCGAATGCCCCGTCGTTATCACCCCATGATTCGTCAACGAGATAAGTGGCCGTCGACTGCAGGAGCAAACTCGCACCGTCGCTGAGTCCAAACTTGTACCCAACCCCGACACCTTCAGGCTGAATGTCCCCGTCCCAGAACTGTTCGTTCTGTTCCCAGAAGGAGATACCGTGTTTCCCCAGCCAAAGAAAACCACCTTTACCCCACTTCGTCTCGATATAGGCCCGGTCCAGTCCAAAGTCACGGTTATCGGTCGTTGAATCTGCAACCCCCAGAGTTTGATGCGGAGACTGAAGTGAGGTCCCAGCCATGGTCGCGAACCTCATGCCAAAGCTGATTTTATCGGTTGATTGGTGTTTGAACCCAAACCGCGCCCGCAGCCTTGCCCGGTCCCGGTCCCGGTCCGCTGCACCGGTATTAGAACGGTCTTGGTCGTCTAATTCGTACCTCACCCTGAGATCACCGAAGATGCTCAGCTTGTCGCTGATCGCAACGCCAGCCGCGGCGGGAGTGTGAACAACAACCACCCCAAAAAAAACCATCAAGAAAAACGAAGCCAACGTTGCCCCTGCTACACCGCGTGAAGCCGTGCTTTCGACCCTACGAAGATTTAGTTTCCTCATTCTATTTCTCCCCCCCTTAGTTCATTGAATGTTAAACCCACTCTACAATCCCTCTCGTGCACTCAACACTTGTTCTTACTGACAGGATCCTCACTATTTGTCAATCAGTAATCTTGATTTTTATATTGTCCATGTAGTCCATCCCATCACAATCCGTCTTACAAAAAAGCTTCAAAGACTTTTCCCCAAATTCGCCTGCAACCCAGGTGATGGAGGCTTCTTTATTCAGGGCGGTAATTGTTTCAAACTTTTTTACAATCGCTTTTTTCTTATTCACGGGACTGCCGTCTTCCTTGCTCAGTAATTTCATATTGATGAAGTGCTCCTCCTCCACTTCGGGGTCCATCTCACCAGAATATACCAGCTTTACCTCTATTGGTGTGCCCTTGGAAACTTCGTAAACCTGCCCGTTGAGCTGGTTGCCTTCTTCGTCAAAAAAACCGTCTTCATCGTTATTGTAAACAACCAGTTTGAAAGGATCCTGTGCCGCAACCGTATCTCCGACTGGCATGAGTGCAAAGGACAGAACACAGCATGAAAGAAAAAGCAATTTTAAAGTTTTCATAATATTCACTCCCCGAAAGGGTTCCAATGATAGAAGGCGGGTCGTCTTGATCTCTCTAAAGTTTTGGACAACTGACCTCCGTACATTGATCCAATACCGCACCAAATTATTCCAGAGAAATAGGAAAACCCTTAAATTTTAGGGGAGTTTAAAGAATCCCCCTAGACCTAGGAACTGTATCAGTTTGCTACCTTCGAGAGCATCCGCATAAGTCTTAAACTTTGATAGGACAAGTCCGATTTGTCTAAAAAATTTTTCTTCTGAAATTTTACACACGCAAATAAGATCGAAAACACGTCGCACTAACCAAAAGAATGGATGAACGAATTTTTTAGATCTTTTTTAAATTGTTTTCTTGATGTTAGGTGTGAGAAAAATAGAAACTCCAAAATAAAAAAGGCGGGGCACTAAGAAAATATTTCGTAATTATTTAAATTTCTTTGACAACCGATCAAATACTTTTTTAGTTCTAATTTTTAAATTACCTTCAATTTTTTCACCAGGTTTGAACTTCCAAAGAGTAGAGTGCTTTATATCTTCACCGTCCGTCGCCGGCCTTCCATGAGTGTAAAAGTACAAGGCAAGAGATTTTCGACTCATGTGCTTTGGGCAATTCAAAGGATCTGGGTGACCATGCCAAGAGTGGTCGGAGGTGGTAAAAATGACAACACGGTTAAAGATTGGGGCAACGCGTTGATAGCATTTCGTAAGATCGTTATCCCATAGTTCAACATGACCATTGTACTCATCCTGCCAATTTTTGTTAAGATATAGTAAAAAGTTCAACCGCCTGTCTAGGTTATATTTTTTGTGCTTATTGAAATCGAGGTGCAACCCGAGTTTGCCTCCTGGAGGGATGTTGTGGAGACCAGCACCACGAAATGTAGGGTCGGAAATTAAAGCGGGAATCCCTGACAACTCTTCCAAAAACTGCAAAAAAACCTGGGAGTTCAGAGAATATAAAACATACCTCGTGAACAGGCCAATGTTTTCCTCATGCTCATTAGCAAGTTTTTTTTGATGCTTATCATGATAACCGATCCATTCTATCTCGTTAACATCCGGAAATTCCTCCAAAACCCTCTCCACAACTTCCTCGTTGAAAAAGTCGTCGAATACGATGTGAGGAAATGGTTTTGCCAAGGCGTAGTCCTTCCGTACCTTGGATAAAATAGCTTTCATTTTCTCAAGAGGCAAAATTGGCGTTTCAAAGCTAAGGATGGACTGCATCGTTGATTTCAAAATTTTCTCCGTCCTAAAATTCGTCTTTACACAATTGGTTATTACCTGGAACAGACCCTCGTCGGTCTCGTTCCCAGTTTCATGCACCCCTTACACAAGATACGGGACTTAATTCTAAAAATAAGACTTAACTTCCGTATAGATAATTCCTTAAATTTAAAATAAAAAGTATTAGTGAATGTCTTATTTTTTTATAAGACAAAACCCAGCGCCAGTGGTTTTGCATTTCTCTATAGGCCAACGCAATTCATAGTGAGGATCTCACAAGTCTTGATGGAATACCTTGAATCCCGCTCGCCTTATCTGCAGAATCTAACTTGTGGCTATATAAAGAAAATACAAAGTCCCAGTGAAAAATATTAGGGAGCTTTGTTCTGCGAGCCGTTTCTTTACTGTACGTTTTTCTTATTTTCCATTATTCAACCCTATTCTCTGGCTCCATGTCTCCAAAGTAATTCAGCCACAATCCGGTGACCCTTTTTTATTGCAACTTTCAACGGAGTCTTCCCCCGTTTTGTCCGCGAGTTTACATTCGCACCCTTGGAAATCAGTAACTCAACGATAGCCAGGTGACCTCCCTTGGCTGCCCAGTACAATGGGGTGAGATGGTTTTTTATTGACAGCGCGTCCACGTCGCTCCCCTCGGCCACAAGCAGTTCAGCGATGATCTGGTTCCCCTCAAAGGCGGTAAGGTGCAACGCGGAAATCCCATCGTCGTTTCTTTCATCAATCCGTATTCCCTTATCGATAAGAAGTTTTACAATTTTTTCTCCTCCGAATACGGCCATATGCAGCAGGGTGGTTCCAAAATTATCTTTTGCGTTGATGTCGGCTCCGTTATCGAAGAGAAATTCCGCAACATCGTATTGGCCCTTGACGACCGCCCAATGCAACGCCGTCAATCCCTCTTCGTCCCGGAAGTTAATATATTCTCCCCCGGCAAGGTGATTCCTGACCGCATCAATATCGCCGCTTGCGGCGGAGTCATGGAGCGGGGCTGCCATCACCGATGCCAAGGAGAGAGCCGTTGCCAGGACCCATATTCCAAAATAGCGGACAAGTCGGGAAAGGATCATTTGTTCAAGGACACGTAAGCGTTAATAATTCAATTTTCTGAGGTCAGCTGTTCGAAAACCCTTATTGATTCCTCGGTATCCCAGTCCCGCGCGCCAAGAGCCTTGTGCAGAATAATGCCATCCTTACCCACGATAAAGGTGCTCGGGAACCCGACGGATTTGTACTTCTTCCTGGCCACCCTGCTTCCCGGGTCCAGCAGAACGGGGAATGTCAGTTTATATTTCTCCTGGTAGGGTTTAATCAGCGAAGTATCCTGATCCACGCTTATGGCAAGCATCTCAAAATCCAAATCCTTGAACTGCCGGTACAATTTTTCCATGGAAACCATTTCCGTTTTGCAGGGAACACACCAAGTGGCCCAGAAATTGATGAACACCACCTTCCCACGGTAATCGAATAGTTTGATTTTTTCGCCCCCGAGAGACCATAAGCCAAACGCCGGAGCAAAAAAATTTTTTTCGGGATATTCCATGCCTGACGATGGACCCAGTGGCCCATCAAGAGCGCACCGAAAACCCCGGCGGCTGACCCGGGTGTTATGCGCCCAACTTCGGCCCGCGATACGCATACCGCTCGCATTGTTGCCAAAAGACCCGCCGCGGAGAGCTCTTCGATGCCCCTTGACCGGACCTTTCGGGTTCCGGCGCGGAACGTTCTGATAATAATTCTTGTTATACCAGTCTGAAACCCACTCCCACACATTCCCCGCCATGTCGTGCAGACCGTATCCGTTGGGAGGATAACTTCCCACCGGGGCAGTGGTCTTGTAGCCATCATCAAACTGGTGAGCCTTCGCGTAGTTTTTGCAATTGACATCGCAAAAGTTGGCCTTGTGGGATTCCACTTCATTGCCCCAGGGGTAAATGGTATTCACTTTTCCCCTCGCCGCTTTTTCCCACTCGGCTTCCGTCGGCAACCGTTTCCCAACCTTCTCACAGTATTCATTCGCCTCGGGCCAATTCACCTTTTCCACGGGAAGGTTTGCTCCCTTGTACCTTGAAGGGTTTTTCCCTATGATCCGCTCGTACTTTTCTTGTGTCACTTCGTATTTGTCCATGTAGAACGCGTCGATCCAAACCTCATGCACCGGGGCCTCGTGTCGATACCATTCCGGCTCACAACTTTTGGCGTGTTTCAGGCAC
>PVBE010306893.1_pt1 | contig 14221 bp, 7 predicted proteins | sample 1631181 | NCBI WGS metagenome assembly PVBE01 (sample SAMN08397723, study PRJNA350692) | Marine metagenome, whole genome shotgun sequencing project. | isolation source: water | place: Pacific Ocean | collected 2012-04
CAAAGGTACCAACAAGAATGAGGGTGCCGTTTTCTTGATTAAATACGCCCCCTCCATCCTGGCTGGATTGGTTTTCAAAAACTACGCTATCGGTCAAGGTTATGCGACCACTCTCGTTATATATGCCACCACCATTTGCACTTGCGATATTTGTATGGATGGTGCCATCACTAAGCGCCACAATTCCATCATTGATATTAAAGAGTCCTCCACCATTATCATCGGCGGTGCATTCGGAGATGCTGACGGCATTTAATATCAAGACACCCCCCTGGTTGTAAACACAGCCACCATCAGAAAAAATTGCATGCCCTTGTTCAATATTCAAATTGCGAAATTCGACATTGATTGGGCCAATGATATGGAGGACTCTATCTAACTCACCAGCACGGATGGTAGATTTCTGAGTTGCATTTGAGCCACCAATAATGGTTAAGGCTTCAGTGATATCCAGGTCGCCGGTCAAGGATGCGTTTTCATTGGTACCGGCTTCAATTAGAGTATAGGTGGTAGAGTTTTGTAAAAATATTGTATCCGCACCACTTCCAGCGTCACACCCGCTGACTGCCTGGTCGGAATTGGCCGCGATCACTGCTTGACGAAGCGAGCAAAGACTACTATCTGTAATCCCATCTAAACTAGTGGTTACAAAGATATCACTGGCATAAGCAGAACCCGCATGAAAAGTTACAAAAAACAGGAGAACCGCGACAACCTTTAATGAGTAAACTTTTAATTTATGCATGACCTTATAATCCTCGCTTGTGAGTTAGCCTCGTGCTCTTGCCTTCCGGCGGTTTATAGACTACTTCAAGTCTTCTGCTCATTATCATTCATAATTTCCCCCTCATTTTTTTCCAAATTAGCTTTTAAGTATGGGGTTGGCAACTGTTATTATTAAGGCAGGGGGAAGTCCTCCCCCGACCCTTATATGCAGGGCCACCCATAAATGAATTTTAGGGGGGTAAATGGCAAAGAAAGCTACAGAACTCTCTGATCTTCACATACGTTGACTAAAGCATCATGTAACGGCCTCTGGTGCGCTTAGACATGGCCTTGCACTGGGTGCATAGGACGCGTCCGCCTAATGTTAGGAATGGGGTCATGAGTTATTCGCAATTATCTTCAAGGGATAATATGACATCAATAATATAATTCATTGCGGAAGAATAAAACTAGCTGGCCATCAGTCCGGGAAGCGGGAGCCCTAAACCTCCCGCCATTGCCAGTTGCGCTAGAACATTTTTCTGGTATCTCTCAGCATACATAGTTAGACTGGGAAACTATGATCAGAAACTACAGGAGTCCGGGCTATGTTTAACTCTTTTCTAAAATTAACGTCCATATGTTTTGCGCTTCTATTGCTGCCCATATCGATAATGGCGCAAGAGCTACCCTCATCATCTTTATATATTGTAACAACTTGCTATGTAAATGAGGGGTCGAGCTTCCTCGATGCCGTTGAAGAGGCTCGCGCGACTTTCCCAAATGATGACAACGCAGCGAATACGATGTTCTTCAGACAACCTATTGCTGGAACAAATTTTGAAAAAAACCAATTTTTTAGAGTTGTTTCATGGAATAACTTACAGCATTGGGCGCAACCACGAAGTCTCCCTGCAACTCAAGAATACAGTTGCGATAATCATAATAGAACGTTCCATACAACTCGAGTGGTGGGCACGAATGGAAACACCGCATATACAGACACAGATGTTGCTTTTGTCAGTACGAGACAATGTATGGCCAAAGATGGTGTGTCGTTATATGAGGTCTACGATTGGGTAGATACTCGTGTTTCGCGCACCCAGGCCCGCATACAAAATGACAATACGACGGTACAGATGTCACACAAGATTCTTGGCGCGTCTCCAAATGTAGCGGGTGGAAGAATGATTACTATACGCAGAATTGGAGATTCGAGGCAGGGGTATGCTCGTTTGTTCGACGAGCTTTGGATGGGAACGAGGGATAGAACTTTAGGCGCCCTGCCGGATGCTCCGTTTGAATTTTGTACTGACGCTAATCTTACAGAAAGTTATATCGTTCACTCTCTAGGGAGAGGTATATAACAAAATGGAAAGGCTTTCCTCATATTTGAGCTAGTGCTTCCTGCATTTGGGCTTCTGCTTCTTGTTGAGGTTGCCCTAGAGTATGTGGGGAAAAGCAGTAATTAGTGTTTTTCTATATGAGCAAAGAAGTACCATGGTGGTTTCTTATCTTCAGTGGAACCAACGTGCTCGAAGCGCGTAAGTTTTAACTCGCTTTCACTCAGGTATTCTTCAAGTCCTTCAGAAAGAGTTTCTCCTGTTGGTATACCGAATTGGAGGTTCTCACTGTACTGGTATTTTATCCCCCTAAGCATGGCCTTGCTGATTTTCTCGAAAGGTGGATTGCCATGAATAAGGTCTCCGCAGTACCTGGGCAAGGCTGATCAAGAAGGTCTATGAGGTGGATCCCCGGACCGGGGTGAACATCTGGTGCGCTACTACGGCTGGTACAGCAACACATTGAAAACACTCCTCCCTGAAGCTCCATTTCGATCGACCAGCGACAGGCGATAGGTGCCGGGTTGGGTGATGGTCATGGCAAGCTCTTTTGGGTTATTGATGATCTCCAGGCGGCTCCCGTTTATTGTCCTGACGATGGGATAGCTGGCGTTCTTCAGGGTGAGTGGGATATGGCTTCTTCCCTTTCGCTGCTTGATGGTGGTGCCGGAGGCCGGGAAGAGAATCTCCATTTGGAGTCGTTGGAGGTCCTGGGCCGATGATTCCAGCCTTGCCAGCAGCGGGGGGGCTTTGTCAGGCCGCGCCAGCTTCAGTTCACCCTCATGATATCGGTCAAAGAGCCGGTGGAGGAGGGGGGCGGCGTTTCGAAGACCCCGGTTGCCCGGAAGGGGTTCTCCTGTCACTGTGCCTGTCCAGACACCGATAATGTAGCGGCCGTCCGTGCCGATGGCGAGGGCATCGGAGCCCCCCGGGCCGGTTCCTGTCTTGAAAGCGATCTCCCGCTTGCTGGCAGTCCCTCCAAGGCGGTGGGCCGGGGTTCCTGTTTTGGCCAGGGCCCAGTTGATGTGGCGGGTGCTTGTTTTGTCGAGGAGTCTCCTGGGCTTGCCTTGCTCTTTTCCCATCAGGAATCCGATCGGCTGGACCTCCCCCTCTCGGGCGAGGGCAGTATAGAGCTCGACCAGTTTCTCCAGGGTGAGGCCGGCACCGCCGAGGGCGATGGGGAGTCCCTTGCCATTCTCAAGCACGATCCCCGCCTGTTCGAGGCTCGAGGTAAAACGGCCGGGGGAGAGGCGATCAAGTACCTTGACGGCAGGGATGTTGAGGGAGAGTCGCAGGGCATCGGCGGCGGTGATCTCCCCCCGGAAGCGGTAGTCGAGATTCTCCGGCCGGTAGCCGGCATAGGAGACAGGCTCATCGGTAATCAGGGTGTTGGGGTGGATCAGGTGGAGGCTCTCGGCCAGCCCATAGATGAATGGTTTCAGGGTCGAGCCGGGTGAGCGGACCGCTGTTGCAAAATCAAACGCACCGGCATTCCTGCTGTTGAAGTAGTTCTTTGAACCGACATAGCCGAGCAGCTCACCACTGGGGGCATCGGCAATGAGGATGGCGAGATTGGTGCCGTCGGGGAGGGGGGTGTCGAGGGCGATGCGCTCCAGATCCTGCTGCAGGTCGTGGTCGAGGGTGGTCTGCACCCGCTCACCCTCTCCCTTCACCCGCCAGGCGAGGTGGTGGGCGATTCTGGGGGGGGGATGCTTTTGGGTAGGGATCGGAGAGAGCATGGCGGAGTGCATCTCGTCATCGCTCAAGACCCCCCGATCCCTGGCGACACGGAGGATGCGGTTTCGGGCGCTTTGCGCTCTGTTCGGGTGGCGGTCGGGGCGCAGCCACTCCGGTGACTGTGGGAGGGCGACCAGGAGGGCGGCCTCGGCCGGGGTGAGATGGAGCGGCGGCTTGCCGAACCAGGCTCTTGAACCCATCTCGATCCCTTCTACATTGCCGCCGTAGGGGGTGAGGCCGGTATAGAGGGTGAGGATTTGCTCCTTGTTGAAGCGTCTCTCAAGGGTGATTGCCCGCTGCATCTCGTTGAGCTTGCTGGCAATGGTGCGGGGAGCGGGATCAAGGAGCTTGGCGGTCTGCATGGTGAGGGTGGAGCCCCCGGAGACCAGGCGGCCGTTGGCCACAAGCTGCCAGAAGGCACGAACCATTCCCGGCCAGTCGACCCCGCTGTGGTCGTGGAAGCGGCGGTCCTCGTGGGCGAGAAGAATCCTGAAATAGAGTGGATCAATGCGCTCGATAACGCTCTTCAGCCGGTAGCGCTCGTCCTCGGCGAGAAAGAGATGGAGATCCCTCTCCTCCCGGTCGGTGACCACGGTCGACCAGCTGACTACCCCGGTATCGATCGGGTTGTCGACCAGATAGAGCCAGCCGATGAGCAGCAGGGGGCCGAGGATCACCCCTCCCGCCAGGGAGAGGGCGATCGGTACGGCTCGCTGCGATCTAATGTTCACTCCCGACGCACCACCTTGACCCGCCGCTCGGCGCTGCTGCCGTTGATTTTGGGTTGGTACATGTCCTCGACATGGACGGCCGGCAGCCGGAAATGGCCCGGGGTGACAGCCCGCATCAGATAGCGGGCGGTAATGCCAAGCTGGTTCCTGATGATTTTTGAGTAGCCGCCCCTCTCCAGGGTATAGGCGGCCATGAAGCGGTCATCCCTCAGCTCGACGAAGGTGGCCCGGGTGGTGGATAGGCGGTTGTCTTTTGCCGATTCGGGGATGTCAAGGCCACCCAGCCGGCCGTTCTCGATCTCGAAGCCGGCGGGGAGGGGGTCGATGAGGGAGAGCTCTCTGTCCCGTCTCCCGTTTATCGGCAGATGGAGGGTCACCTCGAAAAGATCACCCTGTTTGGCCGTCACCAGAGTGGTGGTCTGGCCCGTGGTCACATTGAGGATGCTCTTGGTGATCGAGAGGCCGTTATCCGTTCTCAACTGGGGCCGATCCTCAACACCCGAGGCGGTGAGGGCGAGATAGAGAGGTTTCTCGCTTTGGTTGGTGACGATCATCTTCCTTCCTGCTACCAGTGAATTGAGGGCTTCGTTCAGGCTCTCCGGCGTCAGGGGGGTGTCGTATAGGGTGAGCTGGCTTGCCAGGGCCTCATCAGCGCGCCCCTGGAGATGACGGCTCATCAGCACCAGCCACCCCTTCTCCTGGGTGTTGAGATACTCCCGCTTGAGGGCGGTTCTCACTACCTTTGCCGCCAGTTGGAAGGCCAGCCCTTCGATCTCAGGGTCGGGTGATCCTTCGAGCATGAAGGTGGCGAGGGCTGCCGTCTCCTGCAGATCGGAGGCGTAGTTGATGCGCTGCCACAAGGTGGTGCTTCTCGCCTTCTGGGCCAGGCTAAAGGCCTCCCGGCTGTGTTCGGCATCGCCGATCATGCGGAAGGCGGCCCCCAGCTGACCGAAGAGGAAGCGGTAGTGGCCCTTGTCTCCGTCTTCGGCCATATCACGTCGGGCCTGGTCGAGGGTATAGCGCAGGGTGCCGGCATCGACACGGCCCGCCTTTGCCTGGAGATAGAGGGCATAGCCCCGAAGCTCCAGCCAGGCGGCGTGGAGGAGGGCGCTTCCGATCCAGACGTGAGCCCGCTTCAGGGTGTTGTCATCAACTTCATATCCTTCTGCCCGGGCCTCCATCAGGAAGTGGGTGGCATAGGCACTCAGCCAGCGCTGTTTCTGGTGTCCCCGTGGCCAGAGGGTGAAGGCGCCGGAGCCGGTCTGCATTGATTCGATCCGGCGGATGGCCCGCTGGACCCGTATCTTGTTCTTCTCCTTGAGCTCCTCGGAGAGGGGACCGAAGCGATCTAGATAGAGCAGTGGAAAGGCCCTGCTCGTCGTCTGCTCCAGACAGCCGAAGGGGTAGAGATCGAGTTCATCAAGAAGCCATTCAACGTCGAGGAGCGGAACCCGGGCGAGCCGATGGGTGAGGGCGATGGACTCGGGACGCAGGTGGTTGACCAGGTTATCCCCGACCAGGGTGGGTCGGCCGGGCAGCAGCTGGACTATCCGGCTTCGAAAGCGCCTGGTTCGCGTCTCCCTGATGGAGAGGGGCCAGTGGAACTCGCGCACCTCACCATCGGGGGCGGTAATGGTGAGGTTGAGCCGGGTATTGCCGGGCATGCCACCGGTGATGAAGTTTCTCTGGGTGGCCGAATCGCCCTCTTCGAGAACCACCTTCTGGGTGGCACTGCCGATGAAGAGCCCCCCGTCGCTGCTCCAGCTGAGGCGGTATTCGCCGGACGAGGCCTCCACATTGTGGAGCCGTACCCCGATCTCGGCGATGTCGTCAATGGCGACAAAGCGCGGCAGGCTCGGGTGGATCACCAGGGGATCACGGACCACAAGGGGCCGAGAGGTGCTGGCCAGCCGCTCTTCGTCAAAGGCAACGGCCATCAGCCGCAGGCGACCATTGAAGTGGGGGAGATCGAGTGGGATGTCGGCCTCGCCCGATTCATCAAGCGCTACCACTCCCGAAAAGAGGGAGACCGGCCTGACGATGGAGGTGGGCGGGGCGGGAGGTGCTTCCTTGCTGGGGGCATCGCCGCCGAAGTGCATCTTCAGCTGCTCTCCTTCAGAGCGCTGCAGGAGATGGCCATAGAGATCATTGATGCGCAGCCCCAGCCGGCGTTTGGCGAGAAAATGGGCGGAGGGGTCGGGGGGGGAAAAGCGGGTGAGCCCCAGAATCCCCTCATCGACGGCGGCCAGGGTGACCCTGGCCCGACTGCTCATTTTTCTGGTCTTGATGCGGACGGTGACCTGCCCCTCTGAGCGCACCTTCTCCGGGGCCTCGATCTCGATCTCACCATGGAGATCTCCCTTTTCGATAGCGAGCCGGGCGATGCCGATCGCCCTCGCCGGCCCCGGGTTTTGGGACCCCGGCCGAAAGACGTTCACCAGCAGGTGGACTTCACCCCCCCAGGCGGCATTCGGGGTGATGGTGATATCGGCCCCCTCCTCGGAGATTGCCAGGGCGCGGTTTTCGAGGATTCGGTCTGAGGCGATGACCAGCTGTGCCTGTCCACCAAAGGGGGGCTTGATGTGAAGGTTTATCGGAGTGCCGGGGGCGGCCGACGGTTTTGAGAGGGCGAGCTGGACGTTGTCCGGGGCGGCGCTGCGGCGCTCATCGCTCGCCCACCAGCCGATGCGAAAGCGCCGGTTGGTAGTGGAGCCGGTGGCCGGATCACGGAGCTCGATCCGGTAGTGGCCGTATCCGAGGCCACTCAAGGCGAGGGTGGCGAGCCCATTGCTGCGGGTCTTGATCTTGCCGGCCTCGTGGCGGGCGACATCGTAGCGGCTGATCTCGTAGGCCCAGCGGCCGCGAGTGGGGCGATACCAGTGGTAGTCCCACTCCTCTTCAACAAGGCTGTACTCCAGGGATCGTGAGGGGAGGGGGTTCCCCTCTTTATCGACACTCACGACTTCAAAGCGGGCGATCTCGTGGTCCGGGAAGGCGATCTTGCCGTCGTCGACGTCGATCAGGGGGCGGATGCCGCTCCAGCTGCTGTAGGTGGAGATAAGGTGCCGCGTTCGCTTGCGGGTGATGCGGCCGTTGGGTTCAACAATCCCCGCCTGCAGGGTGAAGGTGAGGGGGACCGGGTACAGTGGGGTGGCGGGGCCTGGTTCATCACTGCCGATGGTGATTTTTGCCCGGCCTGAAGAATCGGTCTGCGGTGTCGAATGGATCTGTTGTCGCCGCTGGACAAAGTCGTGGTCCTCTTCACCGAAGTGAAAGCGCTCCCACCGCTTGAAGGGTGAGTGATCGGCGCTGGCGGTCATGAAGGCCTCGGTGGGCAGGTTGGCGGCGGGGGCACCATAGAGATAGTCTCCCCTGATCTCGAAGTGAGAGGCGGAGTCGAAGCTGAGGGGGCCCTTCTCTTCGGCCTCAAGCTCGACCTCGATGGTGGCGGGGATGTAGTCCTCGATGAGGAACTTGACCGAACCCAGCGGCTTGCCCTCGGCATCGAGATAGAGCCGGGCGGTCCACTCGCCGGTACGGGCCGAGGTAGGAATATCACGCCGGTAGCTCAGGGCTCCCAGGTCGTCCGTAGTGATCACCCGGGTATCGGTCTCGACCCCATCCGGCCGGAAGAGCTTCAGGGTGAGGGGGAGGGCGCCGGGGGAGACGAGCTTTCGGTTTCGAACCAGAGCGGTCAGGTTGAAGCTCTCCCCGGGGCGGTAGACCCCTCGCTCCAGGTAGAGATAGGCCGAGAGCAGGCCCGGGTGAGGGGCTCCAGCGACATCCCGGTCACCCATGTCGAGGGGGTGGCCGGTGAGCTGGAGAAAGGTAAACTGGTGATCAGGCTCTCCCGCCTTGCCCCGGTAGGCAAAGAGGGCGACTGGCTGGCGGGCATTACTGCCGTTGACAAGCGGCAGGGGGAAGTGGACCCGCCCCTCGCTGTCGGTAGTGGCGCTGCCGAGGAGATCGAAGTTTCGTGCCATCAGTTCAACCCGAACCCCTTTCTGGGAGAGGCCGCTCTCGAAAGAACGGACAAAAAGATCAAGCCCCTCGTTGTGGCGATAGGTGGTCAGCCCCAGATCGGTAAGGATCAGGAACTGGGTCGCTCGGTTCTCCCAGCGACGTTCAGTCCCTCCTTCCCGTTCTGCAACAAGAATATAGGCGGCGGCCTCTCGTCGCTGGATGAGGGTGTCGAGGTCAAGCTCTATCCGTTTCTCCCTGTTTTGTTCAAGCTCGAGATGGATATTCTGGGTGCCGAGGAGCTCCGCATCCTTGATCAGGCGGCTCTCCATGTCCCAGCGGTCAACCGGGTTGTTGAAGCGGTTGTTCTGGAGGTAGGCCTGGACCATGGTGGGGTTGATGCGGTAGGCGAAGACCCGGGCATCGGGGGTGTTGAGCACCTTGAGGGTGACCGCCTGGGTGCTCCTGACCGGGAGGATGAAGGCATCGTCGGTGAAATCGAGAGAGGCCTTGCGGTGATCGACGAAAACTGAGGAGTTGAGGGTCTTGTGGAGACGTCGGCCCTTCTTGAAAGGGAGCCCGTCGAGGAAACGGATCTTGTATTTTTCCCCGTTGACAAGGCCGGTGATGCAGAGCCTGCCTTCACCGACCAGAACCGCTGCTTCGGCATAAGGGTGCTCCTCCCCCCCCCAGTTGGCGGAGACGGAAGAGACCTCGACATAGTCGTTGTAGTCATAACCATCGGTGAAGAGGGGGAGAGACCACTCATAGCAGGCCCGCGGAGAGAGGTGCTCGGAGATTATCGTCTTCTCGGTGATGGTCGGCAGCCTGTGCTCGAGGTCGCTCTGTGCATGAGCGACCGGAGTTAAGAGAAGGGCAAGAAGAAAAGCGGGAATAAGGCGGGAAGCAGGCGATGTTGTCATGGACGGGCTATCCTGTGGTGGGAATACCCTGATTGGACCATCTAAAAGTGGTGGTCAGCTTTGCAACTCATGGAGTAAGAGTGGCGAAGCGATGGCGATTCCTGCATTCGACTTCTGGTCTCTGTCAAAGCAGGGAGCTTTTGTCATCCCGCCTGCATCTTCACGGTGGTCTAGAAAGTTCTGTGATTTAGATGGGCTCTCAGAAAGTACTTTGGAAGAGGAACCTGTTGGGTGGTAACTCCGCTTGAAAACAGCCGCCATTTAGGGCAAGTTGTGAGTTGTGGATAAAAAACAGAAAGGATGAGGGGATGAGATGAGATGGCTATTAAGTCTCAACAACCTAAACCGTGGTTGTATTAAGAAAATCAGGGTGTTAGCCTGTTCCCGTACATGCAAGCAAAAGGAAGCGCAAACAGGTCGAAAACATCTTTTCGGAGGGGCAACTTAAATGTTCAAAAGCTTCCATGATCGCCAACCGCCTAGGCTGCAAGGTACCCAAATGGTACCTCCCGTTCCTGGAATTTTCCCAGGTGATCTCCGGCTGGACCAATTTTCACAGCTGGGCAGCCTGTTCCCGGGGCCTGGGTCAAGCTGCTCGGAAAGGGCCGCGGTGGGTGATGCAATCTTTGGTTGGGGACTGGTAAACGTGATTCACGATGTCCTGAACCGTAAGAAAAGAACGGATCATCTCTACCATTCTGGGCAGAATGTTCCTTCTTTGGGAACACCGCACTCTATCTTTCTCTCCGGGATGTCCCAGAGCTCCAGCAAAGAGACCCACACCCCAAGGTCCCCTAAGCGTATCTCTAGGTTTCCCTCAAGGTTCAAGAGCCTGGCGGCGCGGTTCGATCGCTCCTTCTCGCTGTCGTTGATTCCTCGTCGATTGGTACTGATTATTGGCGTTGTTTTTGTGGCAGTGTTCGCAGGCCCCGCTTCTGGGGCAGAAGCCGAAAAAACAAGCAAAGCCGGATGCATTGACTTGGTTAGCACAGAAGTAGAAAACAAGGAATTTATTGAAAAAGGTATCAAATACCGGGACTTGAAGAACGCGATCGTCCAACAGAGTTTCATTGATGCTGTCCAGCAAGTTTTAGGCACCGAGGTCCGCTCACATTCGGGGATGGCGCTCAGCTCAGTAGATGGCGCGGACAGTGAACGTTTTAATGAGTTAGTCGCCCAAAGAGCAAACGGATTAGTGAAAAGTTACGAAGTCACATCCGAGGAAATTATAGGTACCGGAGATACTAAGTTGCTGGCGGTAGGACTTCGGGTGGTCGTCTGTGTCCCGGATGAGACCACAACATTCGACATGGTAGCGGTAGGTGATTTCATCCTCAGCAATGGTAGCAATTCTGAACGACTGAGGTCGATCCTTATTGATCTATTTCCAGACAACTTATCGGACTATCGTTTGATACCGGAGCATCCCCGCCACGCGTATCACGACGTTAAAATCGACGGCAAAGTATTACGTGTGGACAAGACAGATGAGTCCCATATTATGGCAGAACAAAAGAAGTCTCAGGAGCAAGCTGCAGCCCAGATTGCCGGCGGACTCATTGGCGCACTTACTGGTCTCAGGGGTCTCGGCAGTGTCGCGGCAAGTATGAATGCAGGGCCTGCCATGCGTACGTACCAGGTGACTGTGGAAGTAGAGGTAACTGCGAGCAGAATTATGGATCAGCAAGTGGTGTCGGATCGGTCCGTTTTAACCAAGGCCAAGTTGCCTGAGGACACCGATTTTTCCGCAGTTAGGGACGAGTTGCTTGCCGCTGCGGTCGAGCAAGCAACTCAGTCAATTTATCAGAAAGAGTTTGGAGTAGCGGGGGGTAGTGCGAGTACAAAAAGGGAATCAAGTTCGTTTTTCTTTTCTAAACTTGGTGGGGAGGGTGGTTTGTTTAAAGATACAGAGTTTAAAGCATTGAAACTAGAGGATTTCGAAGATAGAATGAACGAAAGGTAGTTTGTTTGGGAGTACTGATCCTTCGATGTCAACGGGAGGGAAAACGGAGGACGAATTGCTGAATGAGAGGTAGAATTATTGTTCAGTTTGCTAAGGCTTTACATTACCAGGGGTTTAATATGAATTCATATTCGGAAGAATCACGATTTGTTGTAACGGCGCTCATTTGTCTCCTCGCTAGTACGAGTGTCTCTGCGGATGCGAATGTAAGTGGCCAACAGCTGATGGAAAACTCGGCATTACAAGTAGCGATTGGTGAAGCGAGTGATCCGACCCTCCGGTGGGAGGAGTATCTTGAACGACATGGCTTAGTCGAGGGTTTTAACAAAAAAGGAAGTAAAGTCTTTTTTATCGCTGTCGGTGATTCAGCGGTCGGCAAGCCTTTAAAAAATCGAGGATTTATCACCAGTCGCACGGTAGCCTTCAACAAGGCCGTTCTGTTGGCAAAAAGCGCACTTGCTGAATCTGTCGGTGCAGAGGTGTCCTCTGAACGGGGGTTGGAAATGTTTGAAGAGGGAGGCGAGGTTGCACCAGGTTTGGGCAGGGTGCAGAACCACCTTTCCATCATGGATAAGGCGCGTACTTTAATCGACGCAGAGCTTGATAATCAGATAAAGAAGTATGATCCTAATTGGGATGGTACGGGCTTATCGGAGGAGCAGAAACGCGATAAATTAGCGATTCAAACCGAAAAATATACGGAAAACTTGGCTCAGAATGCGCAGTTATTTCTTCAGGGTGCAGCGCCGATTTTTAATGCAGAAGGACCATCAGGGGATGACTATCTGGTTGTCGTCGGAATTGTATGGTCACCCGTAATGACCAGGATCGCCGAGGCGATGTACAACCCTTCTGCAAAGGCACCTAAAGGAAAGCCGGGTCGCTCGGTGAAGGATCGAGTTGCTTCATTGCTTGCCGCCGATTCAACCCTTAATGGCATCAATGCGACGATGGGCGTTCGAGTCTGGCGCAATGAGGATGGAGAGCGCGTAGTAGTGAGTTTCGCCGCTGAAAGCGGCCTCGGTTCTTCTGCGATTGCGAAAAAGAAGTCGGCGTTGCGAGCCCGAACGCAAATCGCTGAGTTTGTTTCTGAGAACGTAACGTCAGATGGGGTGTTGAGTGGAGACGAAACAACCGTGTACTTCGATAACGGTGAAATGGAAGCGTTCGATCAGACTAGTTTTGACCTAAAGATTAAGGCAACGGCTCGACGGGTCTGTCTGCAGGGTGTGGCGCCAGTTAAATTCTGGAAAGGAACGCATCCAAACTCGGGTCAGAAGATGGTGGTTCATGTATTAGCTTGGACGCCATCATCTCAAATGCAGGCTGAAAACGCGTTGGTGATCGCTGGAGCAGATGTTGGAGGTACCTGTTCTGGCATAGCAGAAACAGCGACACCACCCAAAACCCCGGACGCGGTTGGAGGGATGAAGGGTGCGGAGTCCTCTTCCGATGACTTCTAGGTTCTCCTCTCGAGTGGGTCCCCCGCGTTCAGGACGAGTCATTGCCGGGTCTAGCGGGCTTGTGTTGTTGCTCGTGCTGGGCTTGGCGATTTCTGGATGTGTGCCGGAGACTGCCGTAAAGGAGGAGACTTGTGACAGTGCTTATCAAGAGAGGAACTACCCGGTAGCGCTAACCCTATGCGGCGAATTGGCAGAAGCAGGTTCTGTTTCCGATCAACTACGGGTTGCACAGATGTACTATTTCGGTCAGGGCACCAGAAAAGATTTGACGAAAGCGGTAGAGTGGTTCCAACTTGCCGCCGACAATGGTTCGCCGGACGCGCAAGAGCGGTTAGGAATTCTTTATGAAAACGGTGAGGGTGTAAATCAAGATTTTGAGCGAGCAGTTTATTGGTATGAGAGGGCTGTCGAGGGGGGATCGGTTGTAGTAGAAGCTAGAAATAATCTTGCAGTAATGTATGAACAAGGGCGGGGTGTAGAGAAAAATCTCGACAGTGCCGTGCGACTGTACAAAGAGGCTGTTGCAAATGGACATGCCAAAGCGCATTACAACCTAGGTCGGTTGTATGCTGAAGGCGGCGTGCTTGAGCAGGATATCGTAAAAGCAACTAACTTGTACAGGGTTGCTGCCGAGCAGGGACTGGCGGAGGCGCAGTTTGCATTAGCTGTAAGTTACGAGACAGGGCAAGGGGTTCCAAAAGATCAGCCACTCTCTCTTCATTGGTATGAGACTGCAGCTGAGCACGGCTACACACAAGCCGGAGTTCTTTTAGGGTGGCGTTACCGGCGAGGTGAGAGCGCGCCCGTGGATCTGATTAAATCCTACGGATACTTTAACTTAGCCGCCGCCCTTGGGAGCGAAAAAGCACGCTACGGGCTCAAACTATTGACCACAAGTTTGTCAGCTGATCAGATAACTAAGGGACAGAATTTTTCAAAGCAACTCTGGACGAAGTATCAGGACACTCAAAGGCCCTGAGCAGGAGTTCTGCCTGTAGACATAGCGCGCTCCCGCAATTTGAATTTCTGGATCTTGCCGGTCGAGGTCTTGGGCAGTTCGCCAAAGATCACGGTTCTTGGCGCCTTGAAGTTCGCAAGATACTCCCGGCAGTGATCGATGATGTCCTGTGCCGATGCAGTTGAGCCCTCCCTCAAGTGCACAAACGCACATGGAGTCTCGCCCCAGTGTTCGTCGGATTTTGCCACCACTGCCGCCTCCAATCATGCAGTACTGGATTACCTGGTTGAAGACGAAGCCATCACCGAGGAGTTTGCCCACCGGCTCCTTTCCTGGAAGCACTCAGGATTTTCTGTTGATAACACAGTCGGTGTTGGAGCGAACGATCCGCAAGGCCGCCGCCAGCTGGCCCGCTATATGATCCGCAATCCGTTTTCG
>PVBE010483100.1_pt1 | contig 14219 bp, 9 predicted proteins | sample 1631181 | NCBI WGS metagenome assembly PVBE01 (sample SAMN08397723, study PRJNA350692) | Marine metagenome, whole genome shotgun sequencing project. | isolation source: water | place: Pacific Ocean | collected 2012-04
CGGTGGTAATGATGTGCTTGTCAACGACGATCAACGGCGGCGAACTCGAGCCCCACGCCAGCAACTTGCCACCGTACTCGCGGTAATAATTCGTTCGCCAAACCACCTCGCCGGTATCGAGTCGGACGCAATGCAGGTCACCCAGTGCGCCGTGCAAATAGACCAGTCCGTCGTAAATGACCGGAGTCGCACGGGGCGAATTGCTATAGTCCAATTCACGGTCCGCCTCATACTCCAGCCGCCACACCTCGCTGCCGTCGGTCGCGTCAAGGCAACGAAACAAGTCATGCGTGCCGCCGCGGCTCTTGTCGGGAATAATCACCCGCGTGACCGTCGCCGCAGGGCCGGCAACTGCCGGGCCTGTCAGCTTGGTCGACCAGATTCTCTTCAGTTCATAGGCCAGTTGACTTGGCAGGGTTGGCGCTTGGCCAAGTCGGTCCGGCCCCCGCCAGTCCAGCCAAGCCGCTTGGCCAAGCGACTTCACAAATCCCTTGGCCGACTCAAGCGCGACCAGCAAATCCTTCCGCTTGGCCAAGCCGGTTACCTCCGCCAGCACGCGCTTGCCTAGGGCGTCATCAGTGGCTTCCGTGCTGAATAGTCGGACGCCCGGAACCGGCTGCGTATTTGCTAGGACCCGCACCGAGCCGGCCTCCACCTTTTCGCAACCGACGAGCAACGGCGGAAGATACTCAGGGACGACAGCCGCCGCCACTTCGCCATCGGTCAGCGCCAGCGCGCCGGAGTCCACCGCCCCCGCCACCTCGAGCTTGGCCGGCTTGGCCAGGCGCGCCTGTTGCAGTGCGGCCCGGGCTGCCTGATTCGTCTCGGCCTCCTCCACCGGGCCAAGCATGACCGCGCGGCCGGATAAGTCGACCAGCCGTTTGGCCGGATCATTCGAGCGAACGATGAACGCGCCGCGCTGTGTCGTGCCTCCAGTGCTGTCGGTGAGATCGGCGAGAGGCGAGACCTGCAGATTGAACCGATTGGCGTCGAAACGAACCATGGAATCCTTGCCGATAATGAAGTCCGGCTTGGCCTTCATGCGACGCAGCGCGAGGTCAAGGCTTTCCTCGAAAGTCAACTTGAACGGCCGGCCAAGCGCCTGGCCAAGGCGCTCGGCGAGCTGGTCGTATCGGCGCTGGCCAACGCCCTCCACGCAGGAGCAGGACAGCGGCAGCGCCAACGGATCCATCACCACCACCTGCACCGGCTTTTCGGCGGCCTGGCTAATCGTGAGCGCGAGGAATAATCCGGCGTACCGAGTCACTTTTTCTTCGGCGCAAGCACGCGGATGAGATTGGCGCGGACGTCCATCACGTACACGCGGCTGGCGTCCCTGTTGACCTCGATCGGGATGTAGCAGGTTTGGGCGGCGAGTTTGCTGCCGCGATCGAACTCGGTCGTGTCCACGTAGCCGACCACGCCGAGGAACTTGCCATCGGGAGTGTAGGTCTTGATGCGGCCCACGCCGGACTCGGCGGTGTAAAGGACGTTGCCCGGGCCGATGTCAATGTTCACCGGGTTGCAACACGCGGCAAAGCCCTCGATGCCGGTCCGGTCGCGCTTGCCCCAGCGGCCGATCCGGTTACCGTCGAGATCAAAACGGTTGACCCGATGCCGTGAATTCTCGGCAATAAGCAGTTCGCCATTCATCACCTGCATGTCAATGTGGCTACAGCAGCCGTACTGTTGCTCGATGATTTTTTTTGCGCCGGTGAGATCGCGGTTAAAACGCCAAATATCCTCCGTGGCGCGCATGCTGTTGCCGGTGCCGACCGCGAGAAATACGTGCTTGTCGCTGACGAACAGGCCGGCCGCAAGCGACTTCGATTCGCTGATCTTGTCAAAGTCCGCCATCGCAAGCCGTTTGCCTTCCCGATCGTACGAGGCGATTTTGCCATGCCCCGCGACGTACACCGTGCCGTCTTCGCAGGCGTGGATCATCTTGGGATGCGGCCCGTCGTCCGGCATCGGCCACTCGGCCTTGACGGAGCCATCCGAGCTAATCACACGGATGGCATAAGTATGCTTAAACAAGTCGTCAACCGAGAGCGGCCCACGGTTGCCACGGCGTTCCGGGCGGTCGCCGCCGCCTTCACCGCCTCGACCCGATCTATCCCGGCCACGATCGCCGCCGCGCTCGCGTCTACCAGATCGGCGATTGCGGAATTCCCGGCGAATCTCCTCCGGCAATACGCTCATGATCTTCCGGCGATCCTCGTATTCCATGTCGCGGATAGCGTCAAATAACTGCCGCGGCTCCACCTCCCGTGCGAGTTCGACAACTTCCGCCTCGGTGCCGAACTCCAGAATCCTCTCGACCTCCGCCTGCGGTTTGCTCTCGCGTTCCGCACGCCCATCGGGTCGGCGTTCGCGGCTGCCGCTTGTTCGCAAGGGTCGCACCTCGTCGCCGTTCAACTTGCCGTCCCCGTCCTTGTCGAGCTTTGCCAGGGCAACCTCGGCCTTCTCGATTTCCTCCGCTGAAATCTCGCCGTCCTTGTCTTCATCCAGCGCGATGATCACAGGCAATCTCTGCAATAAGTCGCCAGGGCGGCGTTCACTACCGCCTCCCCCCGAACGCCGGTCACGCCGGCTTGGCTCGTCGTCACTGCTCGGCTGCGCGAACTCCATCTTGCCCTCCCCCCATGAAATGCCAACGAGCAGGTCATCCTCATGGGTCAAGGCGATGGTCTTGATGGTGATCGGATGCCCGCTGGCATGTTTGCTGAATTCAATCGGCTTGATCTCAGCGTGCGTGCCTTCCAGGGCAGCCTCCTCCTGCGCTTGGCCAAGTGCAACGCCCAGACCAAGCGCGGCGACCCACGCGTATCGTTTCATCGGAAGGTTCACGCGAGGTCGAACAAACGGAAGGCGGCGGTGGTATGATCAAGCGCGACGACCTGCCGGTCGAGCAGCGCAACCTCGATGCCGCCGTTTTGGCAGGCAACCAACTCGGCGTCCGTGTCCACCCGCTCATGTTCGGTTGTGTCGAATGCCTCCGGCTCGGCGATCACGGTTTGGAGTTTTCCGTCCCTGTCAAAAAGTTTGATGCGCGGTTGGCCGCGCTCGGCGGTCACAAACTCGCCGCTGTCGGTTACCGCCACACTCACCGGGTTACAGCAGCCAGTGAAGCCGTCGAGGCCGCGGGTGCGTTTACCCCAGCGCGACTTCAACTCGCCATCGGCATCGTACCGCTCAACCCGGTGCCGCCCGGGATGCGCCACGAACAGCGAGTCGCCGGCCCAAGTGATCGGGAAGAACGACTTCGGCACGGCAAACCGGCCACCCTTGCCACCGGCCAACTGCTCTAGTACTACGCCGCTGCTGTCGATGTGCCAGATGGCACTGCTGCCACCGTCGGCTGCATAAATCGATCCGTCCCCAGCGATAGCTAGGCTGGTCAGCGCGGCCTCCTTGGCCAAGCGCTTGGTCTTAGCAAGGGGTTTGCCGTCGAGGTCACAAATCCAAGCGCGATCTCGGAACCCGACCACCAGCCGCCGATTGGCCACCGCGAGGCAGCGCGGCGTGTGGTTGAACTCGATCTTGCGCACCAGTTCCCCGCTTGGCTTGAAGACGGCCACAGCCGAATCGCCGGCGACATAAACCAAGCCGTTGGCCACGGTCATGTCACGCGTTTGGCCAAGTCCGGTCGCACGCCAGCCATCGGGTTTCGGTTTAGCGGCATTGGCGTTGGCGCCGGTCTGCACTGCCACGCCGATCGCGGCGATGGACTGGGCGCCACGGCTGAAAAACTGACGCCGTGAAGGATTGGGCTGGCAGTCGCCGGAAGAGCAACCGCAGTCAGAAGAGGATTTTGAGTTGTTTATTGACATTGAATCGTTCGTCGGTAGAGAAGACGGCGCAATCGTCAATCCGGTTACAGCTAATAGGATCAATCGGAAACGTCCCGCGATTTAGGCTTGCAGGCAATAGTTGACAATCGGGTGGGTTCGTTGTGGCATCGGGGCCTCAACTTTTCTCCGGACTAATGAAGAAATTTAATGTTGGCGTGATCGGTTATGGCTGGGTAGCCGGCGCGCATATCGACTCGATCAATGGCACCTCCCAGGGACAGGTCACGGCGGTTTACTCCTCGCGCAAGCTGGACTCCGCCGAACTCAGCGCAAAGCACGGCGGCGAAATCCAATGCCACACCGACCTGAAGCGAATGCTCGCTGATCCGTCGATCGACGTCGTCTCGGTCTGCAGTTATCCGTACCAGCACGCGAAACAGGTCATCGCCGCCGCCGCCGGCGGCAAGCATTTGATCATCGAGAAACCGCTCGCGCTCAATCTCAAGGATCTGCGCGCGATGCGGCGTGCCATGGCCAAGGCCGGTGTGAAGGCGTGCGTTTGTTTTGAGTGCCGCTACTCGAGCCAGTTCCTCGCCACCAAGGCGGTGATCGACCGCGGGCTGCTGGGCGAAATTCACTACGGCGAGATCGACTATTACCATGGCATCGGCCCGTGGTACGGGCAGTTCCGCTGGAACACCAAGCGCAACGCCGGCGGGAGCAGCCTGCTCTCGGCCGGTTGCCACGCGCTCGACGCGCTGCTTCTCTGCATGGGCGGCGAGGTGAAGAGCGTCAGCAGTTACTCCACCGGCTCGAAAAACAGTGACTTCAAAAAATACGAGTACGACACGAGCAGCGTCACGATCCTAAAATTTAAGGATGGGCGGATCGGCAAGACGGCCTCGGTAATCGACTGCATCCAGCCGTACTATTTTCACACGCACCTCGTCGGCAGCGAGGGCAGTCTGCTGGACAACAAGTTTCATTCCACAAAACTGGGCGGCACCAACGCCCTCAACAAGGATCAGTGGAGCGAACTCTCAATGCGGTTGCTCGATTCCGGCGACGTGAACGACCACCCGTACCAGACCCAGTTTGAGACGTTTTTCAATGCCCTCGCCAAGGGGAAGGACATGCCGTTGACCGATTTCGAAACGGCCGCCAAGTCGCACGAAGTCATCTTCGCCGCCGACCTTTCAGCCAAGACAAACAAGCCGGTTAAACTCTCCGAGCTTCGTGCCTGAAGCCGCCGATAACGCCCATCGCGTGGCCATCGCCATCGCCGCGCACCCGGACGACATCGAGTTCATGATGGCCGGCACGCTACTGTTGCTGCGCGAGGCCGGATGGGAAACACACTATCTCAACATCTCGAGCGGCAACTGCGGCAGCGTCAGCCTCAGCGCGGAAGAGACGGAAGCCAAGCGACTCGCCGAGGCACGGGAAGCCGCCGCCATTCTCGGCGCGACTTTTCATCCGCCATTCTCGCGTGACCTTGAGATTTTTTACGATGCCTCCCATCTGCGTCGACTGGCCTCGATCATTCGCAACGTCAACCCGTCGATCGTACTCACCCATTCGCCGCAGGATTATATGGAGGATCACACCAACACCTCCCGCCTCGCGGTGACGGCGGCATTTTCCCGCGGCATGCCCAATTTTGACGTGGAGCCGCCCCGCCCGCCGGTCGACAGCGAAGTCACCGTGTACCACGCCATGCCACACGGCCTGATGGATGAACTCCGCCGGCCGGTGCAGCCGGATTTGCTGATCGACACCACGGCGGTTTTCGAGACCAAGCGGCAGGCACTCGCGGCGCATCGCAGCCAGAAGGAATGGCTCGACGTCAGCCAGGGGATGGACTCGTACCTGAAGTCGATGGAGGAGATGTCGCGAACGCTTGGCCAAGCGGCCGGGACAGAACACGCCGAGGGATGGCGACGTCACTCGCATCTTGGCTTCAGCGCCAGAGAGATGGATCCGCTTGGCCAAGCGCTTGGCCAAGGGGCGGACTAGGCGAGCATATCGATCAGGCGTCGGTCATTTTCGTCGGCAACCTGCAGTAGCTTGGCCGCGATGGCGGATTCCTGCGCGGACTGAATACGCAGCTTGGCCGCCTCCATCGGCGGTGCGCTGACAGACTCCCGGAGGTGGCTGAGCGACGACTGGTAAAGATTTACTGCCGAGGGCAATACGGAGGCGACTTGCATGACCATGCCCAGTATCGGCACGACCCGCCGAAACTTGAGTCGTTTCTCCAGCCTTGGCCGGAGGCGACACAGCGGTAAACTGCCGGCGTGCTCGACACCGAATTACTCCCCGCCGCGGAAGCGGACTCAAAATGGCTGATGGTCGTGCTGCACGGACTCGGCGACAGCATGGAGGGCTACCGCTGGTTTCCCGGCATCATGGAAAACCCGAAGCTCAACTACCTGCTGGTCAACGCACCGGACGACTACTACGGTGGCTTTTCGTGGTACGACATTTACGACAACCCCGCGCCGGGCGTGGAGCGCAGTCGCAACCTCCTTTTCGAGTTGCTGGATCAACAGCGCGAAGCCGGCTTTGCCACTGAGCACACCTTCTTGTTTGGGTTTTCGCAGGGCTGCCTGATGACGCTGGAGACCGGGCTGCGCTATCCGCATCGTTTCGCCGGGCTGGTCGGGGTCAGCGGCTACGCGCATGAGCCTCATCAACTGGTCAACGAACTTTCCCCAGTCGTGAAGGAACAGGCATTCCTCATCACCCACGGGACAGCCGACCCGCTTTTGCCGCTGGAAAAAACCAAGTCGCACATCGACCAGCTTTGTGCCGCCGGAGTGAACATCCAGTGGGAGGTGTTTGAGAAGGAACACACGATTCAGGGCGAGGCGGAGATGAGTGTCATCCGGTCGTTTGTCGAAAATAAAATGACGGTTGAATAAGGAGGAAGGGTGAAGGATGAAGGTTAAATTCTTTTGTTCATTGGCGCTTGGGCTTTGTCCGGCGCTTGGCCAAGCGGACGTGCGCGATTCAATCAATGTTCATGACGGCTTTGAGGCCACGCTGTTTGCCGGGCCGGAGTTGGCAGATGACATTTACTCGATGACGCTCGACGCGAAAGGGCGCGTGGTCGTCTCGGGGCGCGGCTACATCCGCACGCTGCACGACACCGACAGTGACGGCCGCGCGGAAATGGCGGTGCAGTTCGCCAAGCTGGATCGCGGCACGATGGGCATGCTGTTCGACGGACCCCACCTGTGGGCTGTGGCCAACCGCGCCCTGCTCCGCTACGACGATGCCGACGCCGATGGCCGAGCGGACGGGCCGCCCCGGCAGTTCCTGCGCCTGGCCAACGGCGAGCACGGAGCACACGCGATCCGCAAGGGGCCGGACGGCTGGCTTTATCTCGTCGGCGGCAACGACACCGGCTTCACGCCCGGCCAGTTTAATTCGCCGCAATCGCCACTCAAGAAAACCGAAGGCGGCGCGATCATTCGATTTTCGCCGGACGGCAAAACCTTTGAGGCGTTGTCGTGCGGCTTTCGCAATCCATACGATTTTGACTTCAACTGGCGGGGCGACCTTTTCACTTACGACAGCGACACTGAGCGGACGTTTTACCTGCCGTGGTACATGCCGACCCGGCTTTATCACGCGGCCATCGGAGGGCATCATGGCTGGCGGATGCCTGGCTACAAGCGCAGCTGGGCGCGGCCCGGTTACTACGCCGACACCGTGCCGATGATGGACAAGATCGGACGCGGCTCCCCCACCGGCGTCGCGGTTTACAGTCACCGATTGATCCCGAAGGAAATGCAGGACGGGGTGTTCCTCCTCGACTGGACGTTTGGCAACGTCTGGTTTTATCCGCTGCGCCCCGCGAACGCCTCCTATCAGGCGCCGCCGCAACTGTTTATCTCCCCGGTGGGCACGGACGGTTTTGCGCCAAGCGACATCGAGGTCGGGCGGGATGGAGAGATTTACATCTCGATCGGTGGCCGGGGAACGAAGGGGTCTGTTTTTCGTGTTGTCCCGAGGCCGGAAAATCGCAATCACCCCAACAACCGCCCACCGGCGATGGACACTCCGCTCGACAAGGTCCTAAACGCACCGCAGCCGCTGGCCGAGTGGTCGCGCGCGCGGTGGCAACCGTTGGCCCAGCAAATCGGTGCCAGCCATTTTGTCGAGGCCGCCCTCAACCCTGCGCGCAAAACAAAACCCCGCGTCCGCGCGATCGAGGTGCTGACGGAAATGTTCGGCGGACTCGAAGCGGAGACCGCAGCCCGGCTGACAGCCGATGGCTCCCACGATGTCCGGGCGCGAACCGCGTGGGCGATCAGTCGTTTCCCCGAACAAAACACGGCCCAACTGATCGCCCGGCTGGCACTGGATCCGGAGGACTATGTGCGCGTCAAGGCACTCGAGGTGATGCTGCACCTGCTCCCGACCGACCCGGCGCAGTCCGCGAAATGGCACAAGGTACTGCAGCAGAATTTCAATCGGCCGAGCATTCGCGTGCGACTGATCAGCGCCCGATTGGCCAGTCAGTTGCCGGAATCAAGTTGGCAGAAAATCGATCACGGAACATTGACAACGCAGGGGAAAATCACGGCGGCCACGGCGGCGATCTGGCGCAGCCCGGCCACTGAACTTCACGCAGGAGTCGTCCGACGTTTGCTGCCGTTAATTGACATCAACCAGCCCGCGAGCCTCAACCTCGATCTCGTCCGGACGATCATCCTCGCGCTGGGCGACTACAATCTCGAGCAGCCAAGCCGCGAGTCGTTCACCGGCTACGAGGTGCCATTCTCGCTTGCGGCCCATCCCGGGCTGGCAAGCGCGATCGCCACTCAGGCTGCGCCATTGATGAACTCGCTGCACCGGGATCTCCATCGTGAAGCCGGGCGCCTGCTCGCAATGGTCAACGTCGATCAGCCCGAACTGAGCGTGAACCTGCTGGGTACCATTACGCCTGCGACAGATCCGGTGGAGGATTTTCACAAGTTGATCGTCACAGCCAAGCTGCCGTCGACCGTGCCCGATGCTGACCTGCCCCGACTGGCCGACGCATTGATGGGGCTCGACACCAAGCTGCAAAGTGGGGGGACGCGGCCCAAGCTAAACTGGACGATGCGTTTTGTGGACATCGCCCAGGCGCACGCGGTCAAGCAGCCCGGCTTGGCCAAGCGACTGATTGCCCACAACAATTTTCCCAGCGGCAGTCACCTCGCCTACGCCCGATCGCTGGACGGCGATGAACGATCCGCAGCAGCCAGGCGCTACCTTGATGCCGTGAAAAACGACACGGAGTTCGTCTGGTCGACTGACCTCATCGATTTGCTCGACGCCCTGCCGCCCGGGGACACCCTGCCGGCGTTGCGCCAACAGTGGGCCAAGCTTGGCCTGCGCCCGGCGCTCCTGCAGCGCTTGGCCAAGCGCCCGGCAGCAGAGGATCGGCCACTGTTTTTGGATGCCCTTCTTTCACGCGAAAACAACGTCGCGAACAAGGCGTTGGCTGCGCTGAAACAACTCCCGGCGAGCGACAGGCCAAGCGACTGGGCGCCGCTGTTGCGCAAGCTGCGACGCGAATGCGGCCGCAAGGGCAAGGCGGGAACCCGAAAGGAAATCGCTGCGCTGCTGGCCAAGTGGAGCGGTCGCGCCATTGCAAAGGTGCAGGAGAAAAGCAAACAGACGGCCGATCTGCTCGCAGCGTGGCAGCCGGTTTTCGACTGGTTCAACGAGGCACATCCGGAACTCGCGACGGCCGCCGCCGGCACCGGACTCGTCGATGCCGCCAAGTGGGAGGCCACCCTCGCCGAGGTGGACTGGGAAACTGGCGACTTTGCCAAGGGGCAGCGGCTCTACGTCAACCGCGCCTGTCAGGGTTGTCACTCGGACTCCGGTGCGCTTGGCCCGGGGTTGAGCGGTGCGGCCAAGCGCTTTTCCCCGGAGGATTTGTTCCGGGCGATTTTGTTCCCGAACCGGGACATCTCGCCGCTGTACCGGTTCAACGAATACCGGCTGCGAAACGGCGACGTGCACGTGGGACGCACGGCGTTTTACGCCGCGGACGGAGTCGTGCTGCGTACCGGAGCGGGGATCGTGCGACTGGATCAGGCGGAAATCATTTCACAACAGGCAAGTGAACGCTCGATCATGCCGGAGGGCCTGCTTGAGGGGTTGAGCGAGCGCGATTTGGCCGATCTGTACCAGTACCTGAAATCACTCTGAGCGGAAAAGCAGCCGGGCGATCGCGGGCAGCAGGACGATGGCGCAAACCATATTCATCAAAAACATGAACATCAGCAGGATGCCCATATCGACCTGGATTTGCAGCGCAGAAAACGCCCACGTGCCGACGCCGACGGAGAGCGTCAGGCCGGTGAACACGATCGCGCTGCCGGCCTGGGTCATCGCGGCATCCATCGCCTCCGTGAACGCCAGCCCCTTTTTGCGCTGCGCCAGAAAACAACTGAACAGGTAAATCCCGTAGTCCACCCCCTCGCCCACGCCCAGCGCCACCACCGGCAGCGTCGAGGTCTTCAGGCCGATGTCCATCCACAGCATCAGCGTGTGCGCGAGCACCGACACCAACGCGAGCGGAAGCACGATGCAGATCACGATCCTGACCGAGCGGAAGCTGGCGTAACAAAGCAGGATCACCGCCGCGAAAACATAAATCAAAATCGGGAACTGTGCCTCGCGCACAACCTCGTTTGAGGCGGCCATGACGCCGGCGTTGCCACCGGCTAGGCGGAAGCGAATCTTCTCCCGACCGTGCGCGGTATCGAACGCCTTCACTGCGGCGACCACCTGCCGGAGCGTCTCCGCCTTGTGATCCTCGAGGAACACCATCACCGGCAGGACGCTGCCGTCGAGGTTGGTCAGGCCGGTTGAAGTCTCCACGCGGCCCACCGACTGCGCGAGCATGGCCTTGTTAAACGGAAGCACCTGCCACTTGAGACTGCCCTCGCTGTAGCCGGAGTTGATTTTACGCGCCATACCTGCCAGCCCCAGCACGCTCTTTACGCCCTCGATATTTTTCAGGTGCCACTCGAAGCGGTCGAGCAGTTCCATCACTTCGTAGTCGACCGAGCCGTCCTTCACCGTCTCGGTAAACGCGACCAACACATCGACGCCGAGGTTGAAGTTCTCCGTGATCACCGCCGTGTCCCGATTGTATCGTGACTCGGGCCGTAACTCGGGCACGCCCTGATGCAAATCGCCCACCTCGACACGGGCCGCCTGGTCGAAACCAAGGACAAAAAGAATCGTACCGAGGATCACCAAACCCTTGGCCAATCGCGGCCGCGTGACCAAGGCCACCCTGTGCCAGAAGACTACCGTCTTTTCCTTGCGCCTGGCCACCCGCTCGCGGTAGCCGGCCCTTGGTTTGAGGTAGGACAACATCAACGGCAGCAGGATGAGGTTGGTCACGATAATCGCCGCCACGCCGACGCTGGCCGCGATGGCCAGTTCACGAATGGTCGGCACCGGGATGAGCAGGATGGTGATAAATCCGATGGTGTCGGTCAGTAGTGCCACGCCGCCGGGCACCAGTAGTTCGCGAAACGCGGAACGCGCTGCCTCAACCGGATCCACGCCCTCAAACAATTGATTGCGGAACACCCGCACCATCTGCACTCCGTGACTCACACCAATGGCAAAGACGAGAAACGGCACGAGGATCGACATCGGGTCGATGCCGTATCCCATCAGGTGCAGTGTACCAAGCTGCCACACCACGGCCGCCAGCGAGCAGCTCATCGGCAGTACCGAAAACAAAAACGACTGCGAGTAGAGCCAGACGAGTAGCGCCGTGATGACGATCGTGATGCAAAAAAACGTGATTACGTTGAGCGCCCCGGAGCGGACATCGCCCATCACCTTTGAGAACCCGATGATGTGCACCCCGGTTTTGTCGTCCTCGTACTTGCCGCGCAGCGCCTCCAGTTCGCTGGCCACGGCAAACGTGTCCAGCGGTTCCTTCGTGTCAGGATCGATCTCGAACAGATTGACCATCACCATCGCCCCGTTGAACGAGTCTGTCACGAGCCGGCCCATGTAGTTGGACTTGAGCGCGTTCTCCCTCACCTTGGCTAGGCCCTCGGGGGTCGTCTCAAAATCCGCGGGTACCAAGTTGCCACCGGTAAATCCATCCTCCACCACCTCGGTAAATCGGACGTTGGGCGTGAAGAGCGACGTCACGCTTTCCTGTCTCACCCCGTGCATGGCGTAGACTTCATCCGTCAACGCCTCGAGCTTGTTGAAATAGTCTGCCGTGAAGATGTCGCCCTCCTTCACAACCAGTGCCACGATCACCCGGTTGGCTCCGCCGAACTCATCCTGATACTCGCGAAACGTCTCGATGTACTCGTGCTGCTGCGGCAGTTGTTTTTCAAACCGGGCATCGACCTTGGTCTGTGTGGCGAACCCGAACAGCACCGCGGTCAGCACCAGGAACAAAACCAGAAATCCAAGCCGGTGACCGAACAGCCACACCTCAACCCGTGATGTAAAGGTGGGCTTCGTCATTTCTTGCCCCCTCCCGCCATATCATCCGGCTCCAGTCGAATCACTCCACGATCGGTGGTGACCAACAGGCCACCGTCGCCCGCCTCCCAAAGGCTGATCGGCATCGCCGCCTTGTCCGGCAACGGGACAGGGTTGAACGACCGCCCCTTATCCCCGCTCAGCAAAAGTTTACCGGCACCGGCGGTCAGGATCATGCGCCCGTCCCTCAATTGCACACCACCATGCAGCAGGGCGTTCGTTGAAGTCTCGATTTTTTCCCAGGCAGCCCCGTCCTCGCTTCTGAAGATGTTGCCACGCAACCCGAACACCACTGCCCCGCGCTTGGCCAAGGGCAACGCCCCAAAGAAAGTGCCTGCGTACAGCGCGTCCAGCGGCTCCCACGCTTGGCCAAGGTTATCACTGCGCCATACCGTGCCGAACTCGCCGATCAACCACAGTGCCCCGCCGACTGCCTTCGTGAGCTGATAAAAATGCGGGTCGTCGTCCTGAGTGGTCTCCGTCCATTTTTCGCCGCCTTCGTTTGTTGAAAACAGCTTCCCGTACGACCCAACGATGAAGCCCTTTTTCGGGTCGACAAACAGGACGTCCAAAAATGCCGTCTCGGGATCGTCGAGCACCTGAATTTTGGCCCAGGATTTCCCGCCGTCCTGCGAACGCAGCACGACCGACTGATGGCCCACGGCCCAGACAATTCTCGAGTCCACCCAATGCACGGCGTTGAGTGTGCGCCGGGTGGGAGCCGGTTGCTGTGTCCATGTTTTGCCGTGGTCAACAGAAAGCAGAATGTGGCCGCGCTCCCCGACCGCGATGACGCTGGCCGCCTGACCGTGGATATCGTTAAGCACCGAGCGCTTGGCCAAGCGGGCCATCACCGCCGGGCCATCCACCGGCTTGGGTTGCTCGCCCTTGGCCAAGCCAGGACCACAAAGCAACAACGATATAAGCAAACAAGAACGGGCCGAGGATCGCCTCGGCCCGTCTTGGGGTTGGTTGGGTTGGTTGGAGAAATTAAACACCGAACAAACCCGCTTGACTGCTAACGGCGCCCACGCCGCCGCAATGCTGCCGGGGTGTAGTCGCTGGACTTGGTTTGATATTCGAAATCGTACATCTCGTTTTCGTTGTCCAGACCATGAGCCAAATACCGGCCTGACAAAATATCGGTGTGGACATCCAACGTGGAACTAATAGCCGGCAAATCATAATAGTTAATACAATGCGCCTCGGAGACTCGCCACATCCTATCCTGATTATCATACTGATCCACAACCAGAGCACTCCAACTGTCCTCGTCAAAGTAAAAACGGCGCTTCTTGTATATGTGCCTTTTGCCTGGTTTCAGCGTAGCGTCCACAACCCAGACTCGATGTAGCTCGTAGCGGGTGTGCTCTTGGTTGATATGCAGCGGCTTAATTATGTCCGATATCTTTAGTTTATCGCTATGCAACTTGTAGGAATTGTATGGAACGTACATTTCCTTCTTGCCCAACAGCTTCCATTCGTACCGATCAGGTGACCCGTTAAACAAATCCAGCTGATCCGCGGTGCGCAACCCGTCCGCCGCCGTGCCGGGGTTGTCGTAGGCCACGTTGGGTGCCCGGCGAACACGCCGTTGACCGGTGTTGTACACCCATGCCTTGCGAGGCTGAACAACTTGGTCGACCGTTTCATGAACCATGAGGATGGTTCCAGCAAGACGCGCCGGAGAGGTGATTCTCTGTTCGAAATAGACGAAGACATTATTGTCCTTCGTCACTTGTTCACCTGTATACTGAAATTTCCACAACCAGTTTTCCTCAAGCTGAACAACGGTGTATTTGCCGGACCGTGTGGGGGCGACCTGACCAACCTTCCGCAATCCTGTCACGCCACGATACCGAAAAAGATGATTCCAGATCACCTCTAGAC
>PVBE010793610.1_pt1 | contig 14217 bp, 10 predicted proteins | sample 1631181 | NCBI WGS metagenome assembly PVBE01 (sample SAMN08397723, study PRJNA350692) | Marine metagenome, whole genome shotgun sequencing project. | isolation source: water | place: Pacific Ocean | collected 2012-04
GCGTCCGTCAGTGTGTTTTGAGACAAAATTTTGCACGACCCGTGAGGCCATTGGAACTGCGGATACTCCAGCCGCGCCGATGCAGGGGTTAATCTTATTGTCACCGCGTAGGAAAAGGAAATTCAGTAGTTTGGCGAATACTACACCGCCGGCTGTGCTGAAACAAAACGCGACCATACCTAGGGAGAGGATTTTCAGTGTGTCAGCTTTCAGGAATTTCTCGCCTTCCATCGTGGCCCCCACGATCAAACCAAGGAAGATTGTGACGATGTTGATGAGCGGGCCGCTAGCGGTGCTGCTGAGGCGCTGGGTGACGCCAGACTCGCGGATTAGGTTGCCAAACATGAGCATGCCGATGAGCGGACCGCTGGCCGGAATAAAAAGCACAGTGAGCACGCAGGTTGCAATGGGGAAGATAATAATGGCAGTTTTCGAAACTGGCCGAGCCTGCGGCATGTCGATTTCGCGTTCCTTTTGTGTGGTGAGGAATTTGATAATTGGTGGCTGGATCACCGGCACCAGCGCCATGTAGCTGTACGCAGCCACGGCCACCGCGCCGAGCAAGTGAGGAGCAAGCTTGGCTGTAAGGTAAATGGTGGTCGGGCCATCCGCGCCGCCGATGATGCCAATGGAGGCAGCCTCCTGCATCGTGAAACCAAAAATGTAAAAAGCACCAAGCGCTGCGAGAAAAATGCCAAGCTGGGCAGCAGCCCCGAGAAGGAAAGTGATAGGTCGGCTAAGCAATGGTCGAAAATCAGTCAGCGCTCCCACGCCCATGAAGATGATTGGGGGGAGCAGTTCTGCCTTGGAGATGGCTATTTTGTAAATGAAGCCAAGCAGTGGCCACTTGCCGCCGTCCGCTGCCTCGGAGTAAGCACTCATTTCCGCACCTGGAAGGTTGGCGAGAATGGCGCCGAAACCGATCGGGATCAGCAGTAGTGGCTCGAAGTTCTTTTTGACGGCGAGAGAGATGAGCACGCCGCCCACAAGGAACATCACGATGTTTTGCCAGACGAGACTAGTCCCACCTCCAAAGCCGGAACTCTCAAACAGTTTTTGGAGTATCTCCATTTCAGGCCTCGATGGTCAGGATCGGTTTGCCGGCGGAAACCTCGTTGCCGATGGCTGAGTGAACCGCTGAGACGCGCCCGGCACAGGGAGCCTTTACATCGTGTTTGGCCTTCATTGCCTCAACAGCGGCGACAACTTGGCCAGCCGTGACTGTGTCGCCGGTCTTGACGCTAATCTCGACCAACTCGACGTTGCCTTCGAACGGTGAGAACACATCAGTCGCTTGGTCACTACTTTTTTGCGCTTGGTTAACCGTTTGAGCGGAGGCCGATGCCGGCGGTTCAATGATTACCTCGTAAGTTCGTGTGTTAGTGCCCTCTTTCACGGTGACATTCGTCTTGGTGGGAGCGCTCAGCGTTGTGCCTGCTGAGGGCAGTTCCTTCTTCAACGGCAATGTGATCTTGCAGCGGCCCTCTAGCAGGCGGATGCCTTCGTTCAGCTCCATGTTTTTTCCGGGGACAATCGCGGCGGCGACGAGGAATGTGTTTTCGTCTGTCACTTCGATGTCCCTTTCCTTCAGTGCGGCTTCGGCTTCGGCAAGGGTATCCGGAGCCTCCTCGAGCGGATCGCCGTCGAACGGCGGCAGTTCAAGTTGTTCGGCGGCGGTTTTCACTACATCCGTGTTAGGCGTCAGCGGAGGCGTGCCGAAGTAGCCTAGCACTGATTTTCCGAAGCCGGCATCGATTTTTTTCCAGCGGCCGTGCAGTACATTATTGAAGGCTTGTAACCAGTATTGCTGACTTCCAGGCGTGACGCTGGTCCAGCCGCCACCGGCGCGAACCACCTCCGGGAACTCTGCAAGTACGGCGCTGTATTTGTCGAGAATGCCGGCCGACTGCATCATGTGTACGTTTGGGCCAATGGCGCCGCCAGGCATGGGGAAACCGACAACACGGGCGTCTGCGGAAGTGGTCACAGGGTTGAACTCGTACCCGCTCAAGCCCTTGTTTAGCAGAGACTCAATCTCGTCCATTTTCGTGTGGTCGATATCAAGGTTGTAGCCGGTGTCCTTCAGTGCGTGGGCCATCGAACGGACGTCAGGTTGAGATGTGCCGGAGGCTAGTGGTCGTACGGCCAAGTCGATGCTGTCAACACCGCCCGCTATGCCGGCCATGTAACAGGCTACAGCTGTTGAAGCGGTATCATGTGTATGCTGGATGAGTGGAATCTCAGGTGGTAAAATCGCCTTTATGCCAAGCGCTGTCTCGTAGCAGGTGTGTGGGGTCGTGGTGCCAGAGGCGTCTTTGAGGCAGACGGAATCGAACTGAATGTCACGCTTGAGTAGTTCTCGTACGATGTTGATGTAAAACTCCGGTGTGTGTGCCTGATCGGATTGAAAAGGCAATCCCATGAGAGCTACGCATACCTGATGGTGCATACCGGAATCGACAATGGGTTGGCCGGTCTTAACCAGATTGTCGACATCGTTCATGAAGTCGAAGTTGCGGTCTATTGTTGTGCCGTGCTTGTGCATCAGTTTGGCTTGCAGCGCGAGCGCGGATATACGCTGGGTAGTCAACGTGACGCCGGAGACTGAGCGCGTGAGAATTTGCAAGTCGATATCAGGGCCGACCGTTTTGCGGATCGTGGACATGCATTGGAATGGGTCCTCGCCAACATAAAAAAACGGTGCCTGAAAGCGCGCTCCGCCACCGAACTCAAAGTGACGAATGCCTGCTGCTACTGAGGCCTCGATGGCTGGCAGGATGTCGTTGAGGCGCGTCTTTCCGCCGAAAACGCTTTGCAGCCCGTCGCGAAACGGGGTAAACATTACTCTGATTTCCTTTTTTGATTTAGTGAATATCATCTGGAGGGTGTGCGATTGGACAATTAATCAGGATTTTATTTCACGGATTTCAGCTATCCGGCAATCGGGGAACGTGTCGGTGATCGCTTGACGGACAGCCTCTTCAGCGCCGATATCAGGCAAGTCAGCAACGTTCACTGGGAACGTCCGGCAGATGCCGTAGATTGTCCCAGCAAGAATCGACAAGATCGCCAGCACGGCAGCAAATGCGACCCCGCAAATGCGCACCAATTCCATATTGTCAGGTTCCATCGTTACTACTGCATTCAGTCGTTGTTTCCAAAAGGACCGGCAGCATAGCGTAAAGTCGTGCCGCTTTTAAGACTAAAATTGTGCACCCCAATTATTCATTTGCTATATTCTATAGAGTACGATTGATTTAGCCTTGCAATATTTTAGAGTTAGTTTAAGATTGAAACGGGTTAAGATTCAGCTTTCCTGGAAGGAAAGCGCCAACCTTGCAGAAAAAATCTGCCGATTATGAAACCTTATGTATTCTGTATCAGTTTAGGGTGATTTACATTATATGATGAACATACCAAAAGATATATTGACCAAGCAATTTCTAATTAGATCATTAGGGATTTGTGTTTTTAGCCAAGCGGTACTGGGGCAATCGGATGGAGACACAGGTGCACTACCGCCCATGATGATTATTTCCGAGGCGCCGCAGACGGAGTCCCGTTCGGTGACGCTGCTGAGCGGTGACACAATCACGCTGGGTGGCATACAGGAGGTGCGCGACATACAGACGGTGCTGCCGAACTTCACTGTATTTGACGCAAATAACACGCGCATGCCGAAGTTCAGCGTGCGCGGTTTACGTGAGAACGGTTTCGGGATTGGTCAATCGGCTGTTGGTATGTATGTAGATGGTGTGCCGTATGCTGATATGATGACTCGCGGTTTGTCGCTCTACGACATTGATCACATTGAGTTTCTGCGTGGCCCGCAGGGGACGCAGTTTGGTGCAAGCGCTGCGCCGGGCGGCATCATCAGTGTTCGCACACGTCAACCAGGCGCAGAGTGGGGCGGGTCCGCAGGCTTGGGCTACGGTGAGCACAGCACTCAAGAGTATAGATTGAACGCAAGTGGACCGCTCAACGAGCAGATCGGATTGAGCCTCAGCGGTCTCTACAGCGACCGGGACGGATTTGTGACGAACCTGCCCACAGGGAGGGAGATCGACGACCGCGAAACCATCGCTGGTCGGTTGCAGCTCGTTCTGACGCCAAGTGATGCCTGGACGATTCGTCTGACAGCTTCGAGTGATAGGCAAGAAGACGGTTTCACGCCGACTTACAGCCCTCTCACTGATGCTGGTATGCACAAGGTCAACCGGGACGTGCCGGGCTATGTCGACACCGATGTGAACACATACGCGTTGAGCGCTGACTTCAGTGGAGAGCACTTGAGTTTCAGCTCGGTGACGGCATTTCGAAACTGGGAGCAGGATTTACAGCAGGACTTTGATTTCACAGCCATACCACAGCCTGTTGCCGAGATGGGCTTCATTCCGGTCATCGGCGTGAGCCAACCGGATGTCGAGCAGGTATCTCAGGAGATTCGCCTTGGCTCGAGCGACGCTGATGAACGTTATCAGTGGATTCTGGGCGCCTATTATGCCGATCGAGAGACGGACAACGTCGCTGGCTCACTTTATCCGGCCGGGTTGTTTCATCCGCTTTACGGCTACCTTCCAGGGCCCGTTCAAGATTACACCACCTCGACTCTGTCCGACGAGGATGCGGCGCTCTATTGGCAAAGCAGCTTTGAGCTTGAAAACGGTTTGATGCTGACGGGCGGGTTGCGCTACCAAGACAGCGACCGCTCGATCAACCGCAGTAACAATTCATCCTCTCTCAACAGCAGCGACGACTGGGATGATGTGCTGCCCAAAATTGGACTGTCTTACCGAGTGGGTGAGACCGACACCATTTATGCCAACTTGGCTAAGGGCTTCCAGTCCGGCGGCTTCAATTTTTACGATGGCACACCGGACAGTGCGAAATACGATTCTGCTGAGTCGTGGAATTATGAGATCGGCTGGGCTTCTTCGTGGAATGATGGCCGTTTGCACACTCGGATTGCGGCCTTTTATAGTGACTTCGAGGATTATCAAGTCTATCGTATGAACCCGGTCAATCCAACGCAGGCCTACATGGTCAACGCTGAAGAGGCCACCAGCTACGGCCTCGAGATTGAAACTGAGGCGCAGGTGAACGAGACCCTTACCCTCAGCGCGGCCGTTGGATTGGTCAACGCCGAGTTCGATCGTTATACAGACAATGTGCTACGAGGCGCGCTTGGTCCGATGGCGGCCGGTTACGAGTTCGGCGGTAACGATATTAACTTCGTGCCAGAGTATACCGCCAACCTCGCGGCACGCATCAACCTGCCGTGGAATCTCTCCATGCTATGGGAGGTGCAAGGTATTGGCGATTACTGGCTTGACGAGGCTAATACCGCCGAGCAGGACGCATACGCACTCTTAAATGGCCGTATCAGCTACAAGCGAGATAATTGGGAGCTCTTTGTTTATGCCCGGAACTTGGCCGATGAAGGCTATTCCAACAACGCGCTTGATCTACGCTACACCGATTTCTCAAATCCGGCTGCGCCTCGACCCGCTGGCATGATCCTGCACATCCCCGGTTGGCCAAGGACATTCGGTGTGGGCCTGAGCGCCAGTTTCTGAGCAGAATCATTATATATAAGCAAGAGGCCGGGAACGATCCCGACTTTTTTCTGTCGTTTGGCCAATCGCTATTCGCGGCGCATGAGAGTGTCCTGTTGGGCGAGTGCATCCACCGGTTCGGGGTGATCGAGAGTGTAATGCAGTCCGCGGCTCTCCCGACGCTCTAGCGCCGAACGCACGATGAGTTCGGACACCATGGCGAGGTTGCGTAGCTCGAGAAGGTCGCTCGTCACAGTAAAATCCCAGTAGTACGCCTGGATTTCCTCCTGAAGATTCCGGACGCGACTCAGGGCGCGTTTCAGCCGCTTGTCAGTGCGGACGACACCGACGTAGTCCCACATCAACCGCCGAAGTTCGTCCCAGTTGTGCGCCACAACAACCATCTCGTCGGGATCGATAGCACTGCCGGATTGCCACTTGGGCAGTTCGGAGATGGTTGGTTTCGGAGGATGGTTGAGCACGTGCCCGGCGGCGCGGTGCGCGTAAACGAGCGCCTCGAGCAGCGAGTTGCTGGCGAGTCGGTTCGCGCCGTGCAGGCCGGTGCAGGCTACTTCGCCGATGGCGTACAAGCCACCGAGATCCGTTTCGCCGTAACCCCCAACCTGCACCCCACCGCACTGGTAATGAGCCGCCGGCACGACCGGTATCGGTTCCTTGGTGCTGTCGATACCGTACCGAAGGCAGGTCTCGTAGATGTTCGGGAAGCGGTTCATAAGGAACCGCGCCGACTTATGGGTGATGTCCAGCAGTGCGTGGTCGTCGCCACTGCGCTTCATTTCGCGGTCGATCGCACGGGCCACGACGTCACGCGGCGCGAGCGACTTGAGCGGGTGCACGCCGTCCATAAAACGTTCCCCACGCAGGTTTGTCAACTCGCCGCCCTCGCCGCGCACCGCCTCGCTGATGAGGAACGACTTGGCCTCGGGGTGGTAGAGGCACGTCGGGTGAAACTGGATGAACTCCATGTTGGCGATGGTTGCCCCGGCTCGGTATGCCATCGCGACCCCGTCGCCGGTGGCGATGTCGGGGTTGGATGTGTAAAGGTAAACCTTGCCGCAGCCGCCGGTGGCAAGAGTGATGCTGGGTGCGGAAAATGTTTTGACCTGTCTTGTTTCGTAGTCCAGCACATACACGCCGATGCAGCGGTTGGTCTGTGCTTGGCCAAGCTTGGCCGTCGTGATGAGGTCGATGGCGAGGTGGTTCTCCAGCACCGTGATGTTACCATGCACGGCGATGGCGGCGAGCAGCGCGCGCTCAATCTCGCGCCCGGTCACGTCCTTGGCATGAAGGATGCGTCGTTTAGAGTGGCCGCCTTCCTTGCCGAGATCGAGTTCGCGGTGGCCCTGGGTCTCCCGCTCGGAGAACTTCATTCCAAGCTGGATCAATTCCTCGATGCGCTCCGGTCCCTCCTCGACGATGCCGCGCACGACATCCTCGTCGCACAATCCGCCTCCTGCAGCGATCGTGTCGTACACATGGCTTTCGAACGAGTCCTCATCGCTTGTGACAGCGGCGATCCCACCTTGTGCGTAGTTTGTGTTGGACTCTGCGCGGCTTTTCTTCGTTATGATCGCGACGGTTCCTGTGTGCGCGACCTTCAGCGCAAACGTCAATCCGGCGATGCCGCTACCCAGCACCAAGAAATCAAACTGTTTCGATGAGTTCTCCATCCGGAGCGCAGAAGTGTTCGGTCACAGGCGGCTGTTGTCAATGAGGCGTGTCGTGCCGAAGAATACTGCCAGTGCCAGGTGCGTGCCTCGGCCGACGTGTTTGACTGGCTCGAGCGTCTTGGGATTGAAGAACTCAATGTAGTCCAGTGTGGCCAAGCGCCGCTTGTCGATAAGTTGTACCAGTTTGCGGCGGAGTGTGCCGGAGGGTAGGAGAACGGTTGCGTTTTTCACAGCGGCACGTGCGGCGCGGATAACCTCGTATAGCACCGTCGCCTGCTCGCGTTCGGCGGGCGTGAGGTAGGTGTTGCGCGAACTCAGCGCCAAGCCGTCCCGTTCGCGAACCGTTGGTGCGACCACGATGCGAACCGAAAAGTTTAAGTCAACAGCCATTTGTCGGATCACGGCTGATTGCTGCCAGTCCTTCGCGCCGAACACGGCAACATTCGGTTGCACGAGATTAAACAGTTTGGCCACGACCGTTGTCACGCCGCGAAAGTGCGTTGGCCGCGACAGGCCTTCCATACGCTTGGCCAGGCGCGATTCGACGACGAACGTGCTATGCATCCTGGGGTAAATCGCACCATTTCTAGGCGCGAACAAGATATCCGCACCGTGTTCGCGGCAGAGCGCCGTGTCATGCTTGAGAGTGCGGGGGTAGTCTGCGAAATCCTCATTCGGCCCGAACTGGGTTTTGTTGACGAAAATGCTGACGACTACTGTGCCACTGGCGCCGGCAATCTTTCGGGCGCGCTGGATTAGGCTCAAGTGTCCATCGTGCAGGCAGCCCATCGTCGGCACGAGCACAATCAAGCGGTCAGGAGTGGAGGAAGCCTTGGTTTCGCGGAGGACACCGCCGGTTGTGCGTAATATTTTCAAACTCTGGTTAAATCATAAACAGCAAACGGCATGATGACAGTTGCCATGCAAAACCCGTTCCTTTTATAGTCGCTGACCGTTCGGTGCAACGATATGGAATGTTTTCGACATGGTTTGATCCTGGTTATTTTGCTGGCGAGTGCCTGTGGCACGGCGTCGCGCAGAGGGTTTTCGGCAAACCGGTGCCGAGGGTGCCGGAGGAAAACGGCGGGTTTGCCCTGTTCAACGGCTAGGGCTTGAGCGGTTGGAGTGTGACTTCCGGCGGTGAATTGAGTGGTCGCGACCCACGCAGTTACCTGTTTAGCCCAGGGACCTATCGCAACTTTATCCTGCAGGCTGATGCCAAATTGAATGCCATTGGAGACAGTGGCATTGTTTTGCATGCGACGCTCCAGACCGGCGTGCCGAAAGGCTACGAGGTGCAGTTGTGCAACACTGGCGGTGCCCCCCCCCAAACCGGCAGCCTCTACAATTTTAGGAGAATTGCGAAGAGCACCATTGCGGATGGTGAATGGTCGAGGCATACGATCGCCGTCATTGGCAACCGGATTCTGATACAGACAAACAGTGAGTTGCACGTCGATTACACGGACAAGGAAAGCACCTACACCGAGGGGCATATTGCGTTGCAGCAACATGATCAAGCCAGCCAGGTGAACTTCAAAACCCTTCGCATTAAGACACTGCCTGACGATATCGTGACGGCATTGGAGGGCTTGGAAAAAGTTTTTCCATCGCTGGCGGAAAAGAAAAAAACGACTAAGCAAGTTGGTCTCTTGGTGGTTCATCGACTGCTCGGGCCAATAGCCATAGCAGGTCGGACAGGCGGTTGAGATAGATGACAGCTTGAGATTCGTCCGGTAATCCGGTTTTCGATAGGCTCACCACACTGCGCTCCGCGCGGCGACAGACGGTTCGGGCGAAGTCCAAATGGGACGATGGCACCGATCCGCCGGGCAGCGCCCATTCCTTGAAACTCAGGCATCTGTCCTCCATTTCCCCGATCCACTGATTCAGGTTGCCCGTGTCGGCGATGCTCAATTTGTCGACTCGGCTCCCGGCGTATTGGTCGGCATCTTCCGGGAGGGTGGCAAGTTCGCCCATCAGGGCGATCAACGATTGCTGGATTGTGGTTAGTTTTTCTGCAGATTCGAATTCTTGAAGGTGTGCCTTGGCCAACCCAATGGCGGCGCTGAGTTCGTCCACATCGCCGCAGGCGGCGATCCGGGGGGCGTCCTTTTCGGTGCGCCGTGAAAACAGCAGATCGGTCCGGCCGTCGTCGCCTGTTTTGGTTGTGATGCTCATCGCTTGCCAAGGGCATTCTCGCGGCTTGGGCAAGCGGGGTAAATGCGAAAGTTCATTTACACCTTGCCAGCGGTACTGTCGTGCCAACAGCATGGCCGACGTGCACGCTAGTGGCGAACAGTTTGCCTCGACGCTCTCCGATGATGATCTGAACCTTATCGGGGAGGGGAACGAGTTGAGGCTTTATGATAAGCTGGGCGCGCAGCTTCGGGAGATCAATGGGGTCCACGGCGTGGTGTTTGTTGTCTGGGCACCGAACGCCAAGCGTGTCAGCGTGGTTGGAGATTTCAACGACTGGGATGGCCGGCGGCATGTCATGCGTCGCCTCGGCGAGACCGGCGTGTGGGAGGTGTTCGTGCCGCAGGTTGGGCAGGGGGCGCATTACAAATTCGAGCTGATCAACGCGCAGGACCGCCTGTTGCTCAAGACCGATCCGATGGGGCGTTTCTTCGAGAAGGCGCCGAAAAGCGCGGCGATCGTATGGGATACGGACGGTTTCACATGGGGGGACCAGACTTGGCTCGAGAACCGCGCGAGACAAAACGCGATCGAGTTGCCGATGAGTATATACGAGGTGCACCTCGGTTCATGGCGCAAGCACAACGAGGCCGAGTCTTACTCCTACTGCGATCTTGCCGATGACCTCGTAAACTATGTGCGGGAGATGGGTTTCACGCACGTTGAGTTTTTGCCGGTGGCCGAGCACGCTTACTATCCGTCGTGGGGCTATCAGGTCACCGGGTTTTACGCACCGACAAGCAGGTATGGCACGCCGGACGATTTCGCATTTCTTGTCAACGCAATGCACAGAGCCGGCATCGGCGTGATCCTCGACTGGGTTCCGGCGCATTTTCCGAAGGATGACTTTGCGCTGGCGCAGTTTGATGGCACACCTCTATACGAGTACGCCGACCCACGGCGTGGTGAGCATCCTGATTGGGGAACGCTTATTTTCAATTACGGGCGGGCTGAGGTTCGTAATTTCCTTACCGCCAACGCATTGTACTGGTGCGACCGGTTTCACATCGACGGTCTTCGGGTGGATGCTGTGGCGTCGATGCTTTACCTCGACTACTCGCGGGAGATGGGGGCATGGCTGCCCAACGAGCATGGGGGGCGCGAGAATCTCGAGGCGGTTGCCTTTCTCCAACACGTCAACCACCACGTGCTGACACGGCATCCTGGCGTGGTGACCATCGCCGAGGAATCAACCGACTGGCCGAAGGTGACGCGTTCACCATCCGAGGGCGGGCTGGGTTTTTCTTTCAAATGGAACATGGGCTGGATGCACGACAATCTCGCGTTTCTGAGGGAGGAACCGTTGCACCGCAAGTGGCATTTCGACAAGGCCACATTTGCGATGGTTTACCACTACGGAGAGAACTACGTGCTGCCGCTTTCCCATGACGAGGTGGTGCACCTGAAAGGCTCGTTGCTGGGCAAAATGCCTGGCGATGAGTGGCAGCGCTTGGCCAACCTTCGGTTACTGCTCGGTTTTCAGTGGGCATTTCCCGGCAAACCGTTGCTCTTCATGGGCGGCGAGCTTGCCCAGGCGGGCGAGTGGAGCGAAGATCGGCAACTCGACTGGCCACCGGCGAAGGAGGACTCACCGGAGCGCGGGGTTCAAACGTGGGTGCGCGATCTCAACCGGCTGTACCGTGACGAGCCGGCGCTGTGGGAGGCCGACTACGACGAAGCTGGTTTTCATTGGGTGAACTGCGAAGACCGCGACGCCTCTGTTCTGTCATTTTTGCGTCACGATAAATCCGGGGCGGGGACGCTGTTGATCGTCGTCAACTTCACGCCGGTGTGCCGAAGCGGTTACCGCGTCGGCGTGCCGTTGCTTGGCCGGTGGGAGGAACGGCTCAACAGCGACGCGGTGATTTACGGGGGAAGCAACACAGGCAGCGACGGTGGCCGCGAGGCTGAGAAACAAGCGACGGACGGCTTTGGCCAATCACTTGCAATCGAGTTGCCGCCATTGGCTGTGGTCATCTTCCGCTTGGCCAAGTGACCGGGGATCAATACCTGCCTCGCGAGAGCGTGTACGCTTCCCCATCTGCGCTTGGTAATTTGCCGTTGCAGCGACGGTGCACTTGCGACAGACTCGAGTCGGTGACCCGATTGAAAACAATGCTGGCTGGCTTGGCCGAGGACTGTTCGGCTGCCATTTTCCCTGAGGTATGCCAGATGTGCCGCGATGAAGCAGCCAAGCCGGAGGACGGTTTCATCGGGAGCAGTTGCCTAGCCAGGTTCAAGCCGATCGAGCCACCGTTTTGCCGGCGGTGCGGGCAACCGTTCAGAGGGGAGTTCAGCGGTGGATTTGAGTGCACAAACTGCGTAGAAATGGGATTTCAGTTTGAGTTTGCACGGGCGGCGATGCAGGCCAATGCGGAGATGCTTGAGGCTATCCACCGTTTCAAGTACGAGCAGGCACTCTGGCTGGAACCGCTGTTTGAACGGTTGTTCATCGGCGGCGTGCTCGAACAAATCCGGGATTGGAGTGGTGATTGCCTTGTGCCGGTGCCGCTCCATCCGGTACGTTTCCGCGAGCGCGGGTTCAACCAAGCTGAGCAACTGTGCCGCACCCTTTGCCGGAAAAGCGGCCTGAAAGTGGAAACGCGCGCAGTAAAACGCAACCGAGTAACCCAGACCCAGACACTGCTTTCACGGAACGAGCGGTTGGCCAATATGCGCGGGGCGTTTGATCCGCATAAAGTGAAATTGAACGGCAGGCGCGTTGTGCTTGTCGATGACGTTTTGACGACTGGAGCCACCACCAGCGACTGCGCGCGCGCCTGCAAAAAAGCGGGAGCGGCAGAGGTTGGCGTGTGGACGCTTGCTCGGGGGCTGGGTTCGCTGGGCCGCTGAAAACGATATGTCTGATTTATCTGATTTTTCCAAGACCACTCCACAACTTGAAACGGTGGATGTCGAATCGATTCCGACCGGTATCGCGCCCGGGAGCAGTTCTGCCAAAATGAAATTTGGCGATGTTGCGCCGCGCAAAAAAAACATCCCCAAGGGATTGTGGACCAAGTGCGGCAAGTGCGCGGAGTTGATCTACGACAAGGATCTCGAAGAGAACCTCAAGACATGTCAGTCCTGCGGTTACCATTTCCCGATCGCTGCCCGATCGCGGTTGGCATCACTCGTTAACGACAAGTCGTTCAAGGAAATGGATGCCGGCATGCGCAGCGTTGACGTTCTCAAGTTTACAGGCGCGGCATCGTACCCGTCCAAGCTTGAGCGATATCAAAAAAGCACCGGCGAGAACGATGCCGTTATCACGGGCGTGTGCCGGATGGGATCGCACCGGATCGCGCTGGGCATCATGGATTTTTCATTTCTCGGCGGCTCGATGGGCTCGGTTGTTGGCGAGAAGATCACTCGCTTGATTGAGGTCGGCACGAAGAAAAAACTGCCGGTGATCATCATCTCCACCAGTGGTGGCGCCCGCATGTACGAGGGGATGTTCAGTCTCATGCAGATGGCCAAAACTTGCGGCGCATTGGCGTATCATTCCGAGGCGTGCTTGCCGTACATCAGTGTGCTGACACATCCGACCACCGCCGGCGTGATGGCGAGTTACGCCAGCGTGGGGGATCTGATCGTGGCGGAACCGGGTGCGATGATCGGCTTCGCCGGGCCGCGCGTGATCAAGGACACCACGCAGGCGGAGTTGCCACCCGGCTTTCAGACGGCGGAGTTTCTTCTCGATCACGGGATGATCGACGCCATCGTGACGCGCAACGAAATGCGCGATTTACTGATCAATTACCTCGACTATCTCAGCGCCGGATTGCCCAAACCGAAGCCCAAGCTTGCCCCGAGTAAAAAATCGTCATGAGAATCAACCGCGGTTGGCGGCGTGTCGGGCCAGTTCTGCCTGGTAGGCATCCTGCAATTGAGCAACGAGCGGATGTGTGCCAAGCACCACGCCGTTCACTTGGCCAACAACGATGATTCCAGTCGTCGCCGAGGTGACGAAGACTGCCTCAACTTGTTGCAGGCAACCGGGGGCAATCGACTCTTCGCGCACTGCTTGGCCAAGCGCGGAGGCCAAGTCGATCACCAGTCGTCGACTGACTCCCGGCAAGACCCCATCTGATATCGGCGGCGTGAACAGCGTACCGTCTTTCACCCAAAACAAGTTTGCCGAGGATGTTTCGGTGACATTGCCGTCGGAGTTGAGGATCAAACCGTCGTCTGCGCCTCGCTCGGCAGCCTCGTGCTTGGCCAGTACGGAGCCAAGCTTGTTCGCCGATTTGACCTTGGCCAAAGGATCGCCGACGGCAACCCGTGCCCGGGTGCCCACAAGCGACAGCGGCTTGTTTGGTGGGGCGGGCAGTGGATGCTGCGTGATGAGCAGTGTCGATTGCTCGTCGCCGGTAATACTGTATCCGCGCTCGCCGGCACCTCGGGTGAGGACAATACGCATGACACACCCTGAATTACTGTTCAATTTGCCCAACTCGTGAACATTGACAAGAAGCGATTCTTTGGATTGGGGCAGGGGGATGTGAAGCGACTTCGCGCCATCCATGAAACGCATCATGTGCCACTCCCAAAGGAACGGTTGCCCGGCATGAATTCGGATTGTCTCAAACAATCCGTCACCGTAGAGAAAGCCGCGATCATTCGCCGCAATCCGCACCTTAGCCAAAGGCAGAAACCGGCCATTCAAGACAGCTGTTGTAAAGGAATCGGACAATATCAGTGCCTTAACAGGCGGGTTTTTGAATCGAAAAAGAAGATATGGGGTGACCGACGGGACTCGAACCCGCAAC
>PVBE012493657.1_pt1 | contig 14217 bp, 14 predicted proteins | sample 1631181 | NCBI WGS metagenome assembly PVBE01 (sample SAMN08397723, study PRJNA350692) | Marine metagenome, whole genome shotgun sequencing project. | isolation source: water | place: Pacific Ocean | collected 2012-04
CCTTCGCCTTCGCCTTCGCCTTCGCCCTCGCCTTCGCCTTCGCCCTCGCCTTCGCCTTCCCCTTCGCCCTCACCTTCCCCTTCGCCCTCACCTTCCCCTTCGCCCTCACCTTCGCCCTCACCTTCGCCTTCGCCTTCGCCTTCGCCTTCGCCCTCACCTTCCCCTTCGCCCTCACCTTCGCCTTCGCCTTCGCCCTCGCCCTCCCCTTCACCGCCGTCGACCATGTCGCCCGCGTCGGGCGTGTCGCTCGGGCTGTCGTCGTCGTCACATGCGGCGAGACCGAACGCGAAGACCAGGACCAGCAACCACTTCCAGATATCGCTCATTCTCTCCCCCGAGAGCGCCCATTTTTCGGCGCCAAGCTAACACGGTCGACACGAGATATGCGCGACCGGTGTGGGCCAACGCAAACCGTGGTTCAGGTTCCCAAGTCGTCTTTCGTCGCGCCCGGCTCCACCCCTGGGTGATCGGCGAGCGCCGCCGCGAGCAGCGGCGAGACGTCTGATCCGGATGGCAGGAAGATGGTTGTGGACGGACTGCGCGCGACGCGCTCGAGCGTCTCCAGATACTTGAGCGTGAGCAGGTACTGGAACGCCTTCTCGCGCCCCATCGCGTCCGTCGCGCGTTGAAAGACGTCGAGGTCGGCATCGAGCAGCGTGCGGAGCGCGCTCGCCGTCCCCTCGGCGCGCAGGCCGCGGGCCCGCCGCTCGCCCTCGGCTCGATGAACCCGGGCGTCGCGGTCGCGCTCCGCCGCCATCTGCTGCAGCATCGCGCCGCTGGCCTCGGGGTTCGCCGCGCGCAGCTCCTGGAGCTCGACGCGGTTGACCCGCACGCCCCACTTCCGGCTCGTCGCCTCGATCTCCGCCAGCAGGCCATCGTTGATCCGCGAGCGCGCGCCGAGCGCGTCGTTCAGCGTCATCGCGCCCAGCAAATTGCGCAGCGTGGTGACCGCGAGGTCGACGATGCTGCGCGGCAGATTGTCGACCTCGTACACCGCGCGGACCGGGTCCACGATCTGCCAGAACACGCTGGCGTCCGCGAACATCTCCACGTTGTCGCGGGTGATGATCGTGCGCGGCTTCGTGTCGCTCTGCTGCTCGCTGAGCTCGATCAGGATCGGGTCGCCGTGATGATTGCGCACGGCCTGCGGCCAATCCGGCAGCTCCTTGGGCGAGTCGAGCAACGGCAGCCGGAATCGAAGGCCGGTCGCGGCCTCCCGATTGAAGCGCCCCAGCCGCTCGAACAACACCACCGTCGCTTGCGGCACCTGGTACAGGATGGACATCAGGAGACCCTCCTCACGATCGGCACCTGGTCGACCATCTCGATCACCTCGACGCGGTCGCCGGCTGCGACCTCCCCCTCGGCGCGCACGGTCCACAGGTCGCCTTCGAATTCGACGACCGGTCCGCTGTCACCGAGGCGGCGCACCTCGCCGTGCAGCCCGACCAGGCGGTCCACATTGGTGCGCTCCTTCAACGGAGAGAGCCGCTCGCTGATGCGCTCCCCGTAGCGCACCGCCAGGCTCACGCTTGCGATCATCCCGATGGCGGCCAGCGGGATCCGGACCGACATGGCCACGCCCGCCTCCGCCAGGATGCGTTCGATGAGCAGCGCGATGCCTGCGCCGCTGAGCAGGCCACCCGACGGCACGAAGACGTCGAGCAGGATCAGCCCGACCGCGACGCTGATGAAGATCGCGAGCTGCTCCATTTAATGAACCCCTCGCAACACGGTCGGCGTCTGCCTCATTGCGGCTCCACGCGCACGCACGCGGCCATGCCCCAGTCGACGCTCCGCGGGTTGATCGTCGCCGGCAGCAGCATGTAGGCCCGCTCGTCCGGTTCGACGAGCGCCATGCCGTTGGCCACCCCGATGAGCGACTCGGCGCCGTCGACTTCGAACAAGCCCGGCAGCCGGAACACCTCGGCGACGTCGCCGTTGTCGAAGAGGACGGTGCTGTCGACGCGGAATTCGGCGCCTGTCGAGCGCACCTCCACGCCGAGCTCGCGGCGCAGCATCGCCGCACAGAACGCCCGCTGCGCCGGAGGCCCTCGTCGGTTCGAACCTTCGGCGGACCAGGCCACGGCGAGGCCGACACCCACGCCGAGGCGGCGCACCAGCCCGACCGCGCCGAACCCGCCCACGCCGGTCATCACCCGGTCGAGCTCCGGCGGCGTCCCCTCGGCCGGGGCCATGCGGTGCCGAGCCGGGTCTGCGTCCTCGCGTTCGAAGACCTGCGCCTGGGGGCTCTGCCCGCCGGAGGTGCGCCGGTCGCCTTCGCTGTAGAGCTCGTTGACCCGACTCAGCACGCCGATCTCTCCGAAGCCCGGGTTGACCGCCATCCACGCGTGGGAGAACACCCCCGTCGGGACGTCGGCGCGCACTTCGCCGGGACGCACGGCCAGCACGAAGCTGGGATCGTCCGACGAAGCCAGGACGCCCACGCCCGACACCGGGTCGAGGGTGCCACGGACCGAGCCTGCGATGGGAAAGAGGTGCAACTCGACCAGCCGGCCGTCGATCGGGTCGGGTCGCAGTGGCGCGGGATCGTTGAGCGCCGTGCCATCTGGTGCGAGCAGCCGTGCGACGCCGACCTGGTTGATCGTGAGCTGCGCTTCGAAGACGAAGTCGACCTCCGCGGAGACCGCGCCATAGAGATGCCAGACGCCAGCGAGCGTGCCGATGTCGACCACCGGCGGGAGTGCGGCGTCGGGCGGCATGTCGGGGACCGGTCCGTCGGTCGGAGCGGCGTCCACGGGTCGGGGTCCGTCGGGGGGCGGGACCGGAGCGTCGCTCGCGGCGTCTGGCGGGCGTGCGCCGTCGGGGCCCAGATCCATGCCGCCGAGGTCGAGCGGGATGGGCCCGTCGGCACCCCGCATGTCGCGGGCGAGCAGCCCCGTATCATGCGGCGCGCTCTGCGGTAGCGGGATGTCGCCAATCGCAAAGCTGCAGCCGGCCGCCCACAGCGCGGCGGCGACGGCCTCAATCCGCGGCTTCACCGATCAGGTCGCGGGGGCGGAACGCGTGGGGAAAGATGTCGGAGAGGCGGGTGTATTCGCGGTCCCCAGTGGGGTTGACCAGGATGATGCCGATGTCGTCGCAGAACTCTGCGAGCATCTGTCTGCACAGCCCGCACGGGGTGGCGGGCGGGGACTTCTCGGTACACACGGCGATGCGCACGAAGCCGCGGTGGCCTTCGCTGACGGCCTTGAGCACCGCGGTCTGTTCGGCGCAGGTCGTCATCCCGAAGGTGACGTTCTCGACGTTGCAGCCGGTGAAGATGGTCCCGTCGGTCGTGAGCACGGCCGCGCCGACCCTGAACTTGCTATAGGGCGCGTAGGCATGGGTGCGGGCGTCGAGCGACGCCTGTACGAGCATGTCGTCCTCACGCATCGAGCAGGAGCTCCGCTTCGATGCGTGACAAGCCGTCCGTCAGCAGGTTCACGAAGGCCTCGCGCGCGAGCGCGGCGGTCTCCTTCACCTCTGCGTGGTCGAGCAGGGCATCCGACAGCCCCGCAGCGATGTTGGTGATGCACGAGATGCCGGCCACGCGCAGGCCCATGTGGCGCGCGGCGATGACCTCGTTGACGGTGGACATGCCGACGGCGTCGGCGCCCAGCGTGCGGAACATCCGAATCTCCGCCGGCGTCTCGTAGCTCGGGCCGGAGAGGCCGACGTAGACGCCCTCGCGCAGCTCGAGCCCGGCGTCGCGACCTGCGGCACGCAGATGGGCGCGCATGCCCGGGTCGTAGGCGCGACTCATATCGGGAAAACGCGTGCCGAGGCGGTCGTCGTTCGGGCCGTTGAGCGGGTTGTGGCCGCTCAGGGTGATGTGGTCGGTGAGCAGCATCAGGTCGCCCGGCTGGAATGACGGGTTGATGCCGCCAGCCGCGTTCGTGATGCACACGGCGCGCACGCCCCATCGCGCGAGGGTGCGCACCGGGTGCACGACCGAGCTGATGTCGTGGCCTTCGTAGAGGTGCACGCGCCCGGACAGCGCGGCGACCGTGGCGCCCCCCGGGAGGTTGCCGACGACGAGCCGCCCGGCGTGACCGGAGACTCCCGGCTTCGGAAAACTCGGCAGATCGTCGAAGCCGACGACCTTCGCGTCAGCGAGCCTGTCGGCGAACGCGCCGAGGCCGCTTCCGAGGATTACCGCGACCTGTGGGGAGTGGCAGACGGTGCGCAGATGCTCGGCCGCAGCTTCGGCGACCGCAAACGGGTCAGAGATCATCGCCGTCAACGTACCTCCAATGCGGGCCCGTGCAGAAACAACTTCCGGTTTCGCATCCACGAGCGTGTGCCAGCTTCGCCCGCGCCTCGGTCGCCCAATCCTCGACGTACCGCTGGTACGCCTGCGGTTGCGCTCGCTCGCCGCGAACGAGTCTGGCCCACGCTCGCGGCGCGAACCTCGGAAGTTATTCCTGCGCGGACCCGACGAGGATCGTGCGATATTACAGGACCTACGCCGATCTCCGCGGCCTCCGGTGCTCTTCAACTCCCTCGAGTACGTCACCTTTCTCCTGGTCGTCTTCGGCCTCTACTGGGCGACCGTTCGCTATGCGCGCGTGGCGCTCGGCGTGCTGTTGGCGGCGAGCCTCATCTTCTACGCGTCGTGGAACGCCTGGTATCTGAGCCTCATCATCGCCACGACGCTGGTCGACTTCACCGTCGGTCGCCAGCTCGCGCGCGGCGACCCCAAGTGGCGCAAGACGTGGCTGTGGACGTCGGTCGCCTACAACCTCGGCGTCCTCGCCATCTTCAAGTACTTCAACTTCTTCATGGGCCAGGCCGACTCGGTCCTGACCTGGTTCGGCCTGGACGCGTGGACCATCCGGCTGGACGTGCTGCTGCCAGTCGGCATCTCGTTCTTCACGTTCCAGTCGATGAGCTACACGATCGACATCTACCGGGAGCGGCTCGAACCGATCACGAGCTACCCGCGCTACCTGCTGTACGTCAGCTTCTTCCCGCAACTCGTGGCCGGCCCGATCGTGCGCGCTCGCGATCTGCTGCCGCAGCTGGCGAACCGGCCCGCGCTCACCGACGCGATGGGCGGCCGCGGCTTGTTCCTGATCATGCTCGGGCTCTTCAAGAAGGTGGTCATCGCCGACTACCTGGCGCTCAACATCGTCGACCGGGTGTTCAGCAGCCCGGGGCATTACACGAGCGTCGAGGTGCTGGCCGGCGTCTACGCCTACGCCCTCCAGATCTATTGCGACTTCAGCGGCTACAGCGACATCGCGATCGGCTCGGCGCTGCTGCTCGGCTTCACGTTCCCCGACAACTTCAACGCGCCATACATCGCCCGGAACCTCCAGGCCTTCTGGAGACGCTGGCACATCTCGCTGTCTACCTGGCTGCGCGACTACCTCTACATCGCGATGGGCGGCAGCCGCGGTGGGGCCTGGCGCACCTACCGGAACCTGGCGGTGACGATGCTGCTCGGAGGCCTCTGGCACGGCGCGGGGTGGAACTTCATCATCTGGGGCGCCCTGCACGGCTTCGCCCTCGCCCTGCTGCGAATGTGGCAACGCCGACGGGACGCACAGGCGCGCGAGCCGCTGCTCCGCGGATGGGTGGGCGGAGCGGTGGCGACCTGCATCACCTTCCACTATGTATGTTTCGCCTGGGTCTTCTTCCGGGCGCCCGACTTTCAAAGCGCGACGGCGGTCCTGACACAGCTCTCACAGTTCAGCGTGGGCTCCGCGAACCTCACGCCGCACATCCTCGCGGTGATGGCGGTCGGCTTCGTCACGCACTTCTGGCCGCGGGGCGCCTTTGACGCGTTCGTCGCCGGGTTCGCTCGCCTCCACTGGGCCTGGCAGGGCTTGTCGATGGTCGCGGTGGGGCTCGCGCTCCGTAAGCTGGCGGCCACCGACGTCGTCCCCTTCATCTACTTCCAGTTTTGATGACGGACACGGAGACCACCCAAGGCAGCCCGGAGGCGCTGAGGTCGAAGACGGCCTACGCGGTGTGGTTCGCGCTTTGCGTCGGGCTGGCGCTCCCCTATCTGCCCGGGCTCGAGTCGTTCGACTGGGTGCCGGAGGATCCGATGGCGCTCGTGCCGGGCGTGTTCCGGCCGACCGTCGCCGCACCGCCGGAGCCGGATCTGCCCCCCGAGGTCGACGACGACGCCCTCGTCGCGATGGGCCCGGTGCTCGACCTCGCCGCCCCGGTGGTCAGCCCCGAGCAGGCCGCCGCCGCCCTCGAGGTGAGCCGCACCAGCGACGACGAGATGGACGAGATGGTCGGCATGGTCGTCGACAGCCAGCTCGATCTGCCGCCGCTGCCGCCGGTGGTCACGCTCTCGTCGGGGGTCACGCTGCTCCCGATCGAGGATCCGCAGCACGGCCTGCGGCGCTTCTACTTCGCCCTCGACCGCGTCGCCCAGAAGCGCCCCGGTTCGGTCGCGCGCGTGGTGCACTACGGCGACTCGCTCATCACCGGCGACTTCGTGACGCAGACGGTGCGGCGCCTCCTCCAGAAGAAGTTCGGTGACGCGGGGCACGGCTTCGTCCTCGCCGGGCACCCGTCCCGTTGGTATCGCCGCAACCTCATGCGCCTGACGAGCAGTGAGGGGTGGAACGTCAATCGCCTCACCAAGCCGACGGTGCGCGACGGCGCCTACGGGCTCGGCGGAGCCACCTTCCGCAGCAAGCAGCGCGGGCAATGGGTGAAGCTGAAGCCGCGCGGCGACGAGCTGCTCGGCGCCAAGGTTTCGAAGATGCAGGTCTTCTACCTGGCGCAGCCCTACGGCGGGAAGTTCGAGCTCACCATCGACGGGCGCGGTGTCACGGTCGACACCAACCTCGCCCAGACCGCCTCGCGCACGGCCGAGATCCAGGTCGCGGATGGTGCCCACGAGCTGAAGGTGAAGACGCTGGGCGGCGGTGAGGTGCGCCTCTTCGGCGTCGTCATGGAGCGCGACGTGCCCGGCGTGGTCTATGACAGCCTCGGCATCGACGGCGCGCGCGCGAAGCTGCTCAAGCGCATGGATCCGCCGCACTGGCACGAGCAGCTTCGGCTGCGCAAGCCCGACCTCCTGGTGCTGCACTACGGCACCAACGAGACGCAGTGGCGAAACCTCAGCTCGAGCCGCTACCACGCGGACCTCGCGCAGACCGTCGGCCACCTTCGCCAGGCGCTCCCGGGTGTGTCGTGTCTGCTGGTCGGGCCGATGGATCGCGCCGAGCGCAACGAGGCTGGCCGGCTCGTCACGCGCGAAGTGGTGAAGCGCATCGTCAAAGTGCAAAGGCGTGTGGCGTATGAGCAGGGCTGTGCCTTTTGGAACGCGTACCGGGCGATGGGCGGCGAAGGCTCGATGGTGCGGTGGCTCAAGGCGCGCCCCCAGCTGGGCGGCAGCGACCTCACCCACCCGACGAAGAAGGGGGCAGACCGCCTGGGCGCCATGCTCTTCGCGGCGATGATGGACGGCTACGCGAAGGCGGAGCGGCAGTGAAGTACGCCGCCTCCCTGCTGATGCGTCGCGGTGACGAGATCTATTGGGTCCGTCGTCGCGACGACCTGCCGTTCCTCAGCGGCTTCCACGCCTTCCCGGGCGGCGTCGTGCAGCAGAGCGACGGTGACACCGCGGTCGATCCGGACGGTGCCTGCCGCCGCGCGGCGCTGCGCGAGACGCTCGAGGAGACGGGCGTCGACCTCGGCGTCGACCTCGATGCCCTGCGGTCCGTTGGTCGGTGGCGGGCGCCGCCGTACCTGGTGATCGCGCTCGAGACCCGCTTCTACAGCATCGAGACAGACGCCGAGCCGCACGTCGGACCGACCAACGACGAGCTGGCCGAGGGCGAGTGGATCCGACCCACCGAGGCGCTGGCGCGGTGGCAAGCCAGTGAGGTCCTGCTCGCGCCGCCGACCTTCGAGCTGTTGCGCCGCCTCGCCAATGACGCCCTCTGCGACGACGAGGCAGAGGATCCGGACTTCTCGCCGATCCGCCCTCACATCGACCTCTTCCCGGTGCGGACCCCGACGCTCCCGCCCGCGACCCACACCAACTGCTACGTGGTGGGCGACACCCGGCTGGCGGTCTTCGACCCGGCCTCGCCCTACCTGGACGAACGCGCCCGGCTCGACGCCTACCTCGACGCGCGCATCGCCGCGGGCGCCGCGGTCGAGTGCCTGGTCCTCACCCACGACCATGTCGACCACGTCTCCGGAGCGGTTCACCTCGCCGAGCGCCTCGGCGTCCCCATCTGGGCCCACGCCGAGACGGCCTCGAGGGTCGACATCCCCATCGCGCGCCTCCTCAGCGAGGGCGACGTCATCGATTTGGGCGACCACCTCCTCGACATGGTCCACACCCCCGGGCACGCGCCGGGCCACCTCGTCTTCTTCGACCGCGCCACCCGCAGCGCGGTGGTGGGCGACATGGTCGCGGGGATCGGCAGCATCCTGGTCGGGCCGGACGACGGCGATATGGGCGAGTACCTCGACTCGCTCGACCGGATGAGGGGGCTCGGCTTCTCGTGCTTGATGCCGGCCCACGGCCCCGTGATCGGCGGCGCCACCGCGAAGCTCACGGAGTACATCGACCACCGCAATGGCCGGGAGCGGCAGGCCATCACCGCCCTGAAGCAGGGGGCGGCGGACATTCGCACGCTGGTCGACCGCGTTTACCTCGATGTGCCGGCGATGATGAAGATGGGGCCGCAGGGAGGCGCCGCCGGAGCGTCGCTTCGGTCTCACCTGGACAAGCTCGAACGGGAGGGGCGCGCGTCCGTCAGTGACGGAGTGTGGACCCTTACTTCAACGACCGCGGGTTGACCGTGCGGTTGATGAACACCAGCCATTTTCCGAGCGACGCGCTCTTCGGCGGCTTCGGTCGCCGACCGAAGCGCGTGCCGTCCTTCCGGAAGAAGAACGGGGGCGGCTTGACGGCGCGCACGTTGCGCTCGAATTGCTTCGCCTGCTCCGGGGTCAGCGAGGGCGTGGCGCCGGATTGGGGCTGGGCGAGGGCGGGCGCGCAAACGAAGGTGATGAGCAACAACAGACGCATGGCGCCGACGGTAACCCGAGAGGCGCGTGCGCGGAAGGCAGCCCGAGCGGCGTCTGAGCGGGAGACATAGGTGACGTTCGCGCTCCTCGCCACGCTCCTGGGCGCCTTGTCCGGTCCGGCGGCCGTCTTCTGGTCGGGCGGCCGCACGTGGGTCGTCGACGCCGACGCAGGCCGGCTCTACTTCGCCGCCGGCTGGTACGCCAGCGACGGCGAGCGCGTGCATCGCTACCGGCTGCGAACCCAGACCTCGCGGCCGTCACGCGGCGGCGACGCGAGCCGCTGGACCACGCTGGAGCACACCGTCGTCGGCTCGCGCAGCTGGAAGGTCGTGGACGACAGCGGGGTGGACGACCCGGGCCACGACGAGCGCGTGGTCCTGCAATTCCTCGGGGAGCGCGCCATCGTCGGACGCTACTCGAGGTCGCCCGAGGGCCGCTGGCGGACCGCCGCGATGTGGAAGCTGCCTGGGGGCGGACCGGTTCACCCGCCCGCGGCCGCGGATCGGGCGGTGGCCGAGGTGGCTGCGCGGCTGGGCGGGGCGGTGGATGGCCTGCGCGCCCACGGCGTGGTGGAGCGCGAGCTCGCGGGCGGACGCACGGCGCGTTGGCTCGTGCTCGCCGACGCGCGCGGTCAGATGATGGCGCAGGCGCTCGACCGGCCGAAGCCGTTCCTTCCCGACATCGAGCTGGCCGACGTCGCCGACCTGCGTCACTCCGCGGACGGCGAGGTGGCCCTCGTGCTGCAGGGCGCGCCGCTCGGCGGTGAAGCGTGGCGCATCGGCGACCTGCTCTCGCTCCACGACCCGTGCGACACCCGCCGCCTCCTGCTCTGGCGCGCGCGCAAGCCGCCGCTCGAGCTGGGTCAGGTCGCGCGGTTGGACGGCGCCCGGTGGCTCGCCGAGGACGATCCGCTGCGCGCGCTGGTCGCCACCCGATTCCTGCCCGCGGCCGCGGCCGACTGTTTCACCCCGCTCGCTCGCGGCGCACCGGGCCGCCCGAACGCCCACCGCTGCCGGATCGACGAGGTCGATCGAGCCTGGGGCGGACCGCCCGACCTCGCGGCCAGCGCCGGGCTGCGGATCGAGGACCACCTGGCGGTGCGGATCCACGTCCAGGACCCGGAACGCCGCGCTGGGGATGCGGTGCGGCTCTTCTTCGGCGGCGGCCGGCCCGCCAGCGTGAGCGTGTCGCCCGAAGGGCTCGCGGGGCACGGTCGCAAGCGGCGAGCTCGCGAGCTCGAGGACGCGGTCCGCGGCCAGTGGCGCGCGGTCGATGGTGGCTACGCGGTGGAGGTGCAATTGCCGCTCGATCTGGTGGGTCAGCCGCCGGCCATCTCCGTGCGCGTGACCGACGTGGACGCGGACGGCACCGTGCACCTGTGGGTAGCCGGTGACCGCGTCACGCCCCATCAGCCCCGGGCGACGGTGGTGGTGCAATGATCGCGCTGCTCGTCGCGTTCCTCCAGGTCGCGCCGGTCGACGGGCCGGGGCGCCTGGCGCCGTTCTACGAAGCCCTCGCTCGCCTCGAAGCCGGCGCAGACGAGGTCGTGCGCGTCACCCATCTGGGCGACTCGCACGTGGCGGCTGACATGTGGACGGCCCATCTGCGACGCGGTCTGCAGGCACGCTTCGGCGACGGCGGGCGCGGCTTCGTCCTCGCTGGACGGGGATGGCGGAGCTACACGCAGGCGGGCGTGAAGCACGACAGCCCAGGCAAGTGGCGCGTCGACGGCCTGCGCGGCGGGGTCGACGACGGGCTGTGGACGCTGGGCGGGTGCTCGCTCGCCAGCGCCGACCCCAGCGCGAGGACGCAGGTCGACACCGAACAGCCCTTCCAGGCCGTCGAGGTGTACTTCCTGCGTCAGCCGGCCGGCGGGTGCTTCGAGGTCCGGGCCGCGGGTCGCTCGCTCGGCCGGATCTCTAGCCGCGGTCCGTGGCTGGTGCCCGGCTACCGCGAATTCCAGGTGCCGGTGGGCACGCGGCAGGTCGAGATGCAGCCGCTCGGCGGTGGAGAGGCGCGCCTGTTGGGTGTGTCGTTGACCAATGGCGAGCGCGGCGTGGTCTACGACGCGCTCGGGACCAACGGCGCGCAGGCGTGGCACCTGCTGCGTCAGGGCGACGAGGTGGTCTCTGGCCTGCTGCAGCGACTGGATCCGACGCTGCTCGTCGTCAGCTACGGCGCCAATGAGCTCTACGACGACCGGCTTGGCCGCGACCGCTACGCGGCGGACCTCGCGAAGGTGCTGACCCGACTGCGCCGGGCGCACGACGGCGCGTGTTTGCTCACGGGCCCGCCGGACATGTTGCAGGCGCGTCGGCAGCCGGCGCTCGGGACGGAGCTGCGCTCGGTCCAGCGGTCACTCGCGGCTGCCCACGGTTGCGCATTCTGGGACGCACAAGCGGCGATGGGCGGCCCCGGCAGCATCCGCAAATGGCGGCGCGCCGGGCGCGCGGGCGCTGACTTCGTGCATCTCACACGCGCGGGATACAGCGCCCTCGGAGAGGCATTGCTCACGGCTCTGCTCGATGGTTACACGGCCAATGCCGCGGACAATAATCGCGACAGAAGCGCTCACTGACGGTACTACTGAAATAGTACAGTCCTGCCGGGGGCCCCACCATCAGGCCCTTGTGTTTCGGAGGTGCGTTGACGACGAGTGACACGGTGCCTGGTCGGTTCGAAGCTCACTTGGCGCAAGACCCGTATGCGCCGGCGGTGCTTCTCTATCGCGCGAGTGGCCGAGTCCGCCGCTGGAGTCGCGCTGCGGTCGAGCACCGGGCCATGCGAATCGGCACGCTCTGCGCCGCCCACGGCCTTGGCGCCGACGCCCGCGTCGCCATCACCGTTTCCGACCCGATCGATGTCATGGCCGCCGCGTTCTATGCGCTCGCGACCGGCCGCATCCTGACCGCACCCGACGCCGCCGAGCTGGTCATCGACGACAACCTGGTCGCCCAGCCGTACGGACTCGACCCGCAATACGTGCTTCGTGTGTTGGTGTGCGAGGAGGACCCGGCCGCCTGGTTCGACCGCCCGCTCGACCAGGCGACGCTGGCGGGGCTCGTCCAGGGCGAGGCGCCGACCGGCCTGGGGCCGGCGCTCGACGAGGCCCTCTCGACGCTATGGTACGGCTCTCCGCTGCGCATCCACGAAGACGGCGCCGAGGAAGAGGCCGCTTAGCACGCCCGCCCGGTTCGCGCCGCGCCCACCATCCGTTCCCCTCCTCGTCCGCGTTCCCCGTTTGCACACGTCCTCCGTTCCCGCTCGGGAAAGGGGACGGATCAAGGGCAAGGGCATGGGCAGGTGTACGTTCACGTTGACGGGGAGGGGAACGGGACGATTCGCTCACGAGTCCGGCTGTCGCCGGGCTCGTTAGCGAACCGTTGCTGCCGCCAGCAGGATGCCCGCTGCGACGGACACGTTCAGTGATTCCAGCGGCCCATTGCCTGGAATCGCCAACCGGAAATCACACGCCGTCCGGGTCGCCCTCTGCAGCCCGCGCGACTCGTTGCCCAGCACCAGGCAGAGCGGGCGGGGCAGGGGCCGTGTCAGATCGAGCGGCGGCGCGTGCTGGTCGGCGCCCACGATCTTCAGCCCTCGTCCGCGCAGCATGACGAGCGCCGCGGGCAGGTCGTCCACCGCCACCACCGGGACCACCTCGGCGCCGCCCTGCGCGACCCGGACGGCGGCGGCGCTGAGCGAGGCCTGGCCTTCCGTGTGCGGGATGATCACCGCGTCGATGCCGAACCAGGCGGCGCTGCGTAGGATCGCCCCGACGTTGTGGGGATTGCCGACGGCGTCGAGCGCGAGCAGCACCGACTCCGGGCCGAACTCGAGGATGCTCATGTCGACGATGAGCGGGAGCGGGTCGGTGTACATGACCACGCCCTCGTGGTGCACGCCTCCGGCGATCCGGGTCAGCTCGTCCTTGTCGACCTCGCGGTACGGACGCCGACTCGCGGCGGCGGCCTTCAGGATCGGCCCGACCTCCTGGCGCAGCTTGCGGTGGTGGAAGACGCGCCGGATGGCCGTCGGGCGATGCTTGGCGACCGCGAGCGCGGCGCGCAGGCCGTAGACCACGGATTCGCGCCGAGCCATCTAGATGCCCTCGGCAGGAGTGCTGCACCGGCCGCGACGGTCGCTGGCACCGATGCCGGCGTTTCTCCTCCTCGACGCACCTCTGGTGCGCCTTCGTCGTCGCGCCTTGGCCTCGGCGCCATCGCCTCGCCGCATCCGGCTCATCACTCCCGCCGAGGTCATCTAGTACCTCGCCACAGGGATCTTGACCGGTTGCGTGCCGTCATCGACGCCGATCCCTACGGCGACGATGACGGCACGCAACCGGTCAAGATCCTTGTGTCGAGGCACTCGTCACCGCTCCCGAGTGACTTCGAGGCCGGCCTGGTTCCAGGCGATCATGCCCCCGGTGAGGTTGTAAGGCGCGGGATGGCCGAAGTACGCCAAGGCCGCCGCGGCGCGGGCAGAGCGCTGGCCGCTGCGACAGACCAGCACGACCGGCCGCGCGGGGTCGGTCCCGGGCGGGGGCCCTCCGAGCAGAAAGTCGGCCAGCGGGAGCAAGGTCGTGCCCGGGATGTGGCCCAGCTCGCCCACCCACTCATTGGGCTCGCGGACGTCGATCAGCTGAACCTGCGCCCGCTCCCCAGGCGAGAGCGACGCGATCGCCGAGGGATCGATCTCACCGAAGCTCAGGGTGACGCGACGTGCGCCGTCGAACATCGCGGCTCTCCGAAAGGGACGACGAGCCTAACCGAATGACTTGAAGCTGTCCCCTATGAAGTAATAGAAATATTAGAACCTAGATGAGGTTCGTGCTGCGGTTTGTTGCGTTTTCGGCCGATTGGCTACATTGCGAGACAGGCTGGGGGGGTTTCATGTCGACACGGTTCACAGCGCTGTGCTGCCTGCTCTTGACCTTCGCGTGCGATGACGCAGCCACTTCCGGTGGCGGCGGCTCGGGCGGGGAGGGCGCGCAAGGTGGCGACACCGACGGCGCGATGGGCGGCTCGGGCGGCTTCGTGCCGACCGACGCCGCACCGCCCCGCTTCGATTCACGCGTGGGCCCCGACGGTGGGCGCCTCGGCGCGTTCCGCGAGCCTTGTGAGGACAACCTCGATTGCGTGAGCAGCTGGTGTGTGCCCTTCGAGGACCGCAACGTCTGCTCCCAGACCTGCCTCGACG
>PVBE012911604.1_pt1 | contig 14217 bp, 7 predicted proteins | sample 1631181 | NCBI WGS metagenome assembly PVBE01 (sample SAMN08397723, study PRJNA350692) | Marine metagenome, whole genome shotgun sequencing project. | isolation source: water | place: Pacific Ocean | collected 2012-04
CTTCACCATCGCGAGCCCCACAAGGAGAAGCGACTTCATCAACTGTGCGCCCTCGCCATGTGCGAGAACATCGACTGGAACGTCGGCCGCCTGCTGGCTAAACTGGACAAGCTCAAGGTGACCGACGACACCATCGTGGTGTTCTTCCACGACAATGGGCCCAACGGCTCCCGCTGGAACGGCGACATGCGAGGAAGAAAGGGCTCCACCGACGAGGGTGGCGTACGGTCCCCCTTGTTGGTCCGCTGGCCCAACCACATCAAGGCGGGCACGAAGGTTCCTCAAATAGCCGCCGCCATCGACTTGTTGCCCACCTTGGCCGACCTCTGCGGCATACCTGCCAAGACGGCCAAGAATCTCGATGGGATCAGCCTGAAGCCGCTGCTCATGGGAAACGAGAACCGACTTCGAAGTTGGCCTGAACGCATCCTGATTTCACACTGGAAAGGCCGGACAAGCGCCCGCAACCAACGTTTCCGTCTGGATAACAAGGGGAAGCTCTACGACATACCCGAGGATCCCGGCCAACGCGTCGTAGTGGGTAAGAAGCATCCCAAGGTGAATGCCGCGTTGCTCGCCGCGGTGAAAAAGTTCGACGCCGAGGTGGCCTCCGAACTGGGCGCCGATGACCGCCCCTTCGTGATCGCGCATCCCGGGTCCAAGAGAACCCAGATTCCCGCCCGCGACGCCACCGCCCATGGTGGCCTCAAGCGCTCCAATAAATTTCCCAATTGCTCCTTTTTCGGCAACTGGACCAAGACCGAGGATAAATTGACTTGGGAAGCAGAGGTGGGAGCTTCCGGCAAATACTTGGTCGAAATGTGGTATGCCTGCCCGAAAAAGGACGTCGGTTCCGTAATCGAACTATCCTTCAACGAAGCCAAAGTGCAAGCGAAGGTGAGCAAGCCCAACGATCCTCCGCTGCGAGGCAAGGAGAACGACCGCTCGCCCCGCAACGAGTCTTACGTCAAGGCCTTCAAGCCCATGAAGCTAGGTGTGATCAAACTCGAGAAAGGGAAGGGCACGCTCACCTTGCAGGCCTTGGAAATCCCTGGCTCACAGGCCCTCGAATTCCGCCTCCTCATGCTCACCAGAGTAGATGGGTAAGCCTTTGATTTAATTCCATGGACGACGAAATTAAAATTTCTAGCCGTGAGTATTGGTTCAAGGTTGTCGAAATGTTGCAGCAGAATTGGGCTTTAATTGAATCTTTGTCAGATAATGAATGGGTTGTTTATTTTTTTGGAGATACATCAGGTGTATTTGATGAATTGAATTTCACATCAAAGGATGAAGCTGTTACTGCACTTTTAAGAAATGGCTTTAAGAAGCATGCAGATGACGAAGAAGCACAGAAATTCTTGTTCTGCCCAGATCCACCCTTTCGTCGTAGATCTCATCCAAATGGGCCGATTTATTCTTCGGGCAGATATTGGAAATGAATAAGTCATGTCCGAAAGGCTAGGTTTGCGCTTCGAGCTTTCCTTTACATCTTTGTAGGTATGTCGTTAGCTCGAGCTTGGCTTTTACTTTCATTTTCAGGCTTTTCAGGCATCGCACAGGCCGCTCCCGAGTGGATTTGGGTCGAGGATGGGCGCAAGGACAAAACATGGGCGGAATTCACCCAAACCATAGAAGTGCCTGGGCAGATTGTTTCGGCTCGTCTGCAAGCCATGGCCGACTACGCCTCGATCCGCATTCGCATAAATGATCAACCCGTTGAACAATCAGCTGCCCATGGATCGTTGATTGACCAAGACGTCTCCCGATACTTGCTGAAGGGCGAGAACCTAATTACCCTAAATGCTGTATCCGTGGGATCCGCGCCGGCAGTGGCCCTCCAGTTGGACTTGGTCGATGCAAAAGGCAAAACCACGTCCTTGGTGACCGACGAGAAATGGGAGGCCGCCATCGGGCGAGCGAGAGTCACCAAACCCACGACTACCTTTGGAACCTTGGCCAACGAGCCGTGGTGGAACCTGCCGCCCCTTATCTTGGACTCAATCGACGACTACACCCAATGGAAACGAGCCTCCAATGCGGAAAAAGGGACCGATCCCTCGACTTTCCATACTTTGCCCGACTACGAGGTCGAACTGTTGCGCTCGGCCGGCAAGGACGAAAGCTCCTGGGTCAGCCTCGCATTCGACCCAGAGGGCAGGGTGACCATCGGGCGGGAGGACAAGGGCCTGCTGCGGTTCACCTTTTCCAAGGACCGCAAGAAGATCATCCAGACGGAGATCATCGAGGACAGTTTGAGGGAGTGCCGCGGCTTGCTCTATGCCCATGGCGACCTCTACGCCAACGCCAATAACTCGAGGGCCCTTTATCGCCTGCGCGACACGAACGCAGACGGGAAGTTCGACGAAGTGAAGTCCCTGTACGCGTCGGAGGGCGGGGTGGGGCACGGTCGCAACGACTTGGCCTTGGGCCCCGACGGCAAAGTCTACGCCATACACGGCGACTCCGTCCGCATACCCGAAGATCTCTCCAACCGTACCTCGCCACTCAGACGCCAACGAGTTCCCTACAGGCCGAACGAGGGACACGTCCTCCGCATAGACAAGGACGGCAAGGCAATCGAGGTATTTTGCGGCGGGCTGCGAAATCCCTATGGCATCGCCTTCAACAGGCACGGCGAGGCCTTCACCTACGATGCCGACGCGGAAAACGACATGGGTACGCCGTGGTATCGGGCGACCGAAGTGAAGCACTTGACCAGTGGAGCCGATTTCGGCTGGCGGGCGGTCACCGGGAGTTGGCCGCCATACTATCCCGATCATCCCGACAATGCCCAAGCCAGCGCCCACATAGGCAAGGGATCACCGACCTCCGTGAAATTCGGCCACCAAAGCAATTTCCCTCACGCCTACCAAGAAGCGTTGTACGCGCTCGACTGGACCTACGGACGCATAATTGCCGTCCATATGGTCGAACGCGGGGCAGGCTACGTCGGTGTGCCCGAGGTCTTTTTGCGGGGGCGTCCGCTCAACGTCACCGACTTGGGCTTCGGCCCGGACGGGGCCATGTATTTCGTCACCGGCGGGCGCAAAACCCAAAGCGCCCTCTACCGTGTGCTCTACGTCGGCCCCGACCATAAACCATTTCCCGCCACCAACCAGCAAGCCGCTCGCTCCAAGCTTTCGGACAAGGCGAGGGATGTCCGCCGCAAGCTGGAATTCCTCCATGGCAAGCATATCGACGACGCCCTGCTTGGTGATGGTTCCGCCGGAAAGTTGGTCGTGCTTTGGCCTCATTTGGGCAGTCCCGACCCGCGCATTCGCTATGCCGCTCGCATCGCCTTGGAGCATCAACCATTGGAACGCTGGCGGCACGCCGCCCTGACGGGAAACGGGGATCCTTTGACTCTGCTGACGGTCTGGACCGCCTTGCTCCATGCCGACGCCAAGCAAGCAAACGCGATTCTGCCCCTACTGGCCAAGCTCGACTGGAAGGCATTGAGCGATGACCTGATCCTGCAAGCGGCCCACCTCTACTCCCTTTGTCTGCCTGAGGCCGAGAACCCCACGAAAAAGGCCGTTCTCGCTCAACTGCGCCCACTATATCCAAATCAATCGGCCAAGCTCAACTGGGCCCTCGCCCCGCTCCTCATCGAACTGAATCCCGAACACGCCGTGGTTCAGACCATCCAATTGCTGGAAACAAGCGAAGATCCGCTCCAAACGGTGCATTATCTGTATCAATTGCGGAATGCCCAAGCGGGATGGACCCAACCCCTTCGCGAAAGCTACTTTCGCAAGATCGGAGAAGCCACTGGCTACGTCGGTGACAGTCGCGGCCTGCCGAGAAGCTTGGGCAAAATAAAGAAGGATGCCCTGGCCACCTTGCCCGAGAGCGAGAGGAAGCGTTTCGAGGCCTTGGCCAGCAGCAAAATGAAAATGCCTCCCTTGCCCGACTTCACGGACCGCAAGTTCGTCAGAAACTGGAAAAGCACGGATTTTTCCAAGGATCTCGGCTTTCGCCACCAACAGCGCTCGGTGGAAAACGGGAAGCAAATGTTCGCCTTGGCCCTGTGCAGTCGCTGCCACCGCTTTCAGGGAGAAGGCTTTCCCATTGGCCCCGACCTTTCCGGTGTGGCCAACCGCTTGGGGCGAAAGGATTTGCTCCATGCCATTATCTCGCCTTCCGAATCCATTGCCCAAAATTATCGAAGCGACGTCTTGGAATTAACCGGCGGTCGTACCATGATCGGCCAAATCATACCGACCTTGGATTATCGCGCTCCCCACCTCCTGCTGGCGGAGAATCCGCTCCAGCCGGATCAAGCGAGGAAAATACCGAAGGCGGAAGTGCTGGTGAGAAAGCGTTCCGATTTGTCCATCATGCCTCCCGGCTTGCTGAACAACCTGACAAAAGAGGAAATCCTCGACCTGCTCGCCTATTTGGAGAGCGTTGGAAACTAGGCGAGAACTTCCTTCATTTCGCCCGTGCTGTCGGCAAAGGAATCAGCCTTGGCCCCCAAGCTCTTCTGCATCGTCACGAAGAGATTGGCGAGGGGCACGTCGTTATCGAATTTCAAGTACTGCCCGTGCTTGTAGCCGAGGTTCTTTCCTCCGGCCAGGATCAGCGGATAATTGTTGTTGTTGTGGGTCTTGCTGTTGCTGCTGCCGTAAAAAATGCAGGTATTGTCAAGCACGGTGCCGTCACCTTCCTTCATCTCGCTCAAGCGCTTCATCAAGTAGGCCAGGCATTCGGTTTGGTAGCGGTCCCACTTCCCCTTGTTTTCAGCACCTGTTCCCTTGCCTGCGCTATGAGCCAAGCCATGAGCCTCCCGGGCAAATCCGAGCAGTGGCGGGAACTTGTTGGCGATCGAAATCGCTCCGTGCATGCTCGCCAATTGGTAGGTGGCGAAACGGGTCGAATCGGTCTGGAAAGCGATGGCTATCAAGTCGAGCATGGAGTGAATCAGCTTGCCCGGCGTCTCGTTGTCGGCATCCAAGTTCAATCCCTCGGCATTCACCTTAGGGCGCGGAACGTTTAGCCATTGAGCGGAACGCTCGACGTCCTGCTCGATCTCGCGCACCGAAGTGAGGTACTGGTCGAGCTTCCCTTGGTCCGCCTTGCCCAACTTGCGATGCAGTCCCTTGGCCTCGTCGAGCAACAAGTCGAGATGGCTGCCGGTCCGGGTGAACCCTTTTCTTTGGGCGTCGATGGAGTCGCCGGTCAGTCCAAAAAGGCGCTCGAAAACAATGGCCGGACGGTTCAAGGAAGGAATGGGTTGGCCTCTGCGGGAATAGGAGAGCGTGTTGGCCCGGGTCGGCATGCCCACTCCGCCATCCGAGGAGAGAACCAAGCTGGTGAATCGGGTGCTTGCCCCCAACCTCTGAGACCGGGCCATGAACTGGTCCAGGGAAATGGAGTTTTTCAAGTCGGTCGTGGCCAAGCTCATTTCCTCGCCGGTGAGGAAGGTGTCGCCACTGTCGTGGCCACCAATTCGTCTTACCTTGGGATGGGAAAGTCCGCCCAGCACGGTGACTTGGTCACGCATGGGCTCGAGAGGTTCGAGCGACTTGTTGAAGGTGAAGTTCTTGCCTTCGCCCTTGGGAAACCAATGCCATTTCCCGTATTCGCCATCTATATTAGGGAGGCCGACGCCATAGGGAAAGTAAATGGAGCAGAACCGCTTCGGGGGAACTGCTGCGAGGGGCCCTGCGAACGACTCCATCCAAGGCAAGGCCAAGGAGATGCCGGCTGCCTTGAGCATGGTCCTGCGATTCATCTGAAATGGTTTGTTCTTCATCAGGCTTTACCTGCGCTTACTTTGAAAAAATGAGTGATTTGGGTGCTCATCGCGACAAAAAAGGTTGGCTCTTGACGATATTCGCCATGAGAGCGGGCAAGCGATAATCATTCTTGGCGAAGGACTTACTCAATTCCTCGATCAAGGGCTGATCCTTTAGTTCCAAGTCACGCCCAAGACCATAGATGAGTATTTTGGAGACCAAGGCATGGGCGAATTGGTCGCTCCTTTCATTAAGGAGGTACTTCTGCAGGTCGGCCAAGCCGCTGACCGGGTGGTTGCCGGGGAGCACCGTGTCGGGAGAGACCGGTTTTTTTTGGGTGGCCGTCTTTTCCCTGAGCAACCCGATCGCATCGTATCGTTCCAAGGGAATGCCCCATGGGTCGATGCTGCGGTGGCATTCGGCGCAAGCCGCCTTTTCGCGGTGAACCTTAAGTTGATCACTAATGGAAAGCTTTTCGAAGTTGGCTACGGTTTTTTCCAAACTAGGGGCATCGGGTGGCGGCGGACTGGGCGGATCGTGCAAAAGATGCTTCCTTATCCAGATCGCGCGCTTGATCGGGTGCGAATCCGCTCCGTCCGAACCGGCGAGGTGGGTGGAGGCATGACCGAGCAGGCCACCAGGGCGATTCGTTCCTTTCAAGGATACCCGCTCGAAGAACTGGGATCTCGGTCCGCTCAGCCCGTAGTGCTTGGCCAAGGTGGCGTTCAGCATGGTGAAATCGGCGTCGAGAAATTGCAGGGCCGATGTGTTGCTGCGCAGAATTTCCCGAAAAAAGGCTTGGGTCTCGCCCACCATGTCCGGCTTCAAATTGTTGTCGAACCCCTTGTAGTATTGTGGGTTGATGGCAACACGGTCGACTCCCTCGAGGTCGAGCCATTGCATGCTGAACTGTTCGGCGAAACGATCTGCCTTTGAATCCTCCAGCATACGCTCAAATTGTTGACCGAGCACCTCGGGATCGAGCAATCGACCGGAATCAGCCAAGGCGGACAGTTCCTCGTCCGGCATCGAGCTCCAAAGAAAATAGGATAAACGGGCAGCCAATTCATGGGAGCTGAGTTTTCTTGATTTATCCGACTTGAAAGGCTCGCTGAGATACAGGAAGTGAGAGGAAGTCAAGGCGGCGGACAATGTCTCCTTGAGGGCCGAGACGGGTGAGTCCGACTGTTTCGATATGCTCTCGTGGTGGGCCTGCCATGTTTTAATTTCTTCCTCGCCGACGGGACGCCTCCAAGCCCGACGTAGAAAGCGACCCAGTATATTCTTAACCGCCTGGGGGTCGGACAAATCCTCTCCTTCGTGAATGATTCTTCGGTGGAGCGGTGGAGGCCAGGACGGATAGTCATTGCGGACGAACTCGACGGACTCGATGATGATTCGCGGAAAATCAGGGTCCTCGGGGTAAACCTTGGCTTTGCTCTTCTTAATCCGCGGCTGAGGTTTGCGGGCTTCATAGGCAAAGAGTTTCTTGGTCATGGAAATCCACTTGGAGTCTATGAAACGATATTTTGGCACCAAGGCCTGCCTCTGTTTTTCGCCGAGAGTCTCGACACCTCCCAGTGTCTCCATGGCCGCAAGCAAGTTGATCAATTCCGCCCTGCTCGATTCGCCATCGAGTTGTGGAAGCAGGGAGGAAGAAACGGAAAAGCGGGGTTTTCCTATGACGTGACCGGGACTCTTGTTCAGGTAGTCCAACTCGAGAGTGAACACCATGCCACCTTTGTGTTCGACGGCTTCGGCAAACTCGAAGAGACAGGCATGACTCTGGCCAATCCGGTTGCCCGAGCCCCACCCGGTGTCACGAGGGTTGTCGTCAATGGCCAAGGCCGCGGAGAACTTTTTGTTGTCTTGCAACAAGTCGTTCCGGGGATTGATCAACTTGACCGGCTTGCCTTTACCTTGGGCGCCGATTGCCTTGGCGAAGACCCGTAGATCGCTGAGGATAAAGTTTCCTTTGCCCCCCCGGCCCGGCCCATTTTTCTTCAGCGACTTGTCGGTAAGGGCCTCGATTCGGATGGCTCTGACACTTGGCAATGCCACTTTGGCCGTCACCACCCAGCGGTCAGTTTCCGGATTCTGTCCGGCCAAAAGAAAAGAACCGTCTTGCTGCGGGACGAAGGACGCTCCTTCGAGGGATTTTGGCTCTGCGTTGCCGAGAATGGCCCAATCCGGTTGGACCGGAGGTTTTTCCGGAGGATTCTGCAGCCATTGATCGAACCGGCCGGGAAGTTCTTCCTTTTCGAAGCGCTCGCGTTGGGCAACAAGTTCAGCCAAGGCCTTCTCCCACTTGGCCACTTTCTCCCTCGTGGCCTCCGCATTGAGCTCCTCCTCGATTTCCTTGTTGATTGCCTTGGGCGGAGATTCACCATCGAAGAGAGCGTTTTGCAAGGCGATGATTCCACTCAACTTGTCATCCGGCACACGGGCCTCCGGTTGAGGAAAGAACTCGGGCCATCCGGAAATGTCGTAGTACTCCGGAGTGCTCGAGGTAACCGCGACGTCTCCGGCATCTTCCATTATATTGATGGTTAACCCGGGAACAAAATATCCATATCGAGCATTGAGAATGGGAGCAGGTTGGCCGGGCTTACGATCCGTCGACGCCTTCACTCGAATGCTGAATCTTCCGGTCCGCGGCAAACCCTTGAAGGACCCATGCCAAAAGTTCACCCGACCCAGACGATCCGAGGAGAGACCGCTGAATCTCCTGCTGTTGGGACCTTTCATGCCACCATTGTTTCGAGTGATTTGGATGGCTTCCTTTTTTCCCTGCTCACCTCCCGCGAGAACGTAGTCCAACGCTTTCCGCGCGGTCTTGAGATAGTTTTCGACCTGCAGGGCAGTCATGCCCAATGACGCGCCGTTGTTCTTGAACCCCTCAGAGGATCGAGCATCGGACGGCAGGGTCTCGCTATAATCCATTTCGAAGCCGAGCAGGTCAGTCATGGTGTACTGGTACTCCGCCCGGTTGAGACGGCGAATCACTGCTTGCCCTCCCGTGTTTCGACGGGCCATGGCGACCTTATGCAACTCCTCGGTCAACCAGCCAACCAATTTGCGGCGTTCCTCGGTGGTGGGTTGCGGTTCATCCTCGGGAGGCATTTCACCGAGGTTGAGGTTGTTCAGAGCATCATGCCAAGTCTCCGCCCCGATGCCATTCAGCATGTCGGGATCCAATTGATCCAGGCGTAGCTTGCCTTTTTGTTTCTTTGGACCGTGGCAATCAAAGCACAGCTTGGCCACGATGGGTTTTATTTCATCCTCGAACAAATTCGGAGCGGCATTCACCAACTGGACAAGCACCAAGGCGCTTGACAAAAGTAATATGGCCACTCGTAAAGAAATCCCCATCCTGAATCGCAATGTTCTTAAGCGGGAAATCCGCGTCGGTCACGCAGAAAAAGCAGTTTTGCACGCAATTTTTCAGCAAGGAAAGCCCTGCTCCGCGCTCAAGCCTTTTCGGAAATCTCCTCTGCCAAGTCCTCCAGGGGGTAGGTCCAGATTTCCGAGAGGGTGGGATGGTACCAGTCGGCTTTGACAAGTGAGTGCACGTCGGCCTTGAGGGAGACCGCAAGAGACAGGGCTTGGATCAATTCCCCGGCATCTTTGCCCACGCATTCGGCTCCCAAGACCCGTCCGCTCGGCTTTTCCGCGATCACCTTAACGTGACCGCGGATGGCGTTCATCAAGATGGACTTCCCGTGGTCGTCGAAAGGATAGGAAGCCGTGACAAAGGAAACACCGCGATTTCGCAACTCGTCCTCGGTCAACCCGACGAAGGCAATTTGCGGGTCAGTGAATGCGACCTTCAGGAGAGCATCGTAATCCGCAGGCTCGACCGACTGACCGAAGGCATGGGAAGCCGCGGCCTCGCCTTGCCGAATCGCGACGTGCACGATTTCGTGCGGCCCGGCGCAATCGCCCGCAGCGTAGATGCGGGGATTGGTGGTTTGCTGGCAACCATCCGTTTTGAGATGACCGCTGGGCAAAAGCTCCACCTTGGCCGCGTCCAGAACGAGACCCACCGTGGCCGGTTTGCGCCCGAGGGCATTGAAGAGGTGGGCGGCTTTTCGCTCCACGAGGGAGCCTTAGTGCTGAAAACGCACCAATACGCCGCCATCGGTTTCCTCGACTTGCTCCAGTTGCGTATCCGTGAACAGCTCGATGCCTTCGTCACGAAACGCTTGCTCAACGCAGAGCGACGCTTCCTCGGAAAACTCCTTGAGAATATGGGGGCTGCGCTGGATGAGGGTCACTTTCGTTCCCACCCGAGCGAGGAACTGAGCCAATTCGCATGCCACCACGCCACCGCCCAAGGTGATGACGGATTCAGGAAGCTCATCTAGCTCGAGGATGTCGTCGCTGGTCCAAAAGGGCACTTCGCCCAATCCGGGAACAGGAGGAGAGGTCGCCTCGGAGCCCGTGGCCACAAGAAAGGCATCCGCCTCGAGGATCGTGCCGTCGGCCAGCTCGATGGATCCCTCGTCGCGAAACCGGGCCTTTTGCCGAAACAAGGTGAAGCGATCTGACTTCAACTGCCCTTGGCGGTACTCGGCGAACTCCGCGATGACCTCCCGTTTGCGCCGCTGCATGGCGGCCAAGTCGGCTTTCACGTTATCCGCGGTAAAGCCAAAGACCTCTCCGCTTTGAGCGTAATGAAGGGCCTCGGCTGAATAAATCAATGCCTTCGAAGGCATGCAGCCGCGGAGGATACAAAGGCCACCCAGTTCACTCGCGCCATCGACGATGGCCACCTTCTTGCCGAGATCTGCTGCGGTGCGAGCGGCTGCGTATCCGGCACTGCCTCCGCCGATCACGACGAAATCGAATTGCATGGTGGGTTTTGGTTGAGTTGACGAGGATTCCTGCATTGAAAACAACCCATGCTACTCTTTTCGGCTCCCCACATGAAGCGTTTTTTCTCAATTTGCTGCCTCACTTTGCTGAGCCAGTTCATTGCAGCAGCCCCTGCAGAGGTTCCCCAAGGGCTGTTTTCAGAGGCTTGGATGGAGGTCAGAATGTTCAATGCCAAGGTGGGCTACTCCCACACCACCCTACATCGAGACGGCGACGTCGTGCATACCCGCACGGAGACCACCATGAAAATCAACCGGGCGGGAGCGAACGTTGAAATGACCTCGATCGAATCCACGCGAGAAACCATCGGCGGCCAACCGCTGGGCTTTTTCAGTTCGCTCAATTTGGGCAATGCCCCGGTCCGCAAAAAGGGCGTGATCGACGGGGAGAAAATTGTGGTGACGGCAAAACAGTTCGGACGCGAACGAACCATCGTGCATCCATTTGACCGGCGGGGTCTCATGAACTGGGGCCTTGAACTGCTTGCGAGAGAAAAGGGCCATGCCGATGGCTCAAAGTTCGAAGCCTGGCTCTACTCTCCGGACTTCGGCATGGAAGCCCCTACCCGGATCACGGTGGAGTCACTGGGCAAAGAAACCTTTCCGTTTCGGGATGGGAAAAAAGAAGGGAAGAAAGTGTTGACCACGATGCATTCCAAGGTCGGTGAGGTGTCGGTCGCCAGTTGGCTGGATGTGGATGGTGAACTGCTCCGCATGTCCATGAAGATGGCAGGCATCCCCATTGAAATGCTGGCGTCAACTAAAGAAAAAGCGATGGAGGATTTCGCCCCGACCGACCTCTTCACGAAGAGTCTGCTGACGATTGACCGAAACATTCCAAGCAAAGCGACGACCGTGGTATACGAATTACGTCCCAAGAAGGGTGGCAAACTGGACTTCCAACCGGAGAAAAACGATTTCCAAGCAGTGCGTGCTCTGGAGGGCGGAGCAGTCGAGGTTACCGTGAAGCGGGCTCAGCGCGAGGACTTGCTTAAGGCAAAAGGGCACTCGGGTGGACTCGGTTTGGAGTTCAAGAAGGGGAACGTGATGATTGATTCGGACGATCCTCACGTGGTGCGCCTCTCCCAGCGGGCCGCTCGTGGTTCGCGCAACGCCTTTGACCTCGCCCACCGACTGCGCCACTTCGTGTCCCATTACGTCCGCGTGAAGAATCTCGACGTGGGGTTCGCCACCGCCAGCGAGGTGGCACGCAGCAGGGAAGGGGACTGCAGTGAACACGCCGTCCTGCTGGCCGCCATGGGCCGTGCATCGGGCCTGCCCAGTCGAGTCGTCGCCGGTCTCGTCTACGTGCCCGAACTAGCAGGCAAGACAAACGTCATGGGCTATCACATGTGGACGCAGTTTCACTTGCGGGGACGATGGGTGGACTTCGACGCAGCCTTGGGAGAAAGCGAATGCGCCCCTACCCGCATTGCCTTGATGACTTCCTCCTTGGAAGATTCCTCTCTGACCGAACTGGGGTTGGCCTTGCTTGACTACATCGGCCAAGTGGAAATCAAGGTAACGAAGGTGGAGGAGTAGCCGAGTCAATCGGCGTGCGTTTCGTCCGCCACACGGCGCCCTACTTCCTCGCCACGCAAAAGGCGTACCAGGGCGAGCCCAAACGCAAAGGCGGTTCCAGGACCTTGAGAGGTAATAACCGGAAGATCCTCAACTACCGCAACGCCCTCTTGCATGTCCGGAAGTTCGTTGGAGACCGTCCCGTGAGCTGTATGGGCCTTGCCCTCGAGGACACCGGCGTCCTTTAACAGCAAAGGAGCCGCGCAAATGGCGGCCACTGGAAGGCTCGCTTCGACTCGGGAACGAATGAGTTCAAGCAATCGAGGGTTCTGGCGCAGGGCAAACACACCGGGACCTCCCGGCAAGACGAGTAGGTCATAATCGTTTGCGAGGCATGCATCGAGCAGCGCCTCGGTCCGCAAGACGACGCCCATTTTGCCCGTTACCTCGAGGGAGTCGGTGGCGGAAGCGACAGTCACCTCGGTTTCGGCTCGGCGAAGGAGATCGATCGGCGTGATGGCTTCGATTTCCTCGAAGCCGTCGGTCAAGACAACGAGGACGGATTTCTTCATGGACTCTCTTCTTTTTCGGGGGCAAGGGAATCTGCAAAGGATCGAATGGCTTCGAAATAGGCGGCCCCTCCGACCAAGCTGACGTCGTTGTGGGACGTATTGGGAAGAGGGAGAAAAGTCTTTGGTTCGGCGGCGGCCTCATGGAGGCGCTGACCATGCCAAAAAGGAACCACCTCGTCGCGTTCGCCGTGAATGATCAGGGACGGGCAGTTGACAGTGGGAATTTTGTCGAGATTACGAAATCGGTCGAAGGGAAAGATCTGAATTCTGGTCATCACACGAAAGGCGCTAACGAAGGAGCTCTCCAAAATGATACCCGCCACCGGTTGGCGGACAGCCAACTCGAGTGAGGGTCCGCCACCGAGCGAACGACCATACAGGACGAGTGTGCTTGGATCGATGCCACGCTCATCGACCAAATAACGGTATGCGGCCTCGGCAGCTTGATAGCAACCGTCCTCGGACGGGGCTCCTTCGCTCAAGCCATATCCTGGATAATCGTAGGCGAAAACGGAAAAGCCGAGATCGCGCAGTTCCTCGAGGAACTCCTTGGCCCAGCCAATGTCTTCTCCGTTGCCGTGGCTGAAGAGCAAGGTGCGCTCGGCCGTCGGGTTGTCCAGAAAGAGGCCTGAGACAGCCAACCCGTCGACCGTGCGTAAAGTAACCGTTGGGAAAGTCTTGTCATAGGAGGCCGGAGGTGCGGGGAACATCATGGGACGTGCCATCACCAAAGCCAGCAGGCAAAGGGCAACGTACAGCAGAGCGGCCACAACGATGATTTGAACGCCTGGGTGAAGCTGCTGAAATTGGATTGTCATCAAGGGTGTTTTCTCTAGGTTATATAAGTATGGAATCAAGAACGGAAGTAATTCCTGTTTCCCAAAAATCTATCCTGAAATGAAAATTTGCTGCATAGGCGCTGGCTACGTCGGCGGGCCCACCATGGCCATGATCGCCGACAAGTGCGAGGAGATCACCGTCACCGTGGTGGACCTCAACGCCGATCGCGTCGCATCCTGGAACTCCGACGACCTCCCCGTGTTCGAACCCGGCCTGACTGAGATTGTCCTGCGCCGACGAGGCAAGAACCTCTTCTTCACCACGGGAGTGGAAGAGGGCATACGTGAAGCGGACGTCATATTCATCAGCGTGAACACGCCCACCAAGACATCCGGTGTCGGCGCAGGCAAGGCGGCCGACATGCGATACGTGGAAAGTTGCGCCCGGCAAATCGCGGAGGTCGGCGGCGGTGACAAGATCGTGGTGGAAAAATCGACCGTCCCCGTGCGCACCGCCCATTCGGTACAGGAAATATTGACCGCCTCCCAAAACGGTCATTCCTATCAAGTGATTTCCAACCCCGAATTCCTCGCCGAAGGAACCGCCATGTCGGACTTGGAAAATCCGGATCGCGTGCTGGTGGGTGGCAACGTTACACCGGAAGGCAAAGCAGCAGTAGACACCATTGCCTCCATCTACGCGCATTGGGTGCCAGACGAACGC
>PVBE010255016.1_pt1 | contig 14216 bp, 12 predicted proteins | sample 1631181 | NCBI WGS metagenome assembly PVBE01 (sample SAMN08397723, study PRJNA350692) | Marine metagenome, whole genome shotgun sequencing project. | isolation source: water | place: Pacific Ocean | collected 2012-04
TGCCGCCAGTGCCACCTGGGCCTTGAATTTCGGGCTGTGGTTTCTACGTGGTCTTTTCATTGCTGTGCTCCTGGGCTCTTGCCCATTATGCGCAGATCAACCACTTATCCAAGTGTCCGATTTTCCCGCACCACCTCTGTCATCCCCGCTACAAAGACGCGCTGGTTAGGTATGGACTGGACGATGCCTGGAGGGATGAGTTGTTGGGCAAAGTTGATGCACTGGAGCCGATCACCGGAATCCACGTCTCTCTCGATGCAGATTACTAGAGAATCTGATACCGCTGTTTGACTAGATCTTCTGATCCACCACCGACTGTCCTTTAGCCGACAACCTATAACCCACCTCCAACGAGATCGTCAGGCCGAGGGACTTGAGTTTTCTCATATCCCGCTTCAGTTCCGCCTGTTCGCGTCCCAGCTTATTGGCGAGTATTGCGGATCCCGTAGCCGGATTCTCGGCTACCATCTTCAGCGTCGCTCGGGTCCAGGATCCGACCTTGCTGTTTTTGTCGCGAAGATCCAGTGCTCTTGACGCCTTCTCCCGTTCGTCTGCAGATGCAATGGCTGAGCGATCGGTCGTGTCTTCAAGCTGTCCTATGAATCGAAATGCGATGCGATACAGATCACCATCAGTTGAAACTGAATTGAGGTAATCGTTCATCTCCGGGAGGGAGAGGAATCCGGATCGTCTCGCATCCGCTACCGTGAGATTCGCATCCTCCACCTGCTCAACGCTTGTAATTTCTATATGGCCGATCGATGCAATCCTGTAGCGGCCGCCAACCTTTGCCTGACGACGTTTCCACCGCCTGACCGTGGCGGTGATCGTTCCGTTTGCTATGTCCTGGTGGAATTGTGACTTAAACAGCATGATCTTATTGTACAACGGCTGGGTCTTGGGAAAAAACTAAGCAAGTATTCCTTGACTTACCCATGTCCAGCCCGTAATGTGCGCCCCGCATGTCGAACGCGCGACGCTCTTCATTCGAACGAGTGTCATCTCGATACCCCTCAATCAAACCGTTTGCTCCTCAACGCGCGTGGGAATGACGGCAAGACGCGATGTCTTTGCTGCCGGATGGCTGCGTGCGTCGCACAAATGGAAAAAATACATTGAATCATAACGACTTTAGATCCCTCGGCATCGGCGGGAAGTTCCTCCGTGCCCTAGACAAAATGGGCTATCAACAGCCCACCCCTATCCAATCACAAGCGATCCCGCACCTGTTACGCGAGCTGGACTTGCTGGGCGTTGCCCAGACAGGAACCGGTAAAACGGCTGCCTTCGCGCTGCCGCTGTTGCAACGGCTGGAAGAAGAAAATTCGCCCGCCAGACCCAGGCGCCCTCGGGCACTGGTACTCGCACCGACACGCGAGTTGGCCCTGCAGATCCATGAGGAGCTTGCAGCCTTCGGGCAATATACACGACTGCGACATACGTTCATCTTCGGTGGCGTCGGTCAGAATCCTCAGGTCAGGTCCCTGGCAAAGGGCGTCGATGTGCTCGTCGCAACACCCGGCAGACTGCTGGACCTGGCCGGGCAGGGCCACCTGGACCTGTCGGACGTATCGGTTCTGGTGCTGGATGAAGCCGACCGATTACTGGACATGGGATTCATCCGTGACGTAAAGCGCATCGTGGCGATGACGCCTGCCAGCCGTCAGTCACTGCTGTTTTCCGCTACCATGCCGAAAGAGGTCGCGGCACTGGCCCGTGAAATCCTGACAAAACCGGTTCGTGTCGACGTGTCGCCAAAACAGGTGACCCTGAAGGAAATAGACCAGCGAGTGGTCATGGTCGATAACGGCAACAAGCGACGCACGCTTGAACACCTGCTACGCGACCAGGCGGTCTCTCGAGCCATTGTCTTTACGCGAACCAAACACGGTGCCGATAAGGTAGCCCGTCAACTGAACGCCAGCGGTATCGGCGTCGAGGTCATTCACGGCAACAAGTCACAAAGTGCCCGCCAGCGGGCCCTGCAGAATTTCAAAGATGGGAACGCATGGGTGTTGGTGGCGACCGATATAGCCGCGCGCGGAATCGATATCGATGCAGTGTCGGACGTATTCAATTACGAGTTACCCCACGAACCGGAAAGCTACGTTCACCGTATCGGCCGCACAGCCCGAGCGGGAGCTGGCGGCGTTGCCTGGTCGTTGGTGGATCCATCGGAACGTCCCCGGCTTCGCGCTGTGGAAAAGCTGATCAGGTTCTCACCTGCAGAAGTAGTGGTGCCGCTAGCTCCGCAGGACTCAGTCGATTCTGCTCGATCTGCGCCCCGACAGAAAAACACACAGATGTCGGCTCCTCGAGATAAGTCGGGAAAGACTACCCCACGGGGTGGGAGCAAGCAGCGACCCAGGTTTTCTCACGGTTCGCACGGCGATCAATCATCTGCCGGCCAGCGCCGTATGCGCAAAAAGAGTCGCAGACGGGCCGCCTAGTCTGATGCAGTAAACCCCTGTGACGTTGTAAGCGGGCGTGGTCGGACGGCTAATCGGCAACGAACTCAATCCGCCAGCCAGCGATCGACGGCCTGGGCGAGCGCAGTTCTCCTGTGAGCGCTGATTCCCCGTGGATCAAAGCGCAGAGCATAGTGTTCAGACAAGAGGGGCAGCAGTTCCCGTTGCCGAATCCGCGTTAGCCATGTAAGCAATGGCTCACCCCTGTTGCGTCCCATCCCCTGATCGATCAACCGTTCTTCGATCAGATAGAAAGGTGAGTCGGCGCCGGGAAAGCTGCTCTCGGCGGATTTGTTGTCAGCATCGAGCGCTGCAATCGTCACCTGCCGGCCTCGCAAAATCCGCCACGCCAGCACGAACAGCAGCAATGCCGCTGTGGTGTACAACCACAAGTTGTAGTCTTCGAGCCTCTGCTTCTGCCACCACAGTGTGAACTTGAACAGGATGTTTGAGGCGAAGTCGAGTAGTGGCTGCAGCGGGGAAGCTTGCTCTTCTTCCATCGCCAGCCACACCGAAGGGGTGGTGTCGACCGCCTGCCATGATCCATCCAGGTACGCTATGGCCCATGCATGTGCATGCCTTCTCCTCACCACAAACAGATCGGTGAAGGGGTCGAATTCCTGCACGGAATATCCCACCGCATAGCGAGCGGGAATACCGGCAGCGCGGAGCATCAAGACGGTTACCGTGGCGAAGTATTCACAGTGTCCGGCTTTGCTGTCGTACAGGAAATGCCTGATGGGGTCCTGCCGGCTTGCATCCGGTTGAAAGAGCGTATATCTGAAGTCATCGAAATGGCGGCGAATGGCACTTACTTTGTCACTGTCCGTGGTGGCTGACAGAAGCGAGGTCGGCAGTGCGCCGCTGATGAGTTCCAGGGACTCAGCCGGCAGAAAATCATCGGCGCCCTGCAATTCGCTGTTAAGGTCTAGCGACCTGTCGTACATAATCTGGAATGACAGTGACGGCATGATTCCCGTTGCCTGCACCGTACCGTAGCGACTCTGATTGAGTTCCATGGCGGGAAAGTCCTTAATGGTGGTGCTGCCCCTTGGTAATGGAATCAGATCCTTGTCGTCGGGATACTCGCGATACACGGTCATGCGACGATCCCCCTTGCCGCTTTCCCGTACCTGCCATGAGAATTCACCCGTCTTCTCCAACGGCGTAAAAGAGGCGTTCAGCACTGACCATTCGTTGTCATTGTGAATATCATAGCTTGCTTCCTGTAACAGCAGGGGATAGTCGTCCGCCATGTCCACGCGGAAGAGTATTCTATCTGACTGCTTCAACCTGCCCACTGAACCGATGGCAGTCCTTGTCTTGAATGGATCTCTGCCGCTTACCAGTATGTTCGTCAGCCACTCCACCGACTTCTCCCTTACAATGAGGGCGAGCTGGTGAATGCCCTGGTGAGCGAATGTGCCACCTAGATACGCACTGGCCACCAACAGCAGGCAGATTGTGATGCTGTAACGTTTGGATCGCATTGGCCACAATGTCCAGCATATGATGATGGCGACAGCGGGAAAAAACAGCAGCCCGGCATCCCATTGGTACCCATGGCAACCAGGCAGACGCCGATATAAAGGCTGCCGATGTCCCACTCAGGCTGGGGTGCATCCTGTTTGCGCAGCGTGTAGACAAGTACATCCAGAGACAGCTTGGTTGAGGTGCTGTAACACAGACTCGCTACCAGCGGGTAGAACAGAAGTGGCGTTAACTGCACCAGCGTAATAAGGAAGTGGCTGGCCCTTTCGGTAAGGAACAGATAGATCGCGAGAGCAGCCAGCAGCAGGGTAGTGACGTCGGCAACCCGGTAGAAGTCTTTTCTTTCGAGATCCCAGCGGCGATTTGTGAAGTGTCTGAATTCCAACAGTATCGCCATGGGGATGGCAGGCACCAGCAGACCCACATGCCAGCCCCACAGTATGAGTGCCGCTCCCTGCACGAATCTGGGTATCTTCATAATCTCGCTAATCCTTCTGCGATCTGTTCGTGCAGGAGAATGTGAAAATGATCGGGCAGATCTTCCTCCTCGATCGCTGGCCGCTCGGCACGTCTTATCACCAGAATCTCCAGCGGAATATTGAATGCACTCAGATTCCGAATCAGCCGTTTACGTTTCTCGTCCCAGTCCAATAGCACCAGGATCGTGCCACTGAGAAGCGGAGCGTGGTACAGAACGCTATCCGACAAGGTCTCAAAGGGGCAGTTGGACAAATCCGCGGCGCTTAGGATCTCCAAGAGCTGCTCGGCGTGTGCCAGACCTCGGCCTGCGGTACAGTGGAAGGGTCCCTCGGCTACAAACATCAGGTCGAGCAGAGAATCGTTCGTGTCCACCGTCACCGCGAAGCTGGCTGCAACCGATACCGCATCCTCCATGAGTTCCCAGTCAGTGCCGCAGGTGTCGAGGACCAAAGCCTGCCGTACGAAGTACTCATCCTGATGTTCTCTGACTACCGGCTTGTCCCTTTTGGCGGTACTGGGCCAGTGAATTCGTCGCAGCGGATCACCATCGCGGTAATCACGCAGCGAAACGAATTCATCGGATTCGCCCACCGACCAGGCTGAAGATACGCCGCCCGGCTGATAGTGACGGCCGCCGGGTGGTACGTAGTTGAGAGGGATGGGATATCGGCTGGGTAAAACCAGCACCTGTTCCGGTCGATCGAACTCTTCAAGTCCGTACACCAGGCCAAAAGGATCCGGTTGTGCAATGGTTAATTTCGACAGAACGACTTTGCCACGCCGCAGCGGCTGTGCAGTCATCTTTGCATGTACGTCACCCATTGCGGGTATGGGAGGGAGATCCAGTTGTTCTGTGGTCACACCGGTTTTTCTGCGCTGCAACCACATGAAGCGGTGGAATCCCACGTAGCGATCGTAGGCGTTGCGTTCCTCTTCACCGGGTTCCCGGGCACTGACAAACTCACTATAGGACGGCGGAGTAACGAGTGGCGTGTCGATCAGTTTCAGGTCCTCCTCCAGCCGATCGCTTTCATTGTGAATGTGAACCGTGTACTGAAAGGACTCTCCGGCAGTGACGAATCTGGGCAGGGACCGCTGCACCGACAACGTTGGTTTTTGTAACCGTGTGGCCAGCCTAGCCGCCACATGGAGACAGATGAGAAACGCGAACAGCTGATAGATGAGGGTGAGCTCGGTATCGATGCCGAGCGCAGCCGCTGCGATGATCCCGACCTGGATCAACTGGCCCCGCTCGGAGACTCTTCTTGCGGACCTTCGACCGACTCTGGAGATGCCGGCGTAGGTAGGATAGATCAGGCGGCGAATCATAGTGCAGTTGGTCAGACGGGAACTTCAGTATTCTGAAGAATCTCTGCGACGATCTCCTCCGCCTGCAAACCGGAGAATCTGGCTTCCGAGTCGATCGCCAGGCGGTGGGCGATTACCGGGGCAGCCAGTTCATGGACCACTTCCGGTGTAACGAAGGGGGAAGCATCCATAAGCGACAGGGCCTGGGCACATTTCATCAGTGTGATGCCTGCCCGTGGACTGGCACCCATCTGCAGTCCTCGGTAACTTCTGGTCGTGGCCACCAGGGTCACGATGTATTTCATGATTTCGTCGCTGATGCGCACCTCCGGCACAGCTTTCTGAATTTGCGTTACCTCCTGCAGGCTGGCACATGTCTGTAGGCGCTCTACCGGGTGCGCTTTGCGTTGCGCATTGAGAATTGCTAACTCATCTTCTTCCGTTACATAACCCAGATTGAAACGCATGGCGAAACGATCCATCTGGGCTTCGGGAAGCGGATAGGTGCCGTGGAATTCAACCGGATTCTGCGTGGCGATGACGAAGAAGAGATCGTCCAGCGGATAGCGTTCTCCCTCAATGCTCACCTGGTTCTCGGCCATCGCTTCCAGCAGGGCCGATTGAGTTCTGGGGGACGCCCGGTTGACTTCATCCGCCAACAGCACTTGAGAAAAGATGGGTCCCTTGCGGAAGCGGAAATCCTGACTGTTCTGATCGTAGATGGACACGCCCAGAATGTCCGTCGGCAGTAGATCCGGGGTGAACTGAATGCGTTTAAAGTCCGCTTCGATGGATCCCGCCAGAACTTTCGCCAGGGTGGTCTTACCTGTGCCCGGCACATCCTCCAGCAGCACGTGCCCTCCGGTGAAGAACGCGGCCAGCAGCAGGCGGATGGCGTTATTGTTATTACGAATCACCGACTCGATATTGGCTTTGATCCGCTGAGCGGTTTCTGTTTCTCGGCTGAAGTCGTAATCCATGAAATCTCCACATCATCGGAGTCGCGGACCGGTCATCGATCCAAGCAGAAATATTAAGGTCGGAACAAGAACGAGTGGATAGCACATTTACGGCCGATATATTATGCTGTTTTTTTTGCCCGTAGAGGAAGGGAATTACGTACTTTGCTTGAGTTTTTCGAAAAGCTGCTGGGCCGCTCTCTGTCGGGCCGCGCTCGGTCGGGCCACAAGCCAGGTGAAGGTGAAGAACAGCGCAATGTAACCTATCACCCGGCCGGCGAGCATGAGACGATCCAGCTCGATTCAATCAGAACCTTTCTGGACGGCTTCCGCCTGGACGACATCATCTGGTCGGAACATCATTCCGAGGACTTCAAGAACACGCGCGCCGAATATGTGGTGGTTCGTTTACGCTTCATGCTCATCTTCTTTGCTACGGCGGTATCAGCGTGGACCGTGATCGACTTTTACACTCTAACGCTGGCGCACTTCTATTTGATGGCGTCGGCAAGAGCTGCTCTGGCGTGCACCTTGGTGCTGATCTGGTCAGTGAGTCTCAGAACACAGGGACATCGACCCGTTTCGGTCCTGCTGGCCCTGACGATGCTGGCGGTCACCCTCTTCTATACCGTCGCCACCCTGATTCTGCACAGCGGCACCCCTGAGCAACCACTGGTAGGGTATGCGGTGCTGCCTCTTATGGCGATTGGGCTGATGGGGCTGTTTGCGGCCACGTTACTGTACGGTGTTGCTGTCATAGCCATGATTTTCGTCTTCTATATTGGTTTGGAGTATTGGCTGGGCACTTTGGGTAGCTTGCAGACTCTCAACTTCGTCTGGACGCTCATAATGGCCGCCGGTGTAGCTCTCTGGATCGAATCGGGTCAACTGTTGATGCTGTTACGACTGTACCGCGAATCGACGCGCGATCCCCTGACGGGATTGATGAACCGTCGTGTCCTGATGAAACAACTGCTCGCCGAGGTGGCGATGCAGCAAGAGAGCGGCCGCTGCTTCTCCCTCCTGATGATCGATCTCGATCGGTTCAAGCTCGTCAACGATGAATACGGCCACATGGTAGGAGACCTGGTGTTGAAATCATCCGCCCAGATGATGGCCAGTGAATTGCGCTCGACCGATATAATCGCCCGTTTTGGCGGCGAAGAATTCGTAGCCATGCTGCCGGGACAAAACTCCGTGGAGGCAATTCCGGCAGCGGAGCGCATTCGTCGGCGTCTTGACATCACCCCTGTCATCACCCCTGCCGGCGACGCGATCAAGGTCAGTGCGAGCATCGGTGTTGCGGAGTACGAGCCAGGTGAAAGAATTGAGCACACGCTCAATCGCGTCGATGAATCCCTGTATAAAGCAAAGGAGTCCGGTCGCAATCAGGTGATTTTCAATCAGGTCGATGCAGCTGGTTGACCGAGGGCAATCGGGTATGGGATTGGCGCCCCGGCTACGATTGGAGTAGTCTGGATCTCAACTGCACAATCATCGGAGGTCAATCGTAATGGCCGCCTCAACGTCCCACCCATCCCCTTCGACACCTCCCGAGGCTGGCCCGGGAGCGAAAATGCTCTATCTCATCAAGCGCCGAGCCACCACCTCCAGAGAAGAACTTGTCGCCCATTGGTTTGCCAACCACATGCCCGCGGTGATTGCCGGCCAACATGATCAGGCGGCGCGGGGCAGGGCGCATGCACACCGTTACATCGCCACGCTTTACGACGCTAACGCAGAGGGCGAGCAACCCTGGGATGGCATGGCACAGCTATGGTGGGACAGATCGTTGCCGAGACCGGAGGTGCCCCACGGAACGACCCCAACGGATACGTTTCAGCAAAAAGCCGAACCGTATGTTCCATGGGCTACCAGGGAGTATGTCGTCATCGACGGCTCGGAATCCCTGAGCGTGGAACCGCTTACCCTGAATGCGCCGTTCCCGTGTACACGGTCCGGGTTCTACAAGGTGAGCTTCCTGGTGAAGACGAAAGACGGTGTGGACTTCGATGCATTCTATTCCCATTGGCTCAATGTTCACGTGCCCAATATAAGATCGGTCATGGCGGAAGTAGGCGGCTTCAGATATGTGGTCAGCCACAGCATCGAGCCACAGGTTGAGGCGTATGCAGGCATGGCCGAATTGTATTTCCATGCTGCTGCAGATTGGGCGGAATTCGGCAAAGCGATCCAGCCGGACGGCATGGAGCAGTGGGTTGATGGCGGCGCGACCCTTGTCCTTGCGGCGAGGACCGAAATGATCGGGATACCGTGAGAACCCGTTGACAGGAAAGCAATCCCGTCAAAAGAACCTTGATTTTTAGCTGACTATAACCGGGTCCCTGAGCCCGACAAGAGGAGGTGACCATGCCGGCCCTGGACGGAATGAGAATTCTCGACATGACACAATACGAGGCGGGAACTTCCTGTACTCAAGCCCTGGCGTGGTTCGGTGCCGACGTCGTCAAGGTGGAAAGGCCTGGAATCGGTGATCCCGGCCGTGGTCGGGCCCGTGGTCAGGACGACTCGGACTATTTCCTGGTCTGGAACAGCAACAAGCGCAGCATTGCCGTGGATCTGGAGAAACCTGCCGGTCGGGAATTGCTGCTGCAAATGCTGCCTCACTACGATGTGTTCGTGGAGAACTATGGACCGGGTGTGATCGAAAAACTCGATCTGGGTTACGATGTGATGAAGGCCGTGCACCCGGAGATCATCTATGCACGCTTGAAGGGATTCGGCACCAGCGGTCCCTATGCCGATTACAAGTGCTTCGATATGGTAGCCCAGGCAGCGGCCGGCGCGTTTTCCATCACCGGCGAAGCGGATGGGCCACCCATGCGTCCGGGGCCAACCACGGGCGATGCCGGAACCGGCGTGCAGCTTGCCTTGGCAATCACGGCAGCCTATGCGCAAAAGATGCGCACCGGTGTCGGCCAGTTGATCGAGATCTCCATGCAGGAAGCCATGACCTACTACCTGCGTACAGCTATCGCAGGAACCCAGGGTGGAAAAAAGGTGGCGGCCAGAAGCGGCAACGGCATGGGGCCGATCGTCAATATCTACCCGTGTGATCCCCACGGACCCAACGATTATATATACATCATGGCGGTGACACCGCGCATGTGGGAGTCGCTCTGCCATGCCATGGAGCGTCCGGATCTGCTGCAGGATGAACGTTTTTCAGGCGGAGCCGAGCGCTATGCCAACAGGGAGGCACTGAAACAAGAGATTGCCGGCTGGACCAGCCAGAGAACCAAGCAGGAAGCCATGCGGATTCTCGGTGCAGGAGGCGTACCGGCCAGCGCCGTACTCGACAGCGTCGACCTGTTCAGCGATCCTCATCTGCATGAGCGGGGTTTTATCCACTCAGTGGAGCACGAAACCCGCGGCACGCTAACCATGTTGGGCTGGCCGGCTCGGTTGAGTGAAAGTGAAGTACCCTTGAAGGCGGCGCCCCTTCTCGGCAAACATTCGGACGAAGTGATCGCTGCCGATCTGGCATTGAGTGAGCAGGAGATCGCAGCACTTCATGACGAGGGCATTATCGGCTGACCCCCTCTGTATATACGTTGGGAGCATCGATACTGAACTGCTCCAGCAGAAAACGCTGCTGAGGCTTCTCCGAGGCGGTTTTCGGAATCTCATCCACCAGCTGCAGGTAACTCGGTACAAAGTTACCCTCCAGTCCTGCCCGGCAGGCGGCAAAGAGGGCGTCCACAGAGAATTCCTCCCTATTGGCAGCGACAATAGCGGCAACCACGTCCTTTTCCCCCGGCGCACCGGAAGCCGGATCGACGCCGTAGACGAACACGTCCACTATATTGGGTTGCTCGGCAATCACCTTTTCGACGAAGCTGGTGTTGACGAAATCACCGTTGTGCCGAATGCCACCACCCTTGCGGTAGCCGAAAAACAGCCAGCCATCTTCATTGCGATATCCCATGTCGCCGCTGCGCAGCCAGCCACCACGGGTCTTGTCGGTGGAAGCCTGGGGATTCTTGTAGTATTCAACTTGCGCGGAACCGCCGGTTGCAGGACGAGAACAGATCTCGCCCATAACCCCCGCTGGACACTCCTCATCATCATCGCTCAGAATCTTCATGTCCAGATTCGGGCCCGGTTTGCCGAACGATCCCACTGGACCCTCCCCAACCGGCTTGTAGGCGAGGCCACCTTCCACCGCACCGTACCACTCGAAAATGTCGAGGTTGAAACGCTGTTCAAAGGACTCCCAGATTGCACCGGGCATGCCTGCGCTCGACACCTGTCGCACCGGGTTGTCAGCATCGTTTGGCTTGACGGGTTCGCTGTAGATGGCGGTTGCCATTCCCCCCAACAGGGAGAAAGTGGTGCAGCCGTGCTGACGGCAGACGTCGAACAACTTCGATTTGGTGAAGCGGCGGCTTAACACGCCGCGTAATCCCAGACTGAGTGAAGGACCGAGGGTCACTGCCTGGGCATTGCCGTGGGTGAGGGAAAGACCGGTGTAGGGACGATCCTCCTCGGTGTATCCGAACAGCATACCCAGCATGGCGAACCCCCCGAAGCCGATATTCGCCATCACCACCCCCTTTGGATTGCCGGTGGTGCCGGAAGTGAAGATGATCTGCAGTGGATCAGTGGGGCTTTCAAGACGCACATCCACCGTTGCAGCGGGCTTCGCCAGCACCTCTTTGAGGGATCGGGTGTCTGCCAGCAGGGACTCCTCGATCGGGCCTGCTTCTCCGCCTGTGTCCAGCGCCAGGATCCACTCGAGGCTGGGCAATTCGGCGCGAACATCGTTCACCGACGGCAAGCAGTAATCAGCGCAGATGATGCAACGGCACTCAGAATTCTGCAGAAAGAAAGCCAGCTTATCACCCTTGGAACGGGGATCGATGGGCACGAACACACAACCGGTGATGGAGGCGGCTGCCATGGTTTCGACATATTCCGGATGGTTGCGCATCATCAAGCCGAAACAGTCTCCTCGTTGTAACCCGAGTTGGATCAGGGCGGCTGCGATCCGGTTGGCATTGGTAGCCAGATCCGCGTAAGTACGCACCTCGTCCGGACTGCTGCCGCCATCCAGACTCAGGTGTTCGAATGTAAGCACGTCGAAGTCGGGTTTCTGTTCAGCTCGGATCCGCAGCAGATCCGCCAGCAACATCTCGTTTGGTTCGCGCATGGTTTTCTCTCCCCAAAGCCGCAATTCCAGCCGCGAGTCTAACAAATCAGAAATACGATGCAAAAGACGGCAGCTCAGGATATGCAACCGGACTCCCTCGCGGGTGACACCCTTTTCACAATTGATATATCATTCAGCGGGCCTGGCCCCGAGTTAGTTGGAATTCCCGGGGCAACTCCGTTACCGGGCATGACAGGAGCCAACCTTGAGGAGACGGCCTTGCGTACCAGTGTAGTTTTTACCTTCATCGGTGAGGATAAACCGGGTCTGATCGAGACCATATCCGAAGTCGTTGCCAGCCATGAAGGCAATTGGCTGGATAGCCGCATGAGCCAATTGGCTGGGAAATTCGCCGGCATCATCCAGGTGGGCGTGGATGACATACAGGTAGCTGACTTGACCGCGGCCCTCAAGGCACTGGAGTCAACGGCCCTGTCGGTCTTGATCGAGGAAAGCGACACTGAATCAGCCGGCGAGCCGACCAAGATCCTGCAGCTCCATCTACTCGGGCTCGACCGCCCCGGGATCGTCCACGAAGTCTCCCAGGCACTCGCCAGCCAAGCCATAAATGTCGCGGAGATGTCCACCAATGTGACGACGGCAGCTATGACGGGTGAATTGCTCTTCAATGCCGAAGCCAGCATCGAAGTGCCGCAAAGCGTCGATCTCGACCTACTGGAGGAACAGTTGGCACGCATCGGCAACGAACTGGCTGTTGATATCGATCTGATCTTGAATCACGAATAACCCCGGGAGATCGTCATGATGCGCAGAACCGTTTTCCTGATGGCTGTTGCCGTGTTGTTAGCGGGATGTCAGAGCGACATTACACCTGTCATCGAGTGTGTCCCGGACAAGGGACTGACGCCGATCTGTGGCTTCCAGAATCCCGAAGATCTGGCGGCAATTCCGGACAGCAAGTGGCTGATCGTCAGCCAGTTTGGTTCGATGAATGGCACAAAGTTGGGAAATCTTGCCCTCTTCGATCGCATCGAGGAACTGCTGCGACCGGTCTTCCCAAACGGGGAGGGAGGCGTCGAGCCGGGTTGGGGTGATGCCGATTGTCCGGGTGTGCCCGGGAAGAGCTTCTCGCCTCACGGACTGGACCTGATGCAACTTGCCGATGGCCGGTGGCGTCTCGCGGTGGTGAATCACGGTTCGCGGGAGTCAGTCGAGCTGTTCGAAGTGGTTAACGAGGAGTCACTGCCGCGAATTATCTGGCGAGGGTGTGCCGTCGGGCCTGATGATGCCTATTTCAACGATGTGGTGATCCTTGCCGACGGTGGTTTTCTGGTGACCCATATGATGCCCAAATCCGCTGAGCTGCTGGGAACTCTTAAGGGTTTGCTGGGAATGGATACCGGTCATGTTTTGCACTGGTCGGCGACGGAAGGATTCCGTCAGGTAGCCGGCACCGAAGCGCCCTTTCCCAACGGTATCGAGATCTCTGATGATGAAGAGGTCCTTTTCTTGAATGTCTATATGGGTAATGAGGTAAGGAAGATTAGACGTTCCAACGGGGAGTTACTGGCGAAGGTTGAGGTGGTCAGACCGGACAATATTACCTGGGGCTCAGACGGACGCTTGCTGGTGGCATCTCACGTCGACGGGTTGAGCGAACTCGTGGCGTGTCAGAACCTTGCTCGCGGAGCATGCGGCTTTGCCTTTGAGATCGTGGCACTGGATCCAGGCAGCATGTCACCAACCACGCTGCTTTCTCATCGCGGCGCACCCATGGGGGCCGCAACGGTGGCAGTGCAGATTGGCACCCGCCTGTACCTCGGTTCCTTTGCCGGCGACCGGATCGTCTATGCGGAATTGGCTCCGTAAACAATGATGACGAGCCTTTTGTGTAGTAGAAGCTCTTTCACGGCGGGCTGCGATGGACACTTTCCATCGTTACAAAGCACTCAGACGCGCATGTAATACTGGAGCGAATTCCAGTCCACACTGAACGATCAGCGTTGTGGCCTCTGACCAAACACAAAACCAGGAGAACCATATAACCTTCCCAGCCGCGCTAGATACCAATCTGGTTCGGTCAGAGCAGCACCGACCCCAAACCTACTCTGTCGCCCACCTTCGGTGTACCGGGACCACGGTCGAAGTTTGCGGACCCATTTGGTGGGATTTCTTGCTGGAAAGGACCATCCTTAATGAAAGCATCATATACCTCAACCGATTCAGGACCTAGCCATAGATTAAGCAACGTCTCTTCTGTAAATTCGTGATTACCCCTTCAAAAGCCTGTTAGTCAGAGAAGGTCAGATAGCGTTTGTTCGCCGTCTGCCAGTCTTCTGCAATCTCCATCACAATCGCGCTTACCAGGCGCAAACA
>PVBE011442388.1_pt1 | contig 14216 bp, 17 predicted proteins | sample 1631181 | NCBI WGS metagenome assembly PVBE01 (sample SAMN08397723, study PRJNA350692) | Marine metagenome, whole genome shotgun sequencing project. | isolation source: water | place: Pacific Ocean | collected 2012-04
ATATCAAGAACGGGCTGAGCCTGTGGGACCACGGGTATGAGGTCGAGGCGGTTGTTAGCGCCGACGCTTCCTGATGGTCAGCGGTGCGATCTCGCGCAGGCTGCGTGATGTGAACAACGCCGACCGGCATCGCGAGCGAATTCGCGCTGCCCGGACTCGGACTCGAGCACGACCTCGTCGCCGTCGATCCGCAGGCATCCGGTGCCCTCGAGGTCGAAATCGGTGTGCACCGTGCCGAGGAAGAAGCCGTCGGGCAGAACCGTCAGCCCGGCGAAGACCTCGCCTGTACCGACGGCCGCGCAGCTCTGCGAGTCCATCAGCGCGAGCGACCGCTCCTCCGTCGATACCGCCCCGCCGACCCAGTCCCACGCGCCGGCGAGCGCCTCGGGCGGCGCGTCGCATGCGGCGCCTACGTAGAGCGCCCGCGTCTCCGCCTCCTCGAAGCCGTTGTCGACCTCGAGGGTGTAGCGGCCAACCGGCAGCGCGGGCAGCTGCACCTCGAGGGACACCTCATCTCCGGCCCAGACGTCGCCGCATTCGAGCTCGTCGACCACTCGTATGCGCACCACGTCGCCTTCGACCTCGTGCTCCACCGCGATGGGCGTCGGCGCGCATGCACCACCCTGGAGCAGGTCCCAGGCCTCCCCGGTCAGCGCGACGACGGTCAGCTCGAGCGGCTCGCCGGCCACCGCGTGCATCGGGCCGGACTCCATGCCGCGCCAGCTCACCGCGGAGGCGAACCCCAACGTGCGCTCGCCTACGTTCTCCGGGGAGACCACTCGTCGATGGGCGGCTCGGGCGCCTCCACGACCCCGGGTTCGTCGGGGGTCTCCTGGCAACCGAGCAACGACGACAGAACGACGGAAAGGGTGATGAACGCTCGCATGATGACTCCTCGTGTTGGCGTCACCGGACGAACGACGGGTCGCGACCTTACAGGGCCACCTCCGAGGTCGTTGATTTCGGTCAAGCAGCTGATAGAGTGCCGCGGTTTCATTTCCCCGTGCTCCGCTTGTAGGGACCGCAGCACTTCATGGACGACATCTGGGTTCGCGCCTTCGTATTCATGGCGATCGCGTTCGTCGTGCCCGTCAGCATGCTGGTGGGCGCGGCGCTGCTCGGCGTCCGTGCGAAGAACCCGCCGCCGAGCCGTGACCTGACGTACGAGTCGGGCGAGATCCCCGAGGGGCCGGCGTGGATCCGGTTCCACCCCCGCTACTACGTGGTCGCCCTGGTCTTCGTGCTCTTCGACGTCGAGGCGGTCTTCGTCATCCCCTGGGCGCTGAACATCAAGGAGCTGGGGCTCTTCGCGATCCTCGAGATGTTCGTGTTCCTGGGCATCCTCCTTCTGGGCTGGTTCTACGCGCTGCGGAAGGGGGCCCTCCGTTGGCAGTAGACGAATCCGACCAGCCGTTCACGCACCCGCTCTACGACATGCTCGAGCGCTTCCCCGGCGGCGACATCGCGACCACCACGGTCGACAAGCTGCTCAACTGGGGCGCGCGCAACTCGCTGTGGATCTTCCCGATGGCCACGAGCTGCTGCGGGATCGAGTTCATGGCCGCCGCCGCGAGTCGGGTCGACCTGGACCGCATGGGCACGATCATCCGCGGCACGCCGCGCCAGTCGGACGTGATGGTCGTCGCAGGCACCATCACCGTGAAGATGGCGCCGCGCGTCAAGCGCCTGTGGGACCAGATGCCCGAGCCCAAGTGGTGCATCGCGATGGGCTCGTGCGCCATCTCCGGCGACTTCTACCGCGACATCTACTCGGTCATCCCGGGCATCGACGTCTGCATCCCGGTCGACGTGTACATCCCGGGCTGTCCGCCGAACCCGACCGCGCTGATGGCCGGCATGCTGAAGCTCCAGGAGAAGGTGGCGCTGCGCAAGGCCGGGCTGCAGGTGCCGCTCGAGACGCGCCCCGAGACCGAGAAGATGATCGATCCGCGCATCCGCCGCATGCAGGACCCGGCGCGCCGCGACGGCATCGACGCCGCGCAGCTCGACCAGGCGATCAGCCTCGAGCTCATCGAGCCGGAGGACGTCAAGGCGGCGATGGCCGAGGACGCCGGTCAGAAGCGGGGGGGCAAGTGACGGGCGACGAACGTGCAGAGGCGTTCGCGGCGCTGCTCCAGGAGCGCTTCGGCCTCGAAGGCGACGAGCCCGGCGACGGTCACATCGTCTCCGCCGAGCAGCATGTCGAGCTGGCCACTGCCCTCAAAGCGCTGGGCTACACGCAGTACGTCTTCTGCGTCGCCAGCCATTGGCTCGCGACCACCCCGAAGAAGGGCGACCCCGTCCCCGAGCACTACGAGGTGGCCACCGGATTGCGCACCGTCGGCGCGGGCACCCACGTGGCGCGCTGGCGCGTCGAAGTCCCGATCGGCGGCACCATCGACACCCTCGTCCCGCTCTTCGCCGGCGCGGACTGGCAGGAGCGCGAGCAGTACGACCTGGTCGGCGTGGTCTTCGCCGGGCACCCCGACCTGCGCCGGCTGATGATGCCGGAGGAGTGGGTGGGCCACCCGCTGCGCAAGGATTACGCGATCGACACCGGGCATGCCCCGTGGCGGTGAACGCGAGCACGGGCGTCGACCCCTACCTCGACATCGAGACGTACGACCCGGCGGCGGACCTGATGGTCCTCAACCTCGGGCCGCAGCACCCGTCCACCCACGGCGTGTTCCGGGTGGTGCTCTACCTCGACGGCGAGGTCATCGTGAAGGCGGTGCCCTACCCCGGCTACCTGCACCGCGGCGTCGAGAAGCTCTGCGAAAAGCTGACGTACGTGATGATCACGCCGATCGTCGACAAGAACGACTACGTCGCGCCGATGTGCAACGAGCAGGCCGTGAACATGGCCTTCGAGTCGATGCTCGGCGTCGAGGTGCCCATCCGCGCCAAGTACCTGCGGACCATCGTCGGCGAGATCCAGCGGGTCGCCTCGCACCTGCTGTGGCTGGGAACGTTCGCCATCGACCTCGGCGGCGCCCTCGGCGGCGGCACCTCGCTCTTCATGTGGTGCTTCCGCGAGCGTGAGTCGATCCTCGACCTCTTCGAGGACCTCACCGGCTGCCGGTTCCACTACAACACCCACACCGTCGGCGGGAATCGGCACGACATCCCCGCGGGGTGGGCGGCGAAGGTGCACAAGACCCTCGCCCACATCGACCAGCGCATTGACGAGTACGAGGCGGTCCTCGACCACCCGATCTTCCGCAAGCGCACCGTCGGCGTCGGCACCATCCCGTCAGACCTCGCGCTCGAGCTCGGGCTGACCGGCCCGCTGCTGCGCGCGTCGGGCGTCGACCACGACCTGCGCCGGGACGCGCCCTACCACATCTACGACCAGATCGACGTGAACGTGCAGACCGAGTCCAGCGGTGATTGCTGGGCCCGCTACAAGGTTCGCGTCGAGGAGATGCGCGAGAGCATCCGCATCGCCCGCAGCCTCGTGGACAACGTGCCCGAGGGCCCGCTCTGCGGGTTCAAGCCCATCAAGTCCCCGGCCCAGGTCCGCATCCGCTCGGGCCAGGCGTACGTGGCCATCGAGACCCCGCGCGGCGAGCTCGGCACGTACGTGATCGGCGGCGGCGCCAACAAGAACGCGAGCCCGTACCGGCTGAAGATCCGGCCGCCGAGCCTGCACGCCCTGGCGTCGCTCCCGTACATCCTGCCCGGACACACCGTCTCGGACGCGATCGCCATCCTCGGCACGCTCGACCCGATCATGGGCGAGGTCGACCGATGAACCCCTGGCTGCACGGCTTTCTCTGGGGCGCCGTGGTCATCACCGTGATCATGACCCTGGTCGCCTGGACGACCTGGTTCGAGCGGAAGTTCGTCGCGCGGATGCAGAGCCGGGTGGGCCCGACCATCGTCGGTCCCGCGGGCCTGCTCCAGCCGATCGCCGACGGCCTGAAGATGCTCCAGAAAGAGGACATCGTGCCGGTCGCCGCTGACCGGAAGCTCTTCGTCCTCGCGCCGCTCGCCGCGGTCTTCCTGGCGTTGGCCGTCGCCGCGGCGGTCCCGTTCTCACCGGGCCTGCTCGCCGCCGACCTCGACATCGGTCTGCTCTACGTCCTGGCGTTCTCGGGGCTGATGGTCTTCCCCGTCTGGGTCGGCAGCTGGGCCAGCAACAACAAGTACGCGCTGCTCGGCGGCATGCGAGCGGTCGCCCAGGGCATCTCCTACGAGATCCCGCTCGTCATGGTCGCCCTGGTGCCGGTGATCATGGCGGACTCGCTGAGCTTGTCGGCCATCGTCGAGTACCAGCGGGTGCACGGCTGGATCGCATTTTGGCCGCCCGGACCCGGATTCCTGGCGTTCATCATCTACATGCTCGCGGCCCTCGCCGAGAGCAACCGCATCCCCTTCGACATCCCCGAGGCCGAGTCCGAGCTCGTCGCCGGCCCGACCACCGAGTACGTCGGGATGAAGTTCGGGATGTTCGCCACCGCGGAGTACGTGCATTCGCTGCTTGGCGCCGCGCTGGGCGTGGTTCTGTTCCTCGGCGGCTGGGACGGGCCGTTCGCGCCGGGCCTGCACTGGATGGTCCTGAAGACGCTCGCGCTCTTCGTGTTCATCTTCTGGCTGCGCTGGACCCTGCTGCGCTACCGCTCCGACCAGCTCATGAAGATCTGCTGGACGTACCTGGTGCCGGCCAGCCTCGGCGTGCTGATGCTCACCGCGCTGTGGAAGCACGCGTTCTGATGGAGCACTTCACCGCCACAGTGCGCGCGCTCAGCGTCACGCTGCGCCACTTGTTCCGCCGGCCCACGACCGTCCACTACCCGATGGAGCAACGGGAGCGCGCCGACCGGATGCGCGCCTCCTTCGCCCTCGTCCACGACGAGCACGGCGAGGAGGCGTGCATCGCGTGCTTCGCGTGCGAGCGGATCTGCCCGTCGGAGATCATCACCGTCACGGCGGGTGGCAAGCGCGAGTCGCCGGTGACCGGGAAGAAGCGGGGCTACCTCGAGGACTTCACCCTCGACATGCAGGCCTGCATCATCTGCGAGCTCTGCGTCCAGGTGTGCCCGACCGACGCCATCCTGATGACCCGCGAGACCGAAGAGCCCGGCTACGCCCGCGAGGACCTGCTCCTCACGATGGAGAAGCTGTACGCCAACGAAGAGAAGAAGACGACCACCTGGGCCACCGCCACGAAGCTGATGGAGACCCAGGACCCCAAGCGCGGGCAACCGAAGCCGGTGAAGAAGCCGAAGCCGAAGCCGAAGCCGGCCGAGGAGAAGCCCGCCGAGCCGAAGGTCGAGGCTGCGCCCGCGCCGGAGAAGCCGGAGGAGCCGGCATGATCCTCCAGATCGGGTTCGCCGTCGTCGCAGCGGTCATGTTGTTCTCGGCCTTCCGGGTCGTGACGAGCGGCAACCTCGTACACACGGTGCTTTGGCTCGCGATTACGCTGGCCTCCACCGCGGTCGGCTTCGTCATGCTCGACGCGCCGTTCCTCGCGGCGATCCAGCTCATCCTCTACACCGGCGGCGTGCTCACGCTGATGCTCTTCGGGATCATGCTGACCCAGCGCGCCGAGGGCACGCACGTCCCCAACGAGAGCTCGGGCATCGTGCGCGGCGCTGTCACCGCTGGACTGCTGTTCTCCGTGATGGCCACCGCGATCCTCGAGACAGGGAGCCGGCTCCCGACCGCGGGGCGGCTCGACGTGTCGGTCGAAGCCCTCGGCAAGTCGGTGCTGACCTCGCACCTTCTCGCCTTCGAGGTCCTCTCGGTCCTGCTGCTCGCGGTGATGGTTGGCGCCATCGTGCTCGCCCGCCGCAAGGACCACGCACCGGGGGATCCATCGTGAACCTCCAGGCCTGGTTGCTGCTGGCCGCAGCGCTCTTCTGCATCGGCGTCTACGGGCTCATCACCCGGCGCAACGCAGTGGGGCTGCTCGCGTCGGTCGAGCTGATGGCGAACGCCGTCAACATCAACCTCGTGGCGTTCTCGCGCTTCAACGGGCACGGCGAAGGCCAGGTCTTCGCCTTGTTCACCACCGCGATCACCGTGGCCGAGGTCGTCATCGGCCTCGCCCTCGTGATCCTCCTGTACCGAGCGAGACAGAGCGTGAACATCGACCTCGCCAGCGAGCTGCGCGGGTGACGGTGTCACCCCTCCACCTCGCGCTGGTGACGCTCCTGCTGCCCGTCGTGGTCGCGTCGTTCGCGCTGGTCGTCGCGCCCTATCGGCGCACCGGGCTGCCGATGGCGTTCCTGTCGGTGCTCACCGCGCTGGCCGGGCTCGCCGCGGCGATCACCCTCTTCGTGCAATTCGACGGTCAGGCCCAGACCTACGCCTTCGATTGGCTGGTCCACGCCAGCGGCAAGGTCACCAGGCTCGGCATCCACCTCGACGGCATCTCCATCTCGATGCTCGTCGTGGTCACCGTCGTGGCGACCTGCGTGCAGATCTTCTCCCTGGGCTACCTCGGGCACGAGCCGGCGGAGGACATCGGCCGCTACTACACGTGGCAGTCGCTCTTCCTGTTCGCGATGAACTCGCTGGTCCTCGCGCCGAACCTGCTCCAGCTCTTCCTCGGGTGGGAGCTCGTCGGCCTCTGCAGCTACCTGCTCATCGGCTACTACTACAAGAAACCGAGCGCGGCCCGGGCGGCGCTGAAGGCCTTCTGGGTCACGAAGTTCGCCGACATGGGGCTGCTCATCGCCCTCATCGTGCTCTTCGTGAACACGGGCGGCTTCGAGTGGACCGGCCAGGTCGCCGTCGCGGGCGTCGTCACGCTCGGGCTCTTCGTGGCCGTGATGGGCAAGTCGGCCCAGTTCCCGCTGCACGTCTGGCTGCCCGATGCGATGGAGGGCCCGACGCCCGTCTCGGCGCTGCTGCATGCGGCGACGATGGTGGCGGCCGGCGTGTTCCTGGTGGTGCGCGCAGATCCGCTGTTCGCGCAGGCGCCATCCACGCAGATGCTGATGGCCTACATCGGCGGCTTTACGGCGCTCTTCGCCGCGTGCATCGCGGTCGTGCAGACCGACATCAAGAAGATCCTCGCCTACTCGACGTGCTCGCAGCTCGGCTACATGGTCTGCGCGCTGGGCGCCGCGAGCCAGGTGGCGGGCTTCTTCCACCTGACCACCCACGCCTTCTTCAAGGCCCTGCTCTTCCTGGCGGCCGGCAGCCTCATCCACGCCGTGCACTCGAACGAGCTCGAGGACATGGGGGGCCTGTGGAAGAAGATGAAGCTCACCTCGGTGGTGTTCATCATCGGTTCGCTCGCGCTCGCCGGCTTCCCCGGGTTCGCGGGCTTCTTCAGCAAGGATCTGATCCTCGAAGCGGTCTACCAGAAGGGGCTGTGGCTCCCGCTCGGCGCGTTGATGGTCGCGGCCTTCCTGACCGCCTTCTACATGGGCCGCGCGGTCTTCCTCGCGCTCTTCGGTGAGCTCTCCGAGAAGGGCGAGCACGCCCACGAGTCGGGCCCCACGATGACCATCCCGCTCGTCCTGCTGGCGGCGCTGTCGCTGGGCGCCGGCTGGTTCGGCACCCCGCTCGCGAAGATGTACGGCGCGGAGTACCACTTCCACATCGGCCCGGTGGGCATCGCCACCAGCGCCCTCGGCCTCATCGGCATCGCGCTGTCGTACTGGATGTTCGGCCCGCCGAAGGGCGGCGCCGAGCTGCGCGCCGCCTTCGCGCCGGTCGGGAACCTGGCCCGCTCGGGCGCGGTCGACAACTTCTTCCTCATGGGCTACCGCCACGGCCTGATGGCGGTCGGCGGGGTGTGTAGCTTCTTCGACCGCTACATCGTCGACGGGCTGATGAACTTCAGCGCCTGGATCACCCTCGAGGCCGGGTCCCGCATTCGCGCGACGGTGACGGGCAATGTGCAGCACTACGTCTACGCGGTCGTGATCGGCCTGCTGGCGATGGGCGCCTACGGGGTGCTCAATGCTTGAGTTGTTCTCCGCTCAAGCGCCGCTCGGGCTGTTCCTGCGCGACCACCTGCTGTCGATCATCGTCGCCGCGCCGGCCGTCGCTGCGACGCTGCTGCTGTTCATCCCGGAGCGAAGCCGCCTGACGGTGCGCCTCGTCTCGCTCGCCGGCGCGCTGGTCGCCGCCGCGGGCAGCGTCATGGTGCTGCTGACGTACGACATGAAGGCCGGCGGCTTCCAGCGCGGCGAGGTCTACCCGCTGGTCCCGACCTTCGGCATCGACCTGCGCTTCGCCGTCGATGGCTGGGGCGTGGCGCTGCTCGTGCTCACCGGCGTGATCATCGTCGCCGGGGTCTTCGCGTCGTGGCACGTCGAGGGTCGCTCGAAGGACTTCTTCATCATGCTCCTGGTCCTGGTCGCCGGCGTCTTCGGCGTCTTCGTGTCCCAGGACCTCTTCGTCTTCTTCCTCTTCTACGAGATCGCCGTCCTGCCGATGTACCTGCTCATCGGCATCTGGGGCAGCCGCGGCACGGTCCCGGCGGCCGGGCCATTCGCCTTCATCTGGAAGCGCTTCGACATCGGCGGCCGCGAGTACGCGGCGATGAAGCTGACGCTGATGCTGCTGGTGGGCTCGGCCGCGATCCTGCTGGCGATGTTCGCGATGTACGACGCCACCGGGTCGCGCACTTTCGACATGGCGGTGCTCGCCAAGGGCCCCTACCCGCGCTCGATGCAGCTGTGGGCCTTCCCGGTGCTGTGGCTGGGCTTCGGCTCGCTCGCGGGCGTCTTCCCGTTCCACACCTGGTCGCCCGACGGGCACGCCGCCGCGCCGACCGCCGTGTCGATGCTGCACGCGGGCGTGCTGATGAAGCTGGGCGCCTTCGGCATCATGCGGGTCGGCATGGTGATGCTGCCCGAGGGCGCGCTGTACTGGGCACCCTACGTCGGCTTCATCGCGGTCATCAACATCGTCTACGGCGCGCTCATCGCGATGCGCCAGACAGACCTCAAGTACGTCGTCGCCTACTCGTCGGTGAGCCACATGGGCGTGGTGATGCTGGGCGCGGCGACGCTGACCATCGATGGCTGGAATGGCGCGGTCTACCAGATGGTCGCCCACGGCATCATGACCGGCCTCTTCTTCGGTCTGGTCGGCCAGGTCTACGAGCGCGCCCACACCCGCCAGATCCCGGAGATGGGCGGCTTCGCGCGCAAGATGCCGATGGTGGCGGGGCTGTTCACCCTGGCCTGCTTGTCCTCGCTGGGCCTGCCGGGCCTCGCCGGCTTCGTCGCCGAGCTGCTCGTGTTCCTGGGCGCCTGGGGCAGCGCCCACGCGTGGTGGGCCATCCCGGGCATCATCGGCGCCTGGATCACCGCGATCTACGTGCTGCGGGCCGTGCGTGACATCTTCTGGGGCCCCGGACCGGCCGAGCACTTCGAGCACCTGGGTCCGCCGCGCAAGGCGGAGTACGTCGCGCTGGGCATGCTCGCCCTCGCGCTGGTGGTCCTCGGCGTGTACCCGCGGCTCCTGCTCGACGCCATCGCGCTGTGCACCGAGGCGACGCTGCCGCTGGTGACTGGCGCGGCGAAGCTGTTGGCGGTGGCGCCATGACAAGCCCAGCGGCGATTGAGCGGATACAATGAACTTCGGTCCGCTGCTCATCGACATCATGCTGGCCTGCGGCGCCCTGCTGCTGTTGGCGATGGATGTCATCACCCCTGCTGGTCGTAAGCGGGCTCTCGGCGACACCACGGTGCTCATCCTCGCGGCCTGCTTCTTCGCGACCTTCACCACCGACGCCGAGGGCGTGGCGCTCTTCGGGGCCTACGTCGGCGGCGCCTGGCCCATGTTCTTCAAGCGGCTCTTCCTCGCGGCGGGCGCGATCTGCGTCCTCGGCAGCCTCGACTATGTCGACCGCCGTTTCCCGCTGCGCCAGGGCGAGTTCTACCTGCTCATCCTGTGCAGCCTGCTGGGGATGACCCTGCTCCCGGGCGCCCGGAACCTGGTGCTGCTGGTGGTGTGCTTCGAGCTGATGGGCATGCCGATGGCCATCCTCGCCGCGTTCGCAAAGAACGACGACAAGGACGGCCCCGGCCGGCACGCGCCCGAAGCCGGGATGAAGCTCTACCTCGTCGGCGCCGCGAGCACGGCCATCGCGCTGTTCGGGCTGTCGATCGTCTACGGCATGGCCGGGACCACGGAGCTGGCCGGGCTCGGCGCCGCTCCGAAGACCCCGCTTCTGATGCTGGGGCTCTTCATGACGCTCGCCGGGATGGGCTTCAAGCTCGGCATGGTCCCGTTCCACTTGTGGGTGCCCGACACCTACCAGGGCGCGCCCACGCCGTTCGTCGCCTTCCTCTCGGTGGCCCCGAAGGCCGCCGGCTTCGCCGCCCTCGCGCTCATCTTCATGATCGGCCTCGGCAACCACCGCGAGAGCTGGCAGCCGGTCGTGGTGTTCCTCATCGTCGCGACGCTGGTCATCGGCAACCTGCTCGCGCTCCCGCAGAAGAATGTGAAGCGCCTGCTGGCGTACTCCGGCGTCGCCCAGATCGGCTACATCCTGATGGCCTTCGTCGCTGGCGGGGTCCAGGGCCTCGGTGTGTTGCTCTTCTACCTGGCGGGCTACGCGGCCACGAATATCGGCGCCTTCCTGGTGGTCGAGGCGGTCACCGCCGACCTGCCCGACGCCGAGATGGAGGCCTTCGATGGTCTCGCGAGGCGCTCCCCGGGCCTGGCGCTCGCGCTGCTCCTCTTCCTGCTCTCGCTCGCCGGCATCCCGTTCGTCGTCGGCTTCTGGGCGAAGCTCTACACCTTCCTCGCCATCTACCACGCGGGCATGGGCTGGCTCGTCCTGCTCGGCGCCCTGCTGGCGGTGGTGAGCCTCTGGTACTACCTGCAGGTCGCCCGCGCCGCGTACATGAACCCGCCACGAGACGAAGCGCCGGTGAAGACGGGCTTCGCGATGAAGCTCGCCATCGGGCTGTGTCTCGCCGGCGTGGTCGGCATCGGGCTCTGGCCGAGGCCCTTCATCGAGAGCGCCCACCAGGCCTCCCGCGCCGCGCTCCAGCAGCCGCTGCAGATGGCCATCCCGGTGGCCGAGGTGAACAAGCGCGCGGTGCCGCCGGTCAGGGAGAAGCGGCGCTGACGAGCGAGCCGTCGGCGTCCGCGCCCGGCCCATCGATGAGCTGGCGCAGCCGGCGCGCGAGCTCATCCGGCTCGAACGGCTTCAGGATCAACCGATCGGCAAACTCGGGGTGCTCACCGGCGTAGCCGCTCATGAAGAGCACGTGCAGCTCAGGCCGTAGCTTCTGCAGCCGCTCGGCGAGCACGTCGCCGCGCATGTAGGGCATCACCACATCCGTCAGCAGCACGTCGATGTGATTGGACGGATCCTCGCAGATCAGCAGCGCCTCGGATTCCTCGCTGCCGCCCACCCTGCTCGCCGAGCTCGGGACGCTCGACCCCGCGGTGATGCGCCGGCTGATGCGCCGCGCGACCGTCGTCGCTCGCGAGTCCCTCGGCGCGACCTAATTGTCTTCGTCGCCCATGACATGGGCGACCGCGGCCGCCACGGAGTCCGGTGACGCCTGGCCCACGCCAAAGACGCCGTCGGGTGTGCTGACCGCCACGAAGGGCGCGTGCTCGCAGCGGTTGAGGCACCCCCGCGTCACGACATCGAAGGTCTGCTGACCGGCCGCTGCACGCACCTCGCTCAACGCCAGCAGCGACTCGAGGACGGGCGCGGCGCCCCAGAGCTGGCACCGCCCGACGCAGACACCGAACGCGACGTCGTGTGCCCGCGCGACGCGCACCTCGGGGTGTAGGCCCGCGGCGATCCACACGTCGAGCAAGCGGTGGTCCTCGCTCTCGGCGAACGCCTCGAGGTCCTCCGGCGTGAGCTCGCCGCTCGGGGTCATCTCGGCCTCTTCGACCAACGCGTCGCCGAGTTCGAAGAGGCGCGGCATGTTGGGGGCCGGGTGCGTCGGCGCCCGCATCTGACTGAAATCGTCCACACCGCCAGATAGCGCTCGCGGCGCTCGGGTTCAAGCGAGTCGCGGGACAAGCGTGCGACGGCGGTTGTACGGTCGGCGACATGAGCGACACGGACGAAGGCCAGTGGGTTGGTGACGAGGACGCGCTCGCAGATCTGTGCGAGCGGCTGGTAGAGGGGGCGGAGGTCGGCTTCGACACCGAGTTCCACGGTGAGCGGACCTACGTCCCGATGCTGACGCTGGTGCAGGTCGCCCTGGGTGGGACGGTCTACCTGGTCGATCCGCTCGCCCTCGATCTGACACCGCTGCTGCAGCGCCTCGCGGAGGCTCGGGTCGTCGTCGTCGGACACGCGCTCGACGGCGATATGCGCGCTCTGACCCTCGCCGGCCTGCCGCTCCCGACCCGCGTCTTCGACACCCAGCTGGTCGCCGGCTTCTGCGGCCACGACCCGCAGATGGGGCTGGCTTCGCTGCTGAATCGGCGGCTCGGGGTCGAGCTCGACAAGTCGCAGCGGACGAGCGACTGGACCCGCCGCCCGCTCGGCGGGCCGCAGCGACGATACGCCGTGCAGGACGTGGCGCATCTGCTGAGCCTGGCCGGTCAGTTGCGCGCCGAGGCGGAGGAACAGGGGCGCGCCGACTGGGTGGCCCAGGAGAACGCTCGGCTGGTGCTCCGCGACCGCTACGAGGCGGAACCCGAGCGGGCGTGGAAGAAGGTGAAGGGCGCCGGCAAGCTGAACGGCCGGGAGCGTGCGGTGCTTCAGGCGCTCGCCGTCACGCGGCTCGCCATCGCGCGCAGCGACGACATCCCGCTGCGGCAGGTCGTGCCCGACGACATCCTGCTCGGCCTGGCGCAACGCCCGCCGCGAAAGGAAGAGGACCTGCTCGAGAATCGGCGAATCAGGGCGCACTTCGTGAAGCGTCACGGCCGGGCGATCATCGAGGCCGCGAGCTCGGGGCGAGATGCGCCACCGATGGACGCCGCCCGCGTGCCGACCCCTTCTCGGGACGACGCGGAGGTCGTGGCGCTGCTCCAGATCGTGCTCGGCCGGCTGGGGCGCGTTCAGCAGCTCGCGGCGACGCACATCCTGAACAAGGCCGGGCTGCACGCGGCGGTGCGGGCGCGCCCGGAAGATCTCGCCGCCTTCTGCGCCGCGGCCGGCCTCGACGGGTGGCGCGCCGAGCTGGCCGGGCCCGCGCTCTACGACGTCTACGCCGGGCGTGTGAGCTTGAGCGTCGACCCCGGACCTCAGCCGCGCATCCGCGAAACCGGGCACCCCCCCATCAAGTAAACGTGACGGAATCCCGTGCCTGTGGTTGTCATCGAGCAGGTGCAATGACGAGCGAACGCACGAGCCCCGAAGCCGACCCGACGCTGCGTCTGCGGCGCCTCGAGTCAAGCGACCGCGCGGCGGTGTCCAGGTTGCTCACGGGGGCGCGCTTCCAACGTCGGTCGACCTTCTCCGGGGTGCACGAGTTGCACCCGGTCGACTGGTCCGAGCGCAGGCGCACCTTCGTGGTCGAAGCCGGCCACACGTTGTTGGGCACCACGGAGCTGCTTCGCGACGACGATGACCCGGACACCTGGGAGCTGTCGCTGGCGCTGACCCACGAGGGCTCGGGGGACGGCGGTCGCTGTGTCGCCGCCACGTTGTTCTACGCCTTCGAGGTCCTCGGCGCGGACAGCGTGTGGTTCTGGTCGGCCGACGACAACGCCGCGGTGCAGCGCCTCGCGCAGCGCTACGGCTTCTCCCAACTGAACCTGATCCGACTGCCCGGTGGTGCGAAGGCGCACGTCTACGAGCTCGTCAACCGCACCTACCAGACGCACGCCACAGGCGCCTTCGCCCACTGCCTTGCGACGCCGGTCACGGTCGACGACGGCCGGGATGGCTGGCGCGGCACGGCTGAGGGTTTTATACGGGGCAGGTGACTCCGGCTCCGCCCGTCCCCATCACGCTCGTCACCGGCGCCCTCGGCTCGGGCAAGACGACCCTCGTCAACCGCATCCTCTCCGACGAGCACGGCCTCAAGTTGGCGGTCGTGGTCAACGAGTTCGGCGACGTAGGCATCGACGCAGACCTGGTGGCGCACGCCGACGAGGACCTCGTCGAGATGAACAACGGCTGTGTGTGCTGCCAGCTGCGGGGCGATCTCGTCGACGCCCTCGAGCGGCTCACCGTGCGTGACTCCGCGCTCGACGCGATCGTGGTCGATACGAGCGGCGTCGCCGACCCGCAGCCGCTGCTGCGCACCTTCATCATCGAGCCCCACATCAAGCGCCGCTTCCGCGTCGATGGGGTCGTCACCCTGGTCGAT
>PVBE012186744.1_pt1 | contig 14216 bp, 13 predicted proteins | sample 1631181 | NCBI WGS metagenome assembly PVBE01 (sample SAMN08397723, study PRJNA350692) | Marine metagenome, whole genome shotgun sequencing project. | isolation source: water | place: Pacific Ocean | collected 2012-04
GGCCCTAGCTTGCCTGTGGAGGGGGGCATGAAGTATCGTGCCGCCGTGGTCACAGACCTCACGCACCCGTAGCTCAGCTGGATAGAGCGCTGCCCTCCGAAGGCAGAGGTCGCGCGTTCGAATCGCGCCGGGTGCGCCAAGGTTTTCAAGGGGTTATATGTTATTCGTTTGTTGTTGTTTCTTGTCTAGCAATCATATAGCAATCACCAGGGGCTATTTGGGGGGTATTTAGGCTCTACACACTGAGAGTCGTCATTCCTTACATTGTTGACGTGACGAGAGACAGGAAAGAGGGCCATCTCCTCTGAGAAGGTAAGGCAGCAACAGTGGCAAACCAGATGCCCCCCTGTTCGTCATCGAATCTGTTAGCAAGCCTGGATGGGTCCCATTTTGGCCCATATCCGATGGGGGTAGAAGGAAAAAGGGAGGCCCGGTCAATACTGCGGCGGGCGTAAACAAACGACGGTGTGGGACATAGACAAGCCTATGAAGTCTGAGACAGGCCACAGTACACAGAAGCCCGTTGAATGTATGAAGCGACCAATAGAAAACAACTCAAGCCCCGGCCACGCATTCCACCCGCGCCCCCGAAGCCGCTTCTCAAATAGGGCCCCCCTTGGCAAACACTCTCCTATGCCTCTAGGCGACTCTAGGAGACTCATACAGAGTCATCAGTGCCTTTTAGGCGGGGGGTGATACCGGAAGAGTATTGATGGGACTGTATGAGTCTCTGAGGACTCTGTGGGGGTGACCAGCCCTAACGATGGCACATCACCATAAGGGTCTGCTTTTCAGCAATCTTGGCAAGTTGTTTGGCACCACTACCTGTTCCGATTGGCAAAAGTTTGATAGTGTAGGAAACTAACGAGAAGTGTGGAGGCTGGATATGAGAATTTGCATCTACCTGCTGTCTGTATTTCTTGTACTGCCGTCTGCTGCTTTTGCAGAAGAGCAGTCCAGGGTATTCGATGACTTCGCCGGCGAGATGCTCGAAACCATGGACCCCAACGCAAAGGTAGCCATCCAGCCCTTCGATGCCAGGAAAGTTGATCTTCCCGACAAAATAACGACGGGGTTCAACAACCGCCTGGTCGATTCACTTCTGAAAAAATCTAATTTCAAAATAAAGATTATAGAACGGGCTAAACTTTTGGATATCTGGAAGGAGGCAGAAGAGTTTGGGGCTGCCGATTTTAATAAATTGGTGGCCGAGGCCGGTGCGGAGATTCTGATCATTGGTGATCTGAGGCTGAGGAAGGGCGGCGTTGAGATTTCATACCGTGGTTATGACCTGCGGCAGGGGCAACGAGGAAAGATCATTGCCTCGACAAGGACCCAGAACCTGGATTTTGATTTGGCAGAAGAGACCTCGATCCCGGTCAGCGATGAACTGGGCGAGGTGTTTTTGCAGATCATGAAAAGCGGCGGCATCATAGCCAATGCCAAGAAACCGGAAGAGTTTTACGCCAACGCCAGGATGTACGAACAGAAAGGGGACTCGGGAAACGCGAGGCGCTCCTACGCGAAGTTCTTCACATTCGACCTGGATTACATTGACCCCCATTTAAGATATCAAAAATACCTGAAGATCCAGGAAGGAAGGGAGGGCGCGAGGGAGCTCTACTCTGAGATGAAGGAGGACTCAAAGAGTTTCATCACCGAATACGCTTCGATCCTTCTTTTCAGCCGTAAAACGATGGTCAAGAAGCTGGAGAAATTCATGGAGAAACACCCGGAATTTGGTCCGGGCTATTTGGAGTTGAGTAAGGAGTTCTCCGAGGCGCGGCTGGGAGAGCAGACACAAAAAGACAAGGGCAATGAGAAAAAGTATCTCGAGAAGTTTTACGAGCTTCACGAGCAAGGTAAGTTCCTGAAGTACTTCATGGACAAGGACATGGCATCGAAGTTTCTTGACAACGCGGGAACAAGGATGACGGCCTTGAAAACCTTCGATGACAGTATCCTGAAAAACCCCGTTTCAATACGACCAAGACGAAGCAACTCAGCGTGGAACTTTGAAATCTCTGTCATTGATATGGCTACAGAATTGTTTTACCGCTTTGATGGCGACGATGAATTTACCAGCACGGGATTCACGGCTTATTTAAACCCTCTAACAGGAAAAAAAATGCCGACGCCGCAGTTTTTTGCCCCGCTGGATCAAGGCAAAACCAAGATTTACTTCAAGTACAAGGGGGTGAAAGGCGAGGAGCATGGTCCCTTTGCAATAGATTTTGACCCGGAAAAGGCGTTGATAGATGACCAAATAGCCGTCTTAAAACAAGGTTCCTCTTTTTTGCCGAAGTATAGTCACAGAGGATTCGACAACAAACACCGTGGTGGGAGAGATATCTTTTCTTTTTCCTCATTGCAAAGTTACGCCTGTGGTATCGATAAGGTCATGTACGCATTCGACGATGATAAAAATTTAGACAAAGAGTTTCATATTAGAGAATGTGACCAGGACAATCCGCACGGGGGCGCTGGTCCAGGGGGAATGCGCCATGTAGATGGTCCACTTGGTGTAAAGTTTTTGGCCTCGCAAATCTTTTTTAAGGACGGGACAAAATCAGAGGTTCAAATTACTAAAGCAATTATTTGCAAGGCCAAAGACTTTAAGCGCGCGGGAGAAGGCCTGCCGTCATGGTGTCGGAGTGAAAGGGGGCTCGGGACTCCCTCAGAACAACCACCTGCTACGAGCGGTTCCGATGAAAACGTAGCTGTTCTCCCAGAACAACCACCTGCTACGAGCGGTGCGGACCCCAAGAGGGGAGAGAAGGCAAATGAACGTGGCGACTACGCCGCAGCCAAGCGTGAATTTAGGCCGCTTGCCGAGCAAGGGACACTCGATGCACAGTACAACCTCGGCGTAATGTATTTCGAGGGCAGAGGAGTGGCAAAGGACTACGTTCAGGCATACATGTGGTTCAACCTTGTCGCAGCTAAGGGGGATGATTATGGAAAGAAGGGTAGAGATTTAGTTGAGAAAAAGATGACCCCCACTCAGGTTGAAAAAGCACAGAAACTTACCCGTGAGTGGACGGAGAAACACCCCAAATAACCACCCCGACACCTGACAAGCACCAGCACGGCTGGCCACAGTTGGCCTGATTTAGAACTCTACGAGCGGAGCGAACCTAAATAAGTTCTTTAGGTATGTCTTATTTGCACTAGGGACTTATGCTGCCGAGACCATACGGGCTTTAGCGTTTTCGATTTCTCGACGGAATGTTAGTGGGTCATCGATATTGGGCAAAACGATCTCCCCACCGCCGGTACCCTGTATTCGTATTTTTCCAAACCCTAAAATACGTCCAACAACACCCTGACTCACATTAATCTCTTCAATCTTTTTTGGGCTGAGTTCGTCAGTTTTCCTGGCAATCCAGCCCCGTTTGTATATGAGCCTTTTATTCGTAACTGCTATTTCAGTCGTCCACTTTGTGATCATCATGGACAGAAAAATGAAAATACCAATTCCTACAATAGCTAGAAATATCAAAGCCATTATTGCAGAAAATGTATAAAGCCAATGGAATCTTGCTGTATATAAAACTTGCTCACCTGAACTGAGCGTTTGCTCAACATACCCCATATGTTACCCCTTTAAGTCCATCTACATCTTTATTTGATCGTCTTCAGTGCCAACGTCAGGCGCGGGTAAGCAGAGAATGGTGAGTAGTCGTTTCATCATGGCATCAGCTTAGCGCTATCCAGCTGGTTACGGAACTGTGGCCGTAGGAAGTGTCTATCTACGATCTTCTTCAAGTAGGCGACATGGCGTGTCCCTCCGGGACGCCATTGCCACAGTTAATCTACAAACCGTTTATAGCCAAACCATGCCGCTCATGGGCATCAGCTTAGCGCGACACCGCCGGTCATGGAACTGTGGCCAGCCGTGAAGGACGGCAAGGCCCATGAGTGTAGGCCTGCATGGGCCAGATTGCCCCCACTCGGTCACTTGTAGACACGGCCTGTCATCGCCCCCACGGAAGTTCAGGCAAATTCTCCTTATGCACATTACAACTGGAATCGTCTTGTCGATGATGCCCGCCCAGATTGCCGAGGCGCGGAAACTGGGGCGAGCAAAGCGGACATCGATTGCCCCAACCCCTTGAAGGGAAGCCTGCGCCACAACCGTCCCTTTAGAGTCGTGATTTTACCTTACATCCGGCAGGGTCACAAAGATTCTCCGTACCGCATCGTCAACCAGAGACGGCATGACATCGGCGTCCTGGCTGAACTGAGTCGCCTCGAAGGCGGCGACCGGCGCCGATAACGGCGACAGCGGCAGGCCGCCGTCGGAGCGGCTGGCGACATGTGAGGCCTTCCACAGAACAGCGCCGTCCGCCTCGCGGAACATCTCGACCTCCAGCCCGAAATGCTGCCGGGACCAGACGATAAGGTAGTCGTTGCCGACATCGAACGTCTTCCAGCGCACGAAGGCGCGGCACCTGGTCTCGTTCGCGAATCGCCGCCGGTCCCCGGGGTGGTCCAGGGCGAAGGCCATCCGCCTTTCGGCGCGGCGGCGCTCCAAGGGGCCGATGACGCGGGGGATCTTCCCCGTCAGATAACGGGCGATAGCGCGCCCCGTGCTCTCGCCAAGGGAGGAGTGTTCCCGATCCTCCGAAGGCAGGACGACGGCACAGTCCGGCGGGTCGATATAGAACTCTTCACCGACGTGGTAGAAAACGCGCCGCGCCGCCGGCGAGCCGGAACCGCTTTGCTGATCGTCGGGGACATAATTGGTCTGATTGGTCTGAGCGCAAGCGCCGAGGGTTACGCAGCCAGCGACGAGAACGCTCACTAGAGCTGAATTACATGGCATTATATCCGGCCCCCTTTCCGGCAGGCCGGCGCCACCGCTCCCGTAAGGTCGATCTCTCCGGGCAGATCCCGGCCATCGGCCTCGACGCCAACCACAAGCACGCTACCCTCTCTCATGCGGTAAGCCGCGCGGACAGCGGCGACGCCTCCGTAGTCATCACCGACCAACTGGCGCAGACCGCCCAGAAGAAGGGCATCAACCCGGCGCGGGAACACCCGGACCGGGGAGGTTTCTCCCAAACCTCCATGATGGGCCCGAATATCCTTCAACTCTCCGCGCTCGTCCGCCGAAAGCCGGCCCGTGGGTTTCCTGACGAAACCGCTGTAACGGTCGAGGTTGAGCTCCCATGGCCGACGTTGCCGGCCTGTCGCCGCATAGAGTCCGCCGCCGCCGTCCATCAGCGCCACGCGCATGCCAAAACAGCTCTTGAAACGCTGGAACAACCGTTCACGAGTCGATGCCGACGGCGGCCAGACGATCTCGATGCTCGGTCCCGATCCGTGTTCGAGGAGACGAAGCAGTGCCCGCCCCTCGGTGACCGTCGACGCATCGGCGATGACGGTTAGGGCAGCCGCCTCAGCATGCGGCGGGACGGAGCGGTCATCGGGTGGAACCTTCCCCGCCACTTTTTCCTCCGACCTTTTTTCAGGTGATAACGGGCGAACCGTACCAACCGCCTCGGCTTGGCGGTTCTCTTCGGGCTCTGGCCGCAGCGGTTTGACAGCCCTCTCGTCCCGGGCAGGAGGCGGCGGTTCCGTAGGGCGCAGCGGTGAAATGGCTTCCGCCTCTTTGTACGTCCCCGGGACTGTCTCCGCCTTTAATGGCTTCGCTGCTTTCACCGGCTCTGGTTTGGCCTCGGTGGCCGGAGCGAACGAAGAAAGGAGATTTGGCGGCGGCGGCAGGAAAATGGGGGCGATACCAGAGGATTTGTTCCCGGGCCTTGCTTCTACCGCCGCGACCGTTTGGCCGGCGGGCTCCGGAGGTGTTCCGGGGGGAAAGGAATCCCGCGTTTGCGGAACGAACTGGAGGAGCAGGAAAGCGCCGATCCATACTGAGAGCAGAACTGACGTCTTCCTGCAGAAGCCCGGAGACGGCATGGCATCATTCGCCCACCTTGCGGACGAACATGAGCTCCATTTCCTCCGCCAGGGTGAAGAGATCGCGCCGGCGTTGCTTCGGGGTCATCATGGTTTCCCCTTCGGCGATGGCAAATTTCCTGGTTGGCTCACGCCTTTCCGGGACCTTGGAACTGCGTTCGGCCGTCTTCAAATCCCTTCCAGGCGGCGACACATCCACGCTCTCGGGCGCGGGAACCGTGTTGACCGGCCGCTCCGCCACCCGGATCTCGGACGGTTCCATGGCCGGCGGTTCCGGTATTGACGCATCCTTTTCCCCGGCGTTCCGGTCGCCATCGCTATCGTTCTTCGCTTCATCGAATCTCTCCGGAGATGCTATGTCTTTCCACCCGAATTCCGGAGCCGAATCCGGCCCGGCCTTTTCGGCCAACTCTTCTGCGTCGGCAGACCGCGAGGATCCGGCCCTTTCCCTCTCGATGAAATCACCGGCCCTCTCCACCGCAGCACTCGCCGCCTCCTTGACTTGACCAACGCCCTCGTAGGCGCGGTCCACAGTCTCATAAACGCCGTCCTTGTCTTGCGTGAACAAATAGACAAGGGAGCCGACAACGACCAGATTGAACAGCAGAAATCTCATTTTCTTTCCCTTCTTTTGCTTTGGTGACGGTTATCTAGACCGCCGGACTCTGACGCTTGCGGGCGCTCGTGACCAGGAGCAGGGTGCGCAGGACCGCCGAGACCGGCAGACCCACGACCGTGGTCATGAATGCAAGGCTGAAATTTTCGGTGAGGCCGCGGATAACGACCTGCACCGTGTCCGGCGTCAGTTCTTTTCCGGCGAGGCTGCCGATGCCAAGACTGATCCCGAGAAGGGTGTAGGTCAGGGCAAGAGTGACGACGCCGTTCGCCGCCTGGATGCCCCCTTCCAGCCAGACCTGATCGGCGGGCGTTTGCTCTTCGTGGTGCGCGATCTGCACCCAGCAAATGAGGGCGGTGAAGATCAACCCGCCGAGAAGCGCAATGAAGGTGAAGCCCAGGATGTTGTGCGCCCAGGCGGTGATCTCGAAGACGCTCAGGGACGACATCATCACCGTCGCCGCCAGCATCAGCACAAGCCCGCCCAGCATGTAGCTGATCGTTCGTGAGCCGATACTGAGCATCTGCACACATCCGCGCATCTTAGCGCCTCCCGATCCTTGCGTTCATCAGCGCGGGGGTCGAGACGCCGACCTCGTGCAACCAATGGTCGATCAGCGCCAAGTTCTTTTCGGCGGTGGCGTGGACGAGGAACGTCAGGTCGTAGTTCTCGAACGCCGCCCGGACGGTCGGCGTGTTACGCCCCATAAGACTCTTGTCGCGCAAAACCATGCGCTCCAGGTCAATGAGGCGCGTCTTGGAGATGGTGATCCTGCCCTCACGCTCGGCCACCGTAAGGCCGGGCGACAGCAGGGCGTCGAGGAGGATCGCCCGTTCCCGCTCCATGTTCTCGAGGGTGTCGGCCTGAGCGGGACCAAGCGCCGCCCCGCACAGAACCCACGCCACCATCAGAATAGAAATCCATTTCATTTTCATCGCACACCTCACTTATCTTGTGATGAAGAAGTCCACAGCGGAAGTAATGTTGGCCGTCTCAGAAGAGAGGTCATCGTCCGTGACGTTGGCCTCGGCCACCTCTTCGGACAGGGCCGTGGCGTCAAGCCCGATCAGCTTGGCCATATAGCCGAGGATGGTCTCCTCCTGGTCGATGACCGCCAGCTCCGATTCGCTTTCGGAGATGAGTTGCCGCAGATAGTCTTGCTTGCTCACTGGCTGGCCGTCGATTTCGGTCTGGGTGTTCATCGGATGCTCCTTGATCGCCTGGACCAGGGTTTCGATCGCCACCAGGTTCTTGGCGTATTCCCGGGCATACTTGCTCTCGGAGGCCGCCGACCCGCCGAACAGCTGCATGTCGACATTGGCGACCGAGTTCTCGAACCGCTCTCGCGCCTTCTTCTGATTTTCCTGCAACGCCTCCCGGGCTGGGGTCATGCCCGCGCCCTCGCGATCGAGCTTCTTCAGGAGCCTCTCGTAAACCCGGATCTTGGTGTTCAACTGCCGACGGACGAGATCCTGCCTCTCTCCCACCAGTCTCAGGTATTCGCGTTTCTCGGCGAGAAACTGGTGCTGGAGTTCGGTCCGCAGCTCGCCGTTGGCCTGATCGGTGGCCGCCTGGAGATCAGAGAGGGTCTGGTTCTTCAGGTTGATGTCCGTCTCCACGTCTCCTAGTGCGGCGGCAAGCTCGGAGCCCGCGAAATCGTGATCAATTGCCTTCTTCAGATAGGCGCCGGGAAGCTTTATCAGGCGTTCGCTGGCTTCGGGCCTCCACGTCGCGCGGTCGATCTCCGCCGCGGCGAGGCTCGGCATGGCGGTGGCGATAATCCCTGCCACCAAGACGCCGATGAGGGCGCTTCTCCGGCGAGCCGGCTTTCCTGTTTCAAGAGTTAAAGTCCTGTTCATCGCGGTGGCGTGGGGGTTGCGAATCTGGGTGACGATTCCTTCCCACTGGTTCTGGTGGGCGTAGTAAATGGCGCCATCTATGCCCACGGCCCTGATGAGTTGCTGCGCGATCTCGCGTTGAGGGTTACTGTATTGCTTCATCATATTCTCCTCTCACGGAAAACTATTTACGCTTCCAGTAACGGACCCGCCGGATCTCGTCCTTCAACGCGTCGTTGACGTTGAGCGCGGCAAACCTGCCGATATCCCAGGGACCTTTCCGGCCGAGCAGGACTTCCATAGTCTCGACGAAGGAGGATCCGTCCACGAAGTAGAGGTCATTGCTGGGATAGGCTTCCTTGAAGCGCATGAAGTTCTCGCGCGCCTTTTCGATGTCGCCGCCTTTCAGGTAGTTCAGGATACCGAGTGTATAGGCGCGCATGCGCTCGTCGACCGCCACGCCCGCGGCTGCGGGTCCCAGATCGGCCTCGCATTTCTCGAAGAGCCGGGCGCTTGCCAGATGGCGGCCCGGAGAGCCGCTCACACGCGCCTGGCTGTCCAGCTCCAGGGCCTCGTCCCGGCAGGCACGGTATTCCCGCATCGCCGAGATTTCCTGGAATCGCGCCTCGCGGAAGCCGATGCCCTCGGCCTGGTTGGTCTGTGAGTTCATGTTGCAGGCGCCAAGCGCCAGCAGGGCGGCCGTCAACGCGATGCTGCGCGAAAGGCCGGGGACCTCGTTGGTAGGAAAATGTTTCATCGTTCACCTCCTTTGGTGATTGCATAACAGGGCTATGAAAGGGGGTGGGCGGTTTTCCTTGGCGTCTGCCCTCAGATTTTCACGAACTCTCTGTCGGACCCGAAAACGACCGCCGTTGGCGACAAAGAAAAAACAAAGGAAAACGTCCTTCGTCGATTTCGTGCGTCAAGGGGACGGAATGACCGATGTCTTGATAGTGATGAGCTACGGTAGTGAAGCGGCCAACGTAGATTCAAGAGATGGCGTCGTTGCTCACAAATCCCGTTTTCGGCTCCCGGGCTAAAAGGAGAATGGTATGCGTTCCGCATGTTTCCGAACTGGATCGCCGGGCACGTGTTCATAAACCTGCGTCTGATCGTGCCCGAAGAGGGTAAGTTGGACCTTAGAGGAGGGTACCTGCTCACGCGATACAAGATCATGGAAAAGGATGATCTGACGGTCTGGCTGCTCGACGACAGATGGGCCGAGACCGCTCTTGATCGCCTGTCATTTTACAAACTCGCGATAACGCTTTCTACCTCAACCCAGAGTTACCAGAAAAACCGGCAAAGCCCTATGGTGTGATCTCGTGGGCCGGCGACAGCACCGTAACGCCGCCGTTCTCAAGCCGCGCTTGCAGCCCTGCCCATGTCACGGCGTCCAGCCGCGGGCCGAGGGCGGCCACCTCGCGGGCGAGCCAGTCAAGAACGTCGGCGAAGGGCCGGGCGGAGGCGATGACGAGGATCCGGTAGGTCAGCGGTTCCTTGATCCGGCGCCGGAGATCCACCCTGAGCGAATCGGCGCTGCCTTCGGACATCAGATAGCCTTGCAAAGACGGTTTCGTCCGAACGAAGGTCGAATATCCTTCGCCTTCCGAGACGACGGCCCAGACGTAGGCAGGCCCGTCTCTGTTGGTGAGCCGGTATTCGAGAGCGCACAGGCCCCGCGCGGAGATCGCCTTGAACTGCCCCGCCGCCGATCGCGCCACTTCCACGACCTCGGGTTCGGCGGTTCCGAAATGAACAGCGGCGCAACTCTTACCCTCTGGCGCCCGGGTCTCCACCGCGACGAGAGCCAGATCATCGTCGTATGGAGCCGCCGAAGCGAGGAAAGCCTGATAGCCGCGCAAGATGAGCTTGCACGGCGAACACGCGTCGTTCTCCACCTTGCTGAACGCGGCATCGAGTTTACCGAAGTCGCCCCCTTCGGCCAGCGCCAGCCAATCCGCCACGCCGGACCGCCAAGCGGTTACTCCGAGCAGAACCGCGAGCACGGCGAGACCGCCCATGACCAATGCAGTTCTCGCGGCGGGGAGACGCAGGGGTAACGTGGTTTCTGTTTCCTCGGGGCTTATCTTCGATTCCCGTGGCGGCGTGGGTTCGTCCAAACCCAGGGCACGGAAGAGGTCCCCGGCGCCGTCCACCGGCACGATGCGGCGGGATTGCGTGCCGATGCCGTGTTCGCGCAGCCAGGACTCATCAAGTTCGGTGAAGTCCTCCCGAGGCAGGAAGACCATCACCGGGATCCCGTCTGTCTCGAGTTTTGAAAACAGGCGCCCGGAGCGCCGCAGCTTCTCGGCCACATGATCCACCGCCCCGACCTCGAGGTCGCGGTTAACCTCGCCAGTCAACCAGATCGCCTGCGCCGCTGCTTCCCGCTTGCCCGCCAGACGGCCGGCCAAGAACAGAGCATGGGCGGCGAAGACGCCCAGCTGCCAGCTCATCCCCTCGGAGATGTGCCGCGACACGTCCATGCGGAAAGCCGAATGCCCGAAACACTTCTCGATGACGCCGGTGGGCTCACGCACGAAGGCGTCGTAGCCGGCGCTGATCGGCAGGGCCATGGCCTTGCTGTCGAGACAGACGACGGATTTGATCCCGGGGTCTTCCTCGGTGATCCGCTGAATCTCAGCGGGGCCTTCGGTGGTTGCGATATAGACCCGGACCGAGTTCAACGGAGGAAGACCTCCGTCTTGTTGTCCTGGAGGGCCTTCACGAGGTCGGATTCCGCATCGGCCAGGATTTGAATGGTTTTCTCCTGCGCCTCCGGGAGCGGGTGTTTCCGGCACTGGCGCTCGCCGCCGATGACGAACAGGGCCTTCGGCGGGGGAGATGAAGGGTCGAGAAGATCGATCTGGATATAGACCTGTGACGGTTCGGCGTGGGAGCCGCGGAGGTGAATCCTGAACCCTTCCCACTCCCGGGTCGTCACGGGACCGGAACTGGCCGCCGCAAGGTGCGGAAAACGGCACAGGGAGGTCTTTTCGAGCAATCGGTGAAAGTCTTCGCGCAGCTTTTCGTCGTGGCCGATGGCGCGTTCGACCTCGTCTCCTCCGGGGCACTCCGGGTTGACAGCGTAATCGTAAAGATCAGCAAATCCAATGCGGTATTCCCGGCCTTCTCCAGGGGGCTCCTCGCCGCCAAGGGCATCGAGCGTCGATAGGGCATCGAAGACCTTCTCGGCAAGTGCCTTCTGCTTTGCGGTGAACGTTACCCATGTCCTCGTCATCGGACCCCTCCATACAAGAGTTGAAACTGCGTGCGGAACGTGCCGCTGTCGGCCTCGAACTGCCCGGCCCAATCGCCTTGCGGAAGCACCACCCGCGAGAGTTCGCCGCAAAAGGCCGTAACCTGCCCGTCGATCTCGAGAAGGGCCCGCGCGCCCTCCGCGAACCCCCGTGCAATGTTTGGTTCTGCCGCCACCTCCTCTTCGCCGAACCCCTGGCGCGAAAGTCCCTTGAACGCCCGTCCCGCCTCTTCCACCAGCGCGGAGATCTCGGGTCCCACCTTGTCGGCGTCCCCGATGACGGACATGAAACGTTCGGCCACCACCGCACCGCCGAGCGCCACCACGTTGTCCGCGCCGCCGTCGCCGACCGAAAGCACCTCGGCCAACGGCTCGAGGTCGAGGTTCGGCTGCAGAGCCATCAGCAGGGTGATTGCTTCCGAGTCGCGACTCCGGATCAAGGCATACAGGCTGGCCAGCAGCGTCCGCTCAATGTGCGCCGAAAGCCCCTCGAAGCTCTCCTTGCAAAGCAGGTAGTCCCCGGAGACGCAGTCGTCGATGAAGGCGCCGAGCCCATCGGCGGTCAGTTTCCGGCGCAGGGCCTGGGTGATCCGCGCCTGCCCCTTGCCGAAGACCTCGCACCGCATCAGAGACAAGGGCAACTCAAAGGCTGTTCGTCCGCATTCGACGAGTAGTTCAAGCGCTGCCGTTTCCTGTTTGTTGAGGAACTTGATGGCGCCGGCCGGCGGTTCCCGCAGCGCCATCAGCGGATTCCGGGCCTCGTCAACCGTCTCGACCAGGCTGAGGACGCTGTCTGGGTCGACCTCGCCGGCCTCGCGATTCGTCCCAATGGCCACGGGGTTCGCCAGGGCGCCGAGATCGGCTACTCGCTCGAGAGCCTGACAGAAGCGGACGAAGGCCCTGAACACCGAGAGGAAGGTCTTGCAGTCGGCGCCGTCGTCGGCCGTGTTTGGGGATTCGCGCTTCCAGAACTCGAGCACCGTTTCATCGTCGACGGAGGACGCCTCGAAATCGCCCCCCAGCCACTCCTCCAGAAACGTGATCAGACGATGGAACTTCCGCTGGTTCTGGGCGGTGGGGAGATGATCCTTCAAATAATCATAGACGTGCCGAGACAGTTCGTTGGCGCACCGGGAAACCGCGGCTGCCGTCGCACCCTCCTCGGCCACACTCCTCGAGAGGCCCTCCAGCACCGGATAGCCGACCGTTGAGATCAGGAACTCCATCAGGGCGGAGAGAAACGGCATCCGTGAGTAGTTCACCGTGAACCCGCCGTCGGCGTATACGATTTCCACCCCGGTGTCAGTGGCCGAGACTTCCCCCTCTCCCAGCGCCGCCAGGTTACGGCTGATGTAGCTCTGGAAGCCGCTGGTGCGCGCCGGGCCACTCCCCCAGAAGAAATCCTCGAAACGGTTCCGGCCGCCACCACAGGCGTTGGCGACGACGACCAGGTGGCAAAATTCCAAGACAGCGGGCGCATAGGTCCGGCAGGTGATCGTCCTCGCCAGATCCCGGCAAACGCAGGGGGAGAACTTGGGAACGCCGTCAACCCCGGTCTCCTCCACTAACTTAAACACGGAGATCAGTTCGGGGCTCTTGCCCGACTCGAGCATCGCCTGTTCTGTGGAAAGACTGTACACGTCGATCTTCCCCGAATGCGGCCCCCCTGTAACAGCGGCAGTGGAACTCTCCGACTCCCAATACGCCACCGGGCACCACGCGCCGCCGCACCGTCATTGTAATACGGTGGGCCGGAAACGCCACGCCCTTCGTTCTTCCCTGTCTTGCCGCGGGAAAACAGCGATGCCGGGACGTAACGCCGAAAATAAAACCCACGTTCCGTCCCCGGTCGGACATTTTAGGCGCGCCTTCCCCGCATCATCCGCTTGTCCAGCGGACGATAGGCGTGAAGTCATCGAGGTATGGCCTTACTCGCAGCCGCCGGGCCTCGATCGACTCATCGAAATCGTCGCCGGAGAAAACCCTTCCGCGTGTCCGGCGCGGCCTCGCCGGCTTCTCATCCCCCCTGAAGTCGTCGCCAGAGAAAATCCTTCCGCGTGTTCGGCGCGGCTTTGCTGGCTTCTCATCCACCCACGGCAGAGGACGCCCAAGGTCCGTTTTGTTCATGAAAGCGGCGGCCCAGGTCTTCGCCTGGTTCCGGTAACGCTTCTCCAAACGCAGCACGTCGTTGACGTATTTGCTGGTATAGGTATGGGGCCTTGGTGGAAATCCAGCGCTCTCCACCGTCCCGCCATTGTAGTGGGACAGGGCGAGGTCCCAGCGCCCGTTGTAGCGCCGGATCAGGCTTTCCAGGTAATCGATGCCGAGCTGGATGTTGAGCCGGGGGTTCCACAGTTCGTCCGCAGCCACACCGAATTCGCCCCGGGCCGTCCGTGGCATGATCTGCATGACGCCGCGCGCCCCGGCAGAGCTTAGCGCATTCCCACGGAAGTTCGACTCCGTCTTAGCGACGGCGAGGGCGAGCGAGGGCGGCACGTTGGTGAGCAGAGCCTCCTCGACCACCATTCGTTTGATCTGCTGCCTGGTCGCCGCCCCGGCGGGGCTGACGGAGACA